>WNGJ01000001.1_pt1 | contig 287412 bp, 262 predicted proteins | sample 5400611 | NCBI WGS metagenome assembly WNGJ01 (sample SAMN13153375, study PRJNA577476) | soil metagenome | isolation source: 40 cm soil or saprolite under Garry oak tree replicate 1 | place: USA:California | collected 2016-06-15 | reverse complement strand
AGGTAACCGTCCGGCTAGACGGCAGGTCGGCTCAACAGCTGAGGGAGATCGCCCGGGAGCGCGGAGTCGGTTACACATCCTTGCTGCGTACGTGGATAGAGGAACGGTTGAACTTCGAAGCGGCGAGCGTTCGTATCAGCAGACCGCAGATCACCAGGGCTGGCTTCACCGTGATTGAGGAGCCACTGGTGCAGCTCAGCGGCGCTGGACGAATGGTGAGTACAGGCGCCGCGTAGAGGCCAAAACCGCCCAGCCGGCCACCGCGCGGGAGCTGTAGGGGCATCCAGCAGTGCGCCTCGCCCTCGGCGGCGTGGCCACTTCCAGAAGTGGCCACGCCAGAGAAGGACGTCTTGGCGGTCGTGGCGCCTCGGGTTGCGCGGACCTCGGCAAGCCAGGCTCGGACGTGATTCCTGGAAAATCGGCCCGCTCCAGATTGGGATGGTTGGCGCGCAGCCAGTCCACCAGGCTAGCCAGGCCGTGCCGGTAGGTGCGAAGGCTCTGCGCCGCGTAGCCGTCCGCGCGGATGGCCAGCTCCCAAGATCGATCCTGCCACAGACGACTGCTTCCGCAGGTCAGAGCCTATGCGGCTGGGAACGAGGAGTAGCCGGACCTGTCCCGTTAGGGCGCCGTTACCGCTGCTGCGTACGAATCAGCCTGCAAGCCGTGGCTCGACTCTTGCGCGGAGGAAGCGGAACACGATGTGTGGGATCTTCGGCATGGTGCGTTCGGCGCACGACCCGGACCCGGCCTGGGCGTCGAGCGTGTTCGTCGCCCTCGGGCACCTCGCGGAGGAGCGCGGCCGCGACGCCGCCGGCTTCGTGCTCGTCGGCGATGGCTCTGGGGGCGCCGGAGGCGGTCAGAGCGACGGCTCCGACCGTGCCGCCCTCCCGGGCCGCGACGACGATGGCGGGCCGCGCGACCTGATCCACCGTCGCGACGTGCGGCTCGGCCGCTGCCGGGTGGTCAAGGACACCCGCCGGTGGGGGTCCGTCTGGCAGCCGGAATTCCTGCAGGCGCTGGACGGCGCACAGGCTGCGCTCGGCCATACCAGGCACGCCTCGCAGGGCACGCCCGGTACGCTGGCCAACGCCGCGCCGCTGGCGGTGGGTGAGGGCCTGATCGGCGTCCACAACGGCGACGTCGACGCCCACGCCTTGCGCAGCGGCCTGCCGATCGCGCTGCCGCCCTCTCACGGCGAGACCGACAGCGAGGTGCTGCTGCTGGCGCTGGACCGGGTCCGCGGGCACCAGCGGGCGGCCTGCCACGTGCTGGAGACGGCCCACGGCCTGGCCACGCTCGCCTGGGTGGACCGGCACGCGCCGGACGTCGTCCACGTCGCTCGCGCCGCCCTGTGCCCGCTGGCGATCGCCAGGGACGCTCGCGACAACCTCTACTGGGCGTCCTCGCCGGCGTGGTTCCGCCGCCTCGACGAGCAGACCGGTGGGCGGCTTGGCTTCGAGGTCGAGCGGGTCCGCGAGGGCACTCTGCTGGCGATCGCCGCCGGCGCGACGCCCTCGATCCGCGCCAGGCGCTCGTTCGAGCCGGTCGCCCGCCCAGGGGACGCCTGGCGGTTCCCTTCCATCTGGAACGGCCTGGACCCCGCCGACGTCGCGGCGTTCCAGGCCGAGGCCCGTCACCGCACCGTCCGTCGCCGCACCGCAGGCGCCCGCGCCGAGCTCGCCGAAGCCGCCCCGGCCGGTTAGCGAAGGGCGCGGCACCGCCGAGGGGCGGTGGCCCGGGGCCACCCCGGCGGGTCAGCGCGGGGGGCGCGGGTCGCCCTGGGGCGCCCCGGCGGGTCAGCGCGGGGTTGCCGGGGGCGCCCCGGTTGGTCAGCCTCTGGTGCGCTCGAGCAGGCGCTCGGCGATCCGCAGGTCGTCCGCGAAGGTGATCTTCAGGTTGCCTGGCTCGCCGGGCACGACCGCGACCTCCAGGTCCGTGTAGCGCTCGGCGCAGGCGGCCGTGTCGGTCCCGGTGAAGCCGTCGCGCGCGGCGGCGTCGTAGGCGTCCAGCAGCGGAGCGGCGCGGAAGGCCTGCGGCGTCTGGATGCTCACCAGGCGCTCGCGGTTGCCGGGGACCAGCCGGCCGGCGGGGTCGACCGCGAGCACGTTGTCGACCGGGACACCGGGGACGGCGGCGCCGCACGACAGCGCGGCGGCCAGAACCCGCTCGGAAAGGTCCGTGGAGGCCAGCGGGCGCGCGGCGTCGTGGAGCAGCACGGCGGTGATGACGCCTGTCCGTATTGCACCGGCCAGATGTTGCAGCGCGCGGTACTCGGACTCGTGGCGGGTGGCGCCGCCGGCGACCAGGTCGACCTCAACGCCTGGCAGCTCGCGCTCCAGCACCTCGCCGGCCAGGGAGAGGTCCTTTGCCCGCACCGCCAGCACCAGCCGCTCGACGCCGCCGGTGCCTGCCAGCGTCTCCAGCGCCCACACCAGCATGGACCTGCCGGCCAGCGGCAGGTACGCCTTGCTGCCGCTGTGCCCGACGCGCGTGCCCGAACCGGCGGCGAGCACGATGCCGGCGTATGGCCCCCCGGCTCCGTTGTGCATGGCGGTCATCCTACGCAAGCGTCTGGCCAGGCGCGGTCGTCAGCGCCGGCCAGCGCCGGCCACGGCGTCCTGGAGGGCTTGGGGCGTGGCGATGCCGTCGACCCGCTTGCCGTCCACGTAGAAGGTGGGCGTGGCGTTCACGCCCCGCACCGATCCCTGGTTGATGACCTGGCGGAGCCAGGGCTCGTAGGTCCCGCGGCGGACGCAGCTCGAGAAGGCGGTGCCGCCGATCCCCGCGCGTGCGCCGAGCTGGACCAGCCGGTCGGCGGTCAGGGCGCCGGAGTTCTCCGGGGCCTGCCCGGCGTAGAGCAGGTCGTGGTAGGGCCAGAACTTGCCCTGGTCGCCCGCGCAGGTGGCGGCGTTGGCGGCCAGCACGGACTCGCGCCCGAGGATGGGCTGCTCGTGGAAGACGAAGCGGATCCTGCCCTGGTCCACGAGCTGGCGGACGGTTGGGCCGACCGCGGCCTGGAAGTTCGCGCACGCCGGGCACTGGAAGTCGCCGTACTCCTCGACCAGCACCGGGGCCGACGGCTTGCCGAGCAGCTCGCCCTGGTTCGGCCCGAGCGCGTGCGCCGGCCGTACCAGCGGTCCCTTGCGCGCCTGGATGCTCTCCCTGGCGGCCAGCGCGATCCCGGCGATCACCAGCACCGCCACGATCAGCCAGATCGAGCCGCGCGACCGGCGGGCGAGCCGCGCCGCCTCCTCGACCCCGGACTCCCGCGACTCCCCGGACTGGCGTGGCTCCCGGGCCGGCGCGGCGCCAGGACGCGCCGGCGGTTCCCGGCCGGGCTTCCCTGGACGCCGCACCCTAGGAACCTTCCGCCTCGTCGGCGCGGACCGCACCGGCGACCTCGGACGCCTGGGCGGCCTCCGCCCTGGCCTGGCGGGCAGCCCGCTCGCGGGCGATGCGACGGTCCTCGCGGACGGCCACCTTCTCCTCGTAGCTGGCCCACGACGCCAGGATGGCGATCACCGCGACCAGGGAGATGATGTCGCCGGCACCCCACATGATCGCGCCGCCGGCCTGCTGGTCGGCCAGCGGGGTCGGCCCCCAGCCGCGCACGAACGTCGCCAGCGACGGCGCCAGCAGATGGCCGGAGTTCATGATCGCCACGCCAAGGAAGGCATGGAACGGCACCATCAGGAAGACGTAGAGCACCCGTGCCAGGTGGTGCAGCCGCCACCTGGTCGGGTCCAGGCCGACCACCGGCCACCAGAACAGCAGCCCGACCGCGATGAAGTGCAGGTGGATCGCGTCGTGCACGTACTGGTTACGCAGGCTCAGGTCGAACAGCGGCGAGAAGTAGAGCGCGTACAGGGTCATCGTGAACAGGATCCAGGCGATCAGCGGGTAGCCGATGATCCGCACCGGGAGGCTGTGCACGACCCGCACGATCCGCTTGCGCGCTGGCGCCGACGCGGTCATCAGCACCATGGTGATGGGGGCGCCCAGCGCCAGCAGCGGCGCCGCAATCATCGCCAACAGCAGGTGCTGGCCGGCGTGCACCGAGAACAGCGCGGTGTCGTAGCGCTCGATCGGCGACTGCAGCGCCAGGGCGATCGTGCCGAGCCCGCCGAGGAAGCAGGCGGTGCGCTGCGCCGGCCAGCGCTGGCCGCGCTCGACGATGCGCCTGCGGCCCAGCAGGTACAGGGTGGCGGCGGCCAGCAGGGGGACCGCCACCAGCGGGTCGAAGCTCCAGTCGAGCAGCACCGAGCGCAAGGTCGGCGACGGCACCGCCTGGCCGGGCGCCGGCCCGGCCAGCGCCGGCACGGCCGCCGGGCCGGCGAGCAGCGCCAGGGCGGCCACCGGCGCGCTCCAGAGGCTTCGGATCGGGTTCCACCGCAGCATGACGGCCCCATGGTATGCCGGGCGACCCGAAAACCCGGGCCGCTGGACCGACCCGCGAACGATCACAGTTGCAACAAGGTGCAACTGCACTGTTAACTGTGTGGCGAGATGGCTTCCAATACGGACTCCGCGATCGCCCTGCTGCGCGAGCAGGGCATGCGCATGACGCCGCAGCGGATCGCGATCGTCACCGAGATCATGACCACGCCGGGCTACGTGATCCCGATGCAGGTCATCAAGCAGATCCAGGAGCGCGTGCCGGGCACCAGCGCGTCCACCGTGTACCGGACGCTGGAGCGCCTGGAGGAGGTCGGCGTGCTGGTCCACGTCCACTTGGAGAGCGGTATCGGCTACCACCGGCTCGCGGACGCGCAGCACGTCCACCTGACCTGCGCCGGCTGCGGCGACGAGCGGGAGCTGCCCTCCAGTGCGCTCGAGCGGCTTCAGGGGCTGATCATGGACGACCACGGCTTCTGGCCGGATTTCAGCCACCACGCCATCTCAGGGCTGTGCGCCGGCTGCCTCCAGCGGCGCGGCTCCGCGACCGCGGCCCACGCCCACCGCGAGCGCGAGCCGGTCGCCTGACCGCCGGCGGCGCCCGTCAGCTCAGGAGCGCACCAGGCGGGCGATCGCGGCGCTCGCCTCGGCGACCTTCTCCTCCGCCTCCGGACCGCCGCCGGTGATCGCCTCGCGCACGCAGTGGCCGAGGTGGTCGTCCAGCAGCTCCAGCGCGACCGACTGCAACGCCCGGGTGGCGGCGGAGATTTGGGTCAGCACGTCGATGCAGTAGCTGTCCTCGTCGACCATGCGCTGGATCCCGCGCACCTGCCCCTCGATCCGGCGCAAGCGCCGCTGGACATCGTCCTTGTGCCCGCTGTAGCCGCGCACCGCTCTCCCTCCGTGAACCGCAGATACCCCCCGAGGGTAGCATGCCGAGCCCCGGGCGGGACGGCTTGACGGCCCGCCGAGCGCTGGTGTCTGCTGGCCCAACAGGTAACTGACCGTAACATCGGTGCGCCCCGGGAGGTACGCATGGCACTCGATGTCGACGCCCTCCAGTCCGCCGCCGACCTCGAGGGGCTCGATCCGTTCCGACCCGAGTTCCGCACCGACCCCTACCCGCTGTACCGCAAGCTGCGCGAGCTCGACCCGATCCATCGCAGCCCCGCCGGCGCGTGGATCCTGACCCGCCACACCGACGCCACCGCGGTGCTGCGCGACCCCCGCTTCAGCTCCAACCCGTCCCACCTCGGCGGGGAGCGGCCCCAGGTGGGGCCGCGGCGGGTGGACACCAAGGTGCTGCTGTTCCTGGACCCTCCCGACCACACCCGGCTGCGGTCGCTGGTGTCCAAGGCGTTCACCCCCAACGTGGTGCGGCGGCTCCGCCCGCGCATCGAGGCGCTGGTCGCCGACCTGCTCGACCGGGCCGAGCGGAGGGGCTCCCTGGAGCTGATCGCCGACCTCGCCTACCCCCTCCCCGTGGCGGTCATCTGCGAGCTGCTGGGCGTGCCGGCCGGCGACCGGGCGGTCTTCGGGAGCTGGTCGTCCGACGCCTCCCGCCTGCTGGACCGCGACATCGACCTGGACGAAGCGGCCCTGGAGCGGGGTGCCGCCGCGATCGCCGGCTTCACCGACTACTTCGGCGGCCTGATCCAGCAGCGGCGGGCAGAGCCCGGCGACGACCTGCTCTCCGGCCTGATCGCCGCGGAGGAGGACGGCCAGCGGCTCACCTGGGAGGAGCTGTTCGCCACCATCATCCTGCTGTACCTGGCCGGCCACGAGACCACCGTCAACCTGATCGGCAACGGCACGCTGGCCCTGCTGCAGCACCCAGACCAGCTCCAGCGGCTGCGCCGTGACCCGGCGCTGGGCCCCAGCGCCGTCGAGGAGCTGCTGCGCTACGAGAGCCCGGTCCACGTGACCGCCCGCATCGCCACCACCGACCTCGAGGTGGCCGGCGTCCCGATCGGCGCGGGCGAGCAGGTGGTCGTCCTGGTGGCCGCGGCCAACCACGATCCGGAGGCGTTCGCCGACCCGGACGTCCTGGACGTGGGCCGGCCGGACAACCGGCACCTCTCGTTCTCGGCGGGGATGCACTACTGCCTCGGCGCGGCGCTCGCCCGGCTGGAGGGCGAGGTGACCTTCGATGTGCTGCTCCGGCGCTTCCCGCGGCTCGCCCTGGTCGACTCGGAGCCCCATTTCCGTGAGCACTTCGTGCTGCGCGGCCTGCGCTCGCTCGACCTGCGCATCGCCTGACCGGACGCGAGGTCTGTCCGGAGTCGGGCACGCTCGCGCCGCCTGCCGCTGATGCCGGGCGCGCATGTATTCCGTTCCGTCTTGACCGGATGCACGAATCGTGGTGATTTACCTAGCGGCCGGCCGGGCTGGCCGGCAGCAAGGGTGCCGCGGGCCCGAATTCCGGCCCGGTAGCGTGATCCCGTAGCAATCAGGCATCCGCGCGGGAGGGGACGTGGCCAGGTACAGCTTCAGGTTCGACGAGGCGACCATCGGCGATCTGCAGGCGCGGATGGAATCTGGCCGGCTCACCTCCCGCGCGCTGGTGCGGGCCTACCTCCGGCGCATCGACACGATCGACCGCTCCGGGCCGGGGCGGGTCGGCCTGCGCTCGGTGCTGGAGGTCAACCCCGACGCGGAGCCGATCGCGGCGGCGCTCGACGACGAGCGGCGCCACGACGGCCCCCGGGGCCCGCTCCACGGTATCCCCGTGCTGGTCAAGGACAACATGGACAGCGCGGACCGGCTGCACACCAGCGCCGGCTCGCTGGCGCTGGCCGGCTCGCGCCCCAGGCGCGACGCCACCGTGGTGGAGCGGCTCCGCGTGGCCGGCGCGGTGATCCTCGGCAAGGCGAACCTGAGCGAGTGGTCCAACATCCGCTCACCGCACTCGTCCAGCGGCTGGAGCGCCCGCGGAGGGCAGACCCGCAACCCGTACTCGCTGGACCGCTCGCCCTCCGGGTCCAGCTCGGGGTCGGCCGCCGCGGTGGCGGCCAACCTGGCCACCGCGACCCTGGGTACCGAGACGGACGGGTCGATCCTCTGCCCGGCGGCCGCCTGCTGCGTGGTGGGGATCAAGCCGACAGTCGGCCTGACCAGCCGGGCCGGAGTGATCCCGATCAGCCACAGCCAGGACACGGTCGGGCCGATCTGCCGCACGGTGGCGGACGCGGCCACGGTGCTCGGCGCGCTGGTGGGCGTGGACGCGCGCGACCCGGCCACCAGTGACTCGGAGGGCAGGTTCCACACCAACTACCGGCGGTTCCTGGACGCCGGCGCGCTCCACGGCGCCCGCATCGGCATCCCGCGCGAGGTCTTCTACGGCTACAGCCCGCCCGCCAACCAGGTCGCCGAGGAGGCGATCGAGGCGCTCCGCTCGGCGGGCGCCGAAGTGGTCGACCCCGCCGACATCCCGGGCGCCAGGGAGATGGCCGGCTTCACCGGCGAGCGCGAGCTGGAGGTCCTGCTCCACGAGCTCAAGCACGACCTCGGCCAGTACCTCGCCGAGCGGGACGACCCGAGGATCCGTAGCCTGGCCGACGTGATCGCCTTCAACGACGCCCACGCCGACCGGGAGCTGCGGCACTTCGGGCAGGAGTTCTTCCTGGCGGCGCAGGGCAAGGGGCCGCTCACCGAGCCCGCCTACCTGGAGGCGCTGGCCAGCAACCGCCGGCTCGCGCGCGAGCAGGGCATCGACAAGGTGCTCGAAGACCTCGGCCTCGACGCGCTGATGGTGCCGACCAGCACCCCGCCGTGGACCATCGACCCGGTCAACGGCGACCACGTGCTCGGGGAGGGCTCGACCCCGGCCGCGCTTGCCGGCTACCCGGCCACCAGCGTGCCCGCCGGCTACGTGGAGGGGCTGCCCGTCGGCGTGACCTTCTTCGGCACCGCCTGGAGCGAGCCCACGCTGATCCGGCTGGCGTACGCGTTCGAGCAGGCCACCAAGGTCCGGCGGCCGCCTCGCTTCCAGCCTGGCGGCCTCGACCACAAGGTCCGGTCATGAGCCTCGAGGCCCATCAAAATGAACCAGAACGCTCCTTGTCACGTACGCTTCCATGACAGAGATTGGTGACGATGGGCTGGCGTAGGGCTATCCGTCGCCTACCGCTTGCCGGTGCAGCCGTCGCCGGCGCGGCGGTCGGCCATTCCATCGCGTACCTGATGGTCGCGCCCGAGGGCAGGACCCGGGCGATCCTGCTGGCCGGCACCGGCCACGGCTACTGGTCGACCGCGGTCGCCGCCGAGATCGTGCTCGGGTTGCTGGCGGTGACCACCTTCGGGCTGCGGCACTTCAACCGCGGCCTGCGGTCGGCGAGACGCCGGCCGAGCGACGAGCCGTGGGCGAGGCTGGCGGCCCGGCTGTCCTTGCTCCAGATCACCATCTTCGCGGTCCAGGAGGTGGTCGAGCGCGCCGCCAGCGGCCACGCGATCGACGACCTGCTCAGCGACCGGCTGCTGTCCATCGGCGTGCTGGTGCAGATCGTGGTCGCCGTGGGTGCGGCCACGCTGCTGGTGTGGCTGGGCCGCGTGGCCGAGGCGGTCGGCCGTGCCCTCGGCGGCGAGCGCCTGCCCCGGCCTGTCCGGGTGGTCATCGCCTGGCCGCGCGTGGTCATCCGGCCGACCTCTCGGTCGCGCTGCGCGGACGGGATCCGCGCGCCGCCCCGCGTCCGCACCGCCTGAACCATTCAGTCGAACCGCTCGCCGCCGCGCCAGTCCCGGCGGCCAGGGGTGGGTTCGCCTGCCCCCGCGGGGCGGAGGATGCGGAGGACACCTTCGATGAGGAAGCGGATTGCGTCGATCGCCGCAGCGGTCGGCCTCGCTGGCATGCTGGTCACCTTCACCGGCGCCGGGCCCGCCTCGGCGCACGAGCAACGCAAGATCGGCAAGTACAACGTGGAGGTCGGGTTCGGCGACGAGCCGGCCTACACCGGCGAGAAGAACAGCGTGATGATGTCCTTGAAGGACGCCAACGACAAGCCGGTCACCGACCTCGGCGACACGCTCAAGGTCGACGTCACCCAGGCCGGCAGCACCGACGACACGCAGAAGCTGAGCATGACCATGGGACCCAACTTCGAGGTCGGCGGGGACGGCACCCCAGGCGACTACCGCGCCTGGTTCATCCCGACCGCGCCAGGCCCCTACACCTTCCACTTCACCGGCTCCATCAAGGGGCAGGCCGTCGACGAGAAGTTCACCTCCTCGCCGACCACCTTCGACGAGGTGCAGGACCCGGCCCAGGTGGAGTTCCCGGCCAAGGACCCGACCACCGGCCAGCTCTCGGCCCGCGTCGACCGCGAGAACCAGCGGCTGAACCAGGCGCTGGCGGACACCAGGCGGCAGGCGAAGGACGAGGCCGGCACCGCCCGGCTGATCGCGATCGTCGGGGTGGTGGTCGGCGCGCTCGGCCTGGCGGCCGCCGGCTACGGTCTCAGCAGGAAGCGGGCGTAGGTCATGCGCCGCCCACTCGCCGCCGCCCTGCTCGCGGGGCTGGTGCTGCTGCTGGCCGCTCCGGCGGCCAGTGCGCACGCCTTGCTGCGCAGCTCCGATCCCTCCAGTGGGGCCTCGCTCGGCAAGGCTCCGGCGAAGGTGACCCTCACCTTCACCGAGCCGCCGGACCTGACCCTGTCGACCGTGCACGTCCTGGACTCCAGCGGCAAGGCGGTAGAGTCGGGCAAGGCCGCAGGGGTGCCTGGCAAGCCGCTGGCACTCGAAATCCCCCTCGGCCAGGTGCCCAACGGCGCGTACACGGTGAGCTGGCGGACGGTGTCCAGGACCGACGGGCACCTCACCAACGGCTCGTTCGCCTTCGGCGTCGGGGTGCAGCCGCCCTCCGCCGCTCCCGGCGCGCCGGCGGCCGCCGCCTCGTCGCCCCCCTCGGTGCTCGGCGTGGCCGGGCGCTGGGCGCTCGACTGGGGGCTCATCCTGCTCGTCGGTGCGGTGGCCAGCAGCCTGCTGGTCTTCCGGCGCCGCGACGCCGGACCGCTCCTGCCCGTGCTCGGCGGCGCGCTCGTCCTGGCGGCCGCCGGGCTGGTGGCGATGATCGTGTCGGAGCACTCGCGCGTCGGCGTGTCCCTGGATGAGCTGCTCGGGTCCAGCACCGGCGGCAAGCTGATCAACCAGGCGGTCGTCCTGGCGGTGACCGCGATCGTGCTCGGCGCGGTGGCCTTCCGGCCACGCCGTCCCGAGCTGCTGGCACTGCTCGGGGCCGGGGCGGCGGCGACCATGCTGGTACACGTCGCCGGGGGCCACGCGGCCGGGGAGGCGACCCTGACCCCGCTGCAGATCCTGGCCCAGTGGGGCCACCTGCTGGCGGTCGGGGTCTGGGTCGGCGGCTTCCTGTGGCTGCTGCTCGGGCTCAGACGCTCCTCCGCCGCGGCCGGCCCCGAGCCAGGCGACGGCCTTCGGGCCAGCATGCGCATCGAGCACGCGCACGCCAGCGTGGGCGGGCAGCCGGGCCAGACCCGCCCGGCTCCTTCCGCGGCGCCCGGAGCGCCCGCGGCTGGCAACGGCGGCTCCGCCAGAGGGGAGGCCGCCGCCGTGATGACGGTGCCGAGCGGCGCGGACGAGCGCGTGCTCGCCGTGCAGCGCTTCTCGACCATGGCGACGGTGTCGCTGGGCGTGGTGGTGCTCACCGGGCTGGCGCGGGCGCTGATCGAGGTGCGCAGCTGGCACGGACTGTTCTCGACCAGCTTCGGCCGCACACTCCTGATCAAGCTGGTGCTGGTCGCCGGCCTGATCGGTCTCGGCGCGGTGAACCACTTCCGGATCGTGCCCGCGCTGCGGGCCGGGCGGGCCAAGGTGGCGACATTGGCCTCGACCGTGCGGGCGGAGCTGGCGCTGGCGATCCCGATCGTGGTGGCGGCCGCGGTGCTCGGCGAGCTGCCGCCCGCGCAGTACCTCAGCCAGCCGGCCAGGCAACCGGCGCCGGCCGCGGTGACGGTCAGCGGCCACGACTTCGCCACCTCGGTGAAGGTCCAGCTGACCGCCACGCCCGGCACGGTCGGCGCGAACCAGTTCAGCGCCAGGGTGGTGGACTACGACAGCGGCCAGCCCATCCCGGCCAACCGCGTGTCGCTGGGCTTCACGCTGCCGAGCCGGCCGGACGTGGGCGCCTCGACCCTGGAGCTGAGGAAGGCGCCCGACGGGCGCTGGCAGGGCCAGGGCATCCTGTCCATCGCCGGGCGGTGGAGCATCATCACCCTGGTCCAGTGGCCGGGCGGCAGCGTGACCGTGCCGCTGCAGCTGGAGCCGCGCGCCGCGCCGGGAACTTCGCCAGGGGTGAAGATCTCCAGGGTTCCGGGCCAACCGACCGTCTACACCATCGCGCTGCAGCGGGGCGGCTCGCTGCAGACCTACCTGGACCCGGGGAGGCCCGGGCCCAACGTGCTGCACCTGACCTACTTCGCCGCCAACGGGTCCGAGCAGCCGATGTTCGAGGTCGCCGCCAAGGCGACCAACCCCGCCGGCGCCATCGACGACCTGACACTCGCCAAGTTCAGCAGCGGGCATTACGTGTCCAACCTGAACCTCGACGCCGGGCGCTGGTCCTTCGCGATCAACGCGACGTCCAAGGAGGGCGACCTCACCGACGCCCGCTTCGAGCAGGTGATCAAATGAAGAACCGACGTTCCCTGACAGTGGCCCTGGCGCTCGCCGCGCTGGTGCTGGCCGGCTGCTCCAGCGGGGGGTCGTCCTCGAGCGGCGGCTCCGGGCAGCCGAGCGCCACCACCGCCGGCGCGACGCCCGACCGGCCCAGCTCCACCGGCAAGCTCAGCATCGAGGCGCCCCGCAACGGCCAGACCGTCAGCGGCGGCAACCTGACCCTGAAACTGGGCCTCGAGGGGGCAACGATCGTGCAGGCGACCACCACCATGATCCAGCCGGACCAGGGCCACGTGCACGTGATGCTGGACGGCAAGCTCATCTCCATGAATTACAAGCTGTCGGAGAAGCTGCCGAAGCTCACCGCCGGCACGCATCTCATCCAGGTCGAGTTCGTGGCCTCCGACCACCTGCCGTTCGACCCCAGGGTCCTGGCGCAGGCTGCGTTCCAGGTGAGCGGGTGAGCCGATGACGGTCCAGGCCCAGGCGAGGGCCGCTCGGCGGCCTCCGGTCGCCGGCTCCGCGCTGGCGCCTGCGCTGGCCGGGCTCGCCTTCCTGGTGGCAAGGCCCGGGCTGGAGGCGCTGCCGGCCGGCGCCCGTACCGGCGTGCTCGCCGCCGGCTACCTCGCGCTCGGCCTCGCCGCCGCCGCGGCGACCCCGGCCGGACGACCCGCCGCGGCGGCGACCCTGGCGCCGCGGGGGCGAGCCGGGGCGGCCCGGCGGCCAGGCGCGGCGCCGGGGGCCCGGGGGCGAGCCGGGGCGGTGCTCGTGGTGGGGGTGGCGGCGGTGGTGGCGGCCGCGTTGCTGGCGGGGCCGGTGCCGCCGTTGCCGGCCGGGGTGGTCGCCCTGGCGCTGAGCCTGCTCCCCGCGGTCGCTGAGGAGGCGCTGTTCCGCGGGGCGCTGTACGGCCTGCTGGAGCGCTGGGGGGCGGTGGTCGCGGTGGGCACCTCGGCCCTCCTGTTCGCGCTGGTGCACGTTCCTTCCTACGGCCTGGCGGCGATGCCGGTGGACCTCAGTGCAGGGTTGCTGTTCGGGTGGCAGCGCTGGGCATCGGGCCGTTGGACCGTTCCCGCGGCAACGCACGCCGCGGCCAACCTGCTGGCGGTGATCCTTCGATGAAGTCCGTTCGCATCACGACGGTGGTGCTCGCGGTGGTGTTGCTGGCGACCTCGTGCTCGGGTCCGGGCGGGTCGGCAGGCCGGCCAGAGCCCTTGCGGATCGGCGCCGTCTACCCGCTGAGCGGCTCGCAAGGCCCTGGGGGCATCGAGGAGTATCGCGGCGTGGAGATGGCCGCGCGGCTGGCCAACCAGCGCGGCGGCGTCGCGGGCCGACCCATCGAACTGGTCCCCGTGGACGTGCCGGAGGCCGACGCCGCGCCCGCGGCGGTCCAGCACCTTGCCAGCCAGGGGATCGGCGTCATGCTCGGCAGCTACGGGAGCACCATCTCGGAGCCGGCGGCACAGACGGCTTCCCGTGGCGGCCAGGTGTTCTGGGAGACCGGCGCGGTCGGTGAGCTCATGGGCCTTCCCGCGGGTGACGATCGTGTCTTCCGGGTCGCTCCCGCCGGCTCGCTGCTCGGCAAGACCGCCATGGACTTCACCGCCTCGGAGCTGCTGCCCCGACTGAAGCGCAAGGCCGCCGGGCTGCGCTACACCGTGGCGGCGGTCGACGACCAGTTCGGCGACGGCGTCGCCCGCGGCGCGGTGGCGGAGCTGCGCGCCCGCGGCCTGACCGTGGCGGGCGACCTGCGCTACGATCCCCGCCGCGACCCGGCCGCCGGGGTGGTGCGGCGGATCGCCGCGACCAGGCCGGACGTGCTGTTCGTGGTCGCCTACATCGACGACGGCGTGGCCATCCGCAGGCAGATCGTCGCCCAGAACCTCCACCTGGTCGCCAACATCGGCACCTCGTCGAGCTACTGCATGCCGGCGTTCGGGGCGGCGCTCGGCAAGGACGCTGTCGGCCTGTTCGCCTCGGACAAGCCCGCCGCCGACTGGCTCAGCGCCCGCGGCCTGGCGCCCGGCGCGATCGCGCTCCTGAACCAGGCCAACCACGCCTACCGGGCCGCCTACGGCGACTCGATGAGCGCGGCCGCGCTGGCCGGCTTCGCCGGCGCCTGGGCGCTGCTGCACTTCGTGCTGCCAAAGTCCGGCTCGACCGACCCGGCTCAGGTCGCGGCGGCGGCCCGGTCGGTGAACGTCCCGATGGGCGGGCTGCCCAACGGCAGCGGCCTGCGCTTCGGGACGGTGGGCACGCCCGACGCCAGCGACAACCTGGGCGCCGCCTCGGTCATCTGGGAGTGGGTGGGCGTCAACGACCGCCAGATCACCTGGCCGCCAAGGTTCGCCACCGCGCCCATCAAGGCGCTCGAGATCACGCCATGACCCCTCCGAAGCGGACCGCAGCCGGCCGGATGGCGGCTGCCTCCGGTGTGGCGGTGGTGCTCGCGTACCTGGCCGGGACGGCGCTCAGCGGGCAGCTCAGCCCGCTGGCGCGCCGGCCGCTGCTGGACGGGCTGGCTCCGCCGCCCCCGTACCACTGGGTCAAGCCGCCTCCGGAGTTGTCGTCGGGCAACCGCCCGGCGGCGGGCGCCGACGGCGTGGTCCCGCTCGGCCCCAGCGGGACGCAGGTGACCGCGATCTCCACCGGGGACGGCCAGGCCAACCTGCTGCTGGACGCCAACGCGATCGCGCCCGCCACCGGCCAGCGCTCGGTCGCGATCGCGATCCAGCCGGTCGACCCGGCCAAGCTGGCCGGCGCCCCGCCAGGCCTGGTGCTTGCCGGCAATGCCTACCGGATCCAGTTCAGCTACCAGCCGTCCGGCAGGCCGGTCACGGCCCTGGCCGGCAAGGCCACCATCTCGCTGATCTTCCCGCTGCTACCGATCCCCGTGACCAGCCCGTTCGACCACACCGTGCTGTCCTCGGCCGACGGCAGGGCGTGGACCAAGCAGTCCAGTACCGCCACTCCAGGATCGCACCAGGTCGCCTCGGCCCTGCCGGCGCTGGGCTACGTGATCGCGGCGGTGCCGCCCGCCCCGGCCGAGGCTGCCGCGCCCAACCGCACGCCGCTGTACGCGGGGCTGGCGGCCGCCGCCGTGCTGGTCGCGGTCGCGGCGATCGTGCTCGCCCGCCGCCTGCGGGCCGCGCCAGAGGGCTACGACGACGATGACGAGGACTACGAGGACGAGGATGACGAACCCGAGGATTCGGGTCCCGGCACGGAGGAACACCGATGAAGGGTGCAACGTCGGAGATCCGGCCCGCCCGCCGCTGGGGCGGCCGGACGTGGTTGCTCAGGGCGGGGCTGGTCCTGGCGCTGGCCGGGATGGTGCAGGTGGGGAGTGCCGGGCCGGCGTTCGCGCACGCGGTCGGCGGCGGCCCCGCCGCCAGCAACTACCGCACCAGCGTCCGTGGCATCGAGCCTCCGATCCCCGGCGTCAGCGTCCGCGTGGTCGACGGCGGCAACCAGCTCGAGCTCACCAACCACGGCGCCCAGGAGGTGACGCTCCTCGGCTACGAAAATGAGCCGTACCTGCGCGTCGGCCCGGCCGGTGTGTTCCAGAACCAGCGCTCGCCCTCGACCTTCTCCAACCGCTCGACCACCGCGCCGGGCCAGATCCCCGCCGAGTTCAGCGCCGACGCGCAACCTGACTGGCGTCGCATCTCTTCGCGGCCCGTGGTGGTCTTCCACGACCACCGCGCGCACTGGTCCGGCGGCGCCGACCCCCCGGCTGTCCAGCGGGCCAGGGGCAGGCGGCAGACGGTCACGCCCGACTGGCAGGTCCCGATCAAGGTCGGCGACAAGACCTCGATCCTGTCCGGGAGTATCGAATGGGTGCCCGGGCCGTCGCCGTGGCCCTGGGCCGCGGTCGCGGTGGCGCTCGCCGCCCTGGTGCTGCTGGTCAGCCGCGGCTGGGAGGCCGGGGGCCAGAGGAGCCAGGCCCTGACCGAGGGACCGCGGAGCCAAGCAAGGCCGAGCGTCAGCCGCCCGGTGAGCTGGCAGGTCAGAGCGCTGGCCGGCGTGACCGCGCTCGCCGTGCTCACCGACGCGGTGCACACGTTCGGCGTCTGGACGGGCTCGACCGCGCCGATCCTCACCCAGCTCTACGGCAGCGCCACCTCGTTCGCGGGCTGGGTGATCGCCGCCGTGGCCATCCAGCGGCTGCTGACCGGCAAGCTGGAGGCGGGCCGCACCTTCATGCTGCTGGCCGCGATTTTCCTGGCGCTGGCCGGCGCGGCGCCCGACGTGCCGGCGCTGGCGCGCTCGCAGCTCCCCTCCGGGCTCGATCCGCTGCTGACACGCGCCGCCATCAGCGCGACCCTCGGCCTCGGCGCGGGCATGCTGCTGGCCGCCCTGGTCGGGCGGCAGCTCCGGACGCCGCGGCTGGCGGCCGCGGGGGCGGCCGCGGGTGACAGGCGGCCAGGTCCCGGCGGGCCCAGGCCGCCGCGCGCCACCGGCGGTGGCGGTGGCGGGATGGCGCGGACGGGCGCACGCCAGCAGGGCGGCGGCCAGCAAGGCGGCACCGGTTCGCCCAACCGGCAGCGCGGATCATCGGGCGGCTCCAAGAAGCGTTCAAGGAAATCTGGAGGAAGGTGACTGATCCATCCTTCCGGGACGAGCCATCAACGTTATCCGGGGAGCTCGTCCATACTGGTCGCGTGGAAAGGCCAACGGTGCCGGCAGGGCGCACATCGCACCGGCCGGCCACTCCGGCGGCACCCTCCTCCGCGCACCCGCTCGCCGTACGGTTGCGCCCGTGGGTGCCGTGGATCTCGACGGTCGCCCGCCTCGGCCTCGCCGTGGTCTGGGCGTGGGCGGCGCGCGCGAAGATCCTCGAGCCGGACGGAGCGGTGATCTCGGTCCGGGCGTACCGGCTGCTCCCCGAGGTGCTGGTCCACCCGGTCGCCTGGGGGCTGCCGTTCCTGGAGTTCGCTGTGGCCGTGCTGCTGGCCGCCGGCGTCGCCACGCGACTGGCCGCCGCCACCTCGACCGGGATGCTGCTGGTGTTCATCGCCGGCATCGCCTCGGCGTGGGCGCGCGGCCTGCAGATCGACTGCGGCTGCTTCAGCACCGGCGGGCCCGCCGCCGTCGGTGCCGCCCAGTACCTGGGCGAACTGCTGCGCGACACCGGCCTGGCCCTGGTGTCGATCGCCCTGGTCTGGCGGCCGTGGAGCCGCTTCGCACTGGGCGGCGAGACCGAGCCAGGTGCGACCTCCCTACCGCCGCCACAACCCTGACGAGACCGGCCTGGAGGACGGATGACCAACCAGAACTACCCTCCGAAGAGGCGGCGGGGCGACAAGATCGCGGCTCGGCGAGGGCGGCGGCACCCATGGTGGCAACTGTGGACCGGCATCGCGGTCCTGGTCGTCGCGCTGGTCGCCGGCATCGCCATCCAGTCGGCCCGCTCGTCGAGCAGCGGCTCGGTCGTGACCCCGGCCCACGCGCTCGGCCCTGGCGGCGGCGAGCAGCGCGGCAACGCGTCCGCGCCGGTGCTCGTCGAAGAGTACGGGGACTTCCAGTGCCCGCACTGCGCCGACTTCCAGCGGGACGTCGGACCCACCATCAATCGGCTGGTCGACGCCGGCACGATCCGCTTCGTGTACCACCCGATCGCCTTCATCGGCCCCGAGTCGACCACCGCCGCCAACGCCGCCGTCTGCGCCGGCGACCAGGGGAAGTTCTGGCCGTACCACGACCAGCTCTTCGCCCAGCAGGGGCCCGAGAACTCCGGGACCTTCTCCACCGGCAAGCTGCTCAGCATCGGGCGGCAGGTCGGCGTGAGCGACCAGCGCTTCACCACCTGCGTGAACAAGGGCACCTACAACGGCTGGGTCGCCAAGTCGACCGACGACGCCTCGCGCCGCGGCGTGAACCAGACCCCGACCGTGTTCGTGGACGGCCAGGCCGTCTCAACCGCGATCACCGCCACGGGTCTCCAGGACGCCGTCAACTCGGCGCTGGCGGCGAAGTGACGGCTCCCTCCGGCAGGATGGCCTGACCGAGCAGCAGCGCTGAGGAGGGATGCAGGTGGATCTCGCGGATTCGGTTCGCAGGTTCTGGGACGCGGACGCCGCCACCTACGACCGTTCGCCGGACCACGGCGCGGCAACGCCGACCGAGCGGGCCGCCTGGGCCGCGGCGCTTGCGCGTCTGTTGCCGCCACCGCCCGCGCGGGTCCTGGACGCCGGCGCCGGCACCGGGTTCCTGTCGCTGGCTGCCGCGCGCCTCGGCTACCAGGTCGCCGCTGTCGACCTGTCGCCCGGCATGCTGGCGCGGCTGCGCGAGTCGGCCGAGCGGGAGGGCTTGACGGTCGAGGTGGTCGAGGGCGGGGCCGAGCAGCCGCCGCCCGGGCCGTTCGACGCGGTGATCGAGCGCCACCTGCTGTGGACGCTGCCGGACCCCCTCGCCGCGCTGGCCGCCTGGCGCGAGGCCGCGCCGGCGGGACGCCTGGTGCTGTTCGAGGGCCTCTGGGGCAAGGTCGACCCCATCGAGCGCCTGCGCCAGCAGGCCCGCGAGGGCTGGCGGCGCCTGCGCGGCGAACCAGACCACCACCACGGGCACTACGACGCGGCGCTGGTCGCCGAGCTGCCACTGGCCGCCGGCGCCCACCCGGACCGGATCATCGGCCTGGTGGAGCGGACGGGCTGGGGACCCGCCCGGCTGGAACGGCTGCGCGACGTCGAGTGGGCGCAGCTGCTGGCGCTGCCGCCGGCGAACCGCCTGCTGGGAGTCGTGCCGAGACTGGCGATCAGCGCCGGCGCCTAGCGTTTACGCGGACTTGACCATCTCCTGACGAGCATGGGCCGGCGCCCTTGCCGGGCGCTTCCCTGGCAACCCATCCGGAGGTGGACCCATGAACGGGAGCACGCTCACCTGCCCCAAGTGCCACGGCGCCATGCGCAGCTACGAGCGCAGCGGCGTGACCGTCGACCAGTGCGTCCAGTGCCGCGGCATCTTCCTCGACCGCGGCGAGCTCGACCACCTGATCGACGCGGAGCAGAGCTGGCACTCGGACGCGACGGTCCAGCGCGAGGGGCCCGACCGGGACGAACGCCCGAGCCATGGCGACCGGTACGGGGAATCGCGGTACGGGGACCGCGGCGGCCACCAACGAAAGCGCAGGAAGAGTTTCCTGGACGACCTGTTCGACTGAAGCCGCGCCTGGGCGCCGCCCTCCACGCCGCGCCGACTCAGCCGGCCAGGTCGCCGGCGAGGTCCGGCGGCGTTGCGGCGCCGGCGTTGCGGGCAGCCTCCAGCGCCTTACGCACCGCCTGGCCGTAGAACTTGCCGAGGAAGGTGTAGCCGGCGCTGGAGGGGTGGAACAGGTCGGGGCTGAACATCTCGCGCTTGCGGCGGAACGCGCCCCTGGCCACGGCCGCCACGTCGATCACGGTGATCCCGTGGCGTGCCAGCTCGGCCTGGAACAGGCGCGTGTACCCGCGCGCCCAGAGGCCGAGGACCTCGCGGAGCGGCCAGCGGAAGGCGAGCGAGGTCTCCGCGGGCGGCAGCCCGGACACCAGCACGACCGCGCGCGGCGCCGCGGTGAGCAGGCCGGGCCCCAGCTGCCTGAGCTGCCGGCGGACCTCGTGCACGGGCGTGACGTGGGTGATGTCGTTGGTGCCGGCGCACACCAGCACCACGTCCGGGTCCAGCTCGGCCAGGCGCGGGACCTGCTCGCTCACCACGTGGTGCAGCCGCGCTCCTGAGGTGCCGAGCGAGTACAGGCGGACCCGGTAGCGCTCCGCCAGCGCCAGCGCAACGCCGTAGGTGAGCGTGTCCTCCGCGCAGTCGGCGCCGACCCCGGCGACCGAGCTGTCACCGAGGACGGCCAGCACCAGCGATTCGCCCTCCTCGGGACCGAGGACGCAGCTGGGGTCGATCACCGGATCCGACGGAAGAAAGCGATGGTTCCTGGCCGCCAGGACCTCCGCGGCCAACGTGGTGACGACAGCGCCGCCCGCAACCAGGGCAGCGCGACCGAAGTGCCTGATACCGATCCCCACCGGCGCCTCCTGAGGAGACCGGCGGGCTGTCCGTCACGCCTTGGACCTTCAGCCCCCCGGGACCCTGCTTACACATCGAGAGTACGAAGCTCCGCCCGATATGTGAAGACTCTGGTTGCATTGCCTATGGTCCGAGTGTACCGGCGCCGGAGGGTCCGGGGGACGCCAAGGGGGCCCTCTGGTTGATACCAGGCGGCGAACGGGAGGACCGGGGGCTATCGGGGCGAAGGCCCGAGCCGCCGCAGTTCCTCGGGATCGCGCCGGTAGCGGTCCACCAGCTCGGTGGTGCAGGCGTCGATGCGCTCGTGCAGGCCGCGGCGGCGCTTGGAGAGTTCGCCCTCGATCTCCGCCAGCGTGGCCTCCACCTCGCGGAGGCGATCCTTGTCGTCCCACGGGATCGGCGTGTCCCACGCGGCCGCCAGGCTGGCCAGGCGGCGGTCCTGGATGCCGCTGACGAACTTGACGAAGCCGGGGGAGCGCCGCGGGGCGCCGCTGCGGCGCGGGTCCTGACGCTGCCCCGACGCCGTGGCGGTGAGCTTCTCGACGCTGGGCTGGTCGCCGGCGAGCGCCGCCTCCGCCAGGTCGAGACGGCCCTGCACCAGGCGGCGCCAGTAGCTCACCTGCCGTTCCTCTTCGCGCAGCGACTTGCGTAACGCGCGCAGTCCGGCGAGCGGTTCCATCCGCAGCCGCTCAACGAAAGTCTCGTCGGTCACGACCACTCCCTTCCGCCAGTCAGACGCATCCTCTTCTGCGTTGTCGGCAAACCGCGCTGCGCGCTGGAGCCTTTGGTGGTCTAGCATCGCCGCATGCCTCGAGCAGCCAGGAAGAGCGCCGCGCCAGCGCGCCGGCGCCGCCGCTCACCCGCGCTGGTCGCGCGGGCCGCTGAGATCAACGCGCGCCTGACCGAGCGCTACCCGCAGGTGACCACCGCGCTCCACTACAGCTCGGCGTGGGAGCTGCTGGTGGCCACGATCCTTTCGGCACAGTCGACCGACGAGGTGGTCAACCAGGTGACCGCCGAGCTGTTCCAGCGCTACCCGACCGTCCAGGACATCGCATCGGCCCCGCGCGAGGAGCTGGAGCGGGCCATCTACCGCACGGGCTTCTTCCGCAACAAGGCCAAGTCGTTGCAGGAGGCCGCCCGCTACCTGCTGGAGCACCACAACGGCGAGGTCCCCGACCGCATGGAGGATCTGGTCAAGCTGCCAGGGGTGGGGCGCAAGACCGCCAACGTCGTGCTCGGCTCGTTCTTCTCGCGCAACGACGGGGTGGTGGTCGACACCCACGTGGCGCGGCTGTCGCGCCGTCTGGGCCTGACCAGGCAGACCGACCCGGTGAAGATCGAGCAGGACCTCATGGCGCTGCTGCCTCCGGAGGAGTGGACCAACTTCTCGCACCGCCTGATCTGGTTCGGGCGGCAGGTGTGCCTCGCCAAGGACCCGCGCTGCGACATCTGCGAGCTCGCCGACCTGTGCCCTTCGGCCTTCAAGGTGGGCCGCTGGGCCAAGCCCGCCAAGCCCGCCGCGGCCAGGGCCAGGTCCAGGGCCAAGGCTCCCGCCGGCGGGGAGGCCGGGAGCGAGCCGCGAGCCGCCAGCGGCTGAGTCAGCGCAACAGCTCGGGGCCCAGGCGGGCGCGGAACAGCTCGGCGATCTCGCCGGGATTGGCGTGGCGGCGCGTGCTCGCCTTGGAGTACAGCAACTCGCCGTCGAGGGAGACCTCGAAGCGCCCGCCGCCGGCGGGGACCATGTCAAGCTGAGCGATCACGGGCGCCCAACCGCTCAGCAGCTCGTCCGCCAGACCGACGGCTCGAGGGATGTAGTTTCAGGGGACGCAGAACTCGATGCGGACCCTGTGCGTCGGGTTCATCACCACGGGTTCATCACCACGGGACAGAGCGTAGTGAAGCAGGCACGCCGCCGCCAGCTCGGCCGGCGGTCGGCGGGTGCCTGGTAAGAAGTGATCAGTTTCGCTGGTCACGTCCGGTGGGTACAGATTTGCCGGCATTCCCATCCTCCCATCCCCAAGCGCAGAGGAGGCCGAGCGCTGCCATGAGCACGCCAGAGCTGGTGCGGGTCCGGCGCCGTCTGGAGGGCCGCCCCGACCAGATCGCCGAGGCGCGCCGCATGATCTCGCGGGTGGTCGGCACGGAATCGCCGGTCCACGACGTCGCCAGGTTGCTGGTCAGCGAGGCTGCCACCAACGCCCTGCTGCATTCCGCCTCGGGAGAGCTGGGCGGCAGCCTGGAGGTCCGCTGCCAGCTCGAGGACCGGCGCCGCCTGCGGGTCGAGGTGCGCGACCAGGGCTCGGCCAAAAAGCCGCGACCGAGGGCCCACGCGCGGGACGCGCTCAGCGGCCGCGGCCTGGAGCTGCTCGACGCCCTGGCCGAGCGCTGGGGCTCCAGCGGCGGCCCGGAAGGCCACACCGTCTGGTTCGAGCTCGAGGTGGCATAGCGCGGAGGGGGTGACGCCGACGCCCTCGGGGGATATCCTCCTAACGAACAATTGTTAGGGAAGGGTCGACCGCATTGCCGACGCGCAGAGAGCAGATCGAGGACGTGGCCAGCGCCCTGTTCAGCGACCGTGGCTACCGAGCGACCAGCATGCGGGACATCGCCAGGGAGCTGGACCTCCAGGGCGGCAGCCTGTACGCGCACATCCCCTCCAAGGAGGCGGTGCTCGCCTCCATCGTCGAGCGCGCCGCCGAGCGCTTCCACCAGGCGATCCAGCCGATCGCTCAGGGCCCGGGCAGCGCCGCGGGCCGGCTGCGGCGCATGATCGACGCGCACGTCCGGGTGGTTGCGTCCAGCCCCCAGCGAGCGCACGTCTTCCTGTTCGAGTGGGTCTCGCTCGGCGAGGAGCGCCGCGAGGCCGTCTCCCGCTCCAGGGACGCCTACGAGGAGCAGTTCACCACGGTCATCGCCGAGGGCATCGCCAGCGGCGAGCTGGCGCACGATGACGCCAGGATGGCGGCCGTCTTCCTGCTCTCGGCCATGAACGCCCTCGCCCACTGGTACCGGCCCGACGGCCCGCTCGGCCCCGAGGCCATCGCCGAGCAGTACGCGGACCTGTTCCTCCACGGGCTCGGGCGGGGAATCACCGACGGAAGCGCCACTGCTACGGCAGGGGGAAGCCCATGAACGACTCCGAGCGCGCCCAGGCCTTCTACCGCCACGTCTCCTCCGGGGGCAAGGTCGAGGTGGGCGAGTGGATGCCCGACGACTACCGGCAGGCCGTCCGCAGGTTCGTCGAGATGCACGCCAACTCCGAGCTGATGGGCGTGCTGCCCGAGCGGGAGTGGATCCTGCGCGCCCCCACGCTCAAGCGCAAGCTGGCCCTCACCGCCAAGGTCCAGGACGAGGTCGGCCACGCGCAGCTCCTCTACCGGGTCGCCGAGGACCTCGGCAAACCGCGCGAGGCCATGTTCGTCGACCTGCTCGCCGGCAGGACGAAGTTCCACAACGTCTTTCACTACCCGACCAGGACGTGGGCGGACGTCGGGATCATCGCCTGGCTGGTCGACGCCGCCGCGATCGTCGCCCAGCAGGCCCTGCGCGAATCCTCCTACGCGCCCTACGCCCGCACCATGAAGAAGATCTGCTGGGAGGAGTCGGTCCACATCATGCACGGCAGGGACGTGGTCCTGACCATGGTCAACGGCACCCCCAGGCAGCGCGCGATGGTCCAGGAGGCGCTGGACCGCTGGTGGGGCCCGCTGATGCAGATGCACGGGCCGCCCACCGACCCGGCCAAGGACCGCGACCTGGCCTGGCGCATCAAGAACAAGGACAACGACACGCTGCGCCAGGAGTTCCTGTCGACCTACGTGCCGCGCATCCACGAGATCGGCCTGGAGCTGCCCGACCCGAAGCTGCACCAGGACGAGCAGAGCGGGCGCTGGCACTACACCGAGCCGGACTGGAAGGAGCTCTACTCGGTGGTCACCGGCCACGGGCCCAAGTCGCGCGAGCGCCTGGAGTTCCGGCGGCTCAACTACGAGGAGACCCGCTGGGTCCGCGAGACGATCCTCTCGGAGCCGAAGGTGGCCGCCTGACCATGGAGGTCTACGAGGTGTTCCGCCAGGAACGGGAGGGCGCGCCCATGCAGCACTCGGGCAACCTGTTGGCGCCCGACCCGGAGCTGGCCAGCCACTACGCGCGGGAGTTCTACGGGCGCCGGCAGGAGTCGGTCCGCCTGTGGATCGTGCCGCGAGCGGCCATCCGCGACCTGGACGACCCGGACCTGCTGCAGCCGCCGCTGGACCGCTCCTTCAAGAAGCCGGTGGGCTACTCCACGGAGATCAAGCGCAAGCTGGCCGCGGCGCGGGCCCGCGGCGCGGTGGAAGGTGGGCGGTGAGCATGGCACAGGCGCTCTTGGGGGGCCGTGGGGGGAGCGAGCTCCCCCCACATGGATTGATTGGCGCGGAGCGCCAAGCGCTGAAAGCGCTGCTGCTGGCCATGGCCGACGACGAGTTCGTGATCGGCTTCTGGGACTCCGAGTGGACAGGGATCGCCCCGCTGCTCGAGGAGGACGTGGCCTTCAGCTCGCTCGCCCAGGACGAGATCGGCCACGCGCAGGCGCTCTACCAGCTCCTGGCCGAGCTGGAGGGCGATGACCCCGACCGCATCGCCTTCGGCCGCGATGCCCAGGAGTACCGGCACGCGCGGCTGCTGGACCACCCGCGCACCGACTGGGCGTTCTCGATCGCGCGGCGCTTCCTCTACGACACGGCCGACGCCGCGCGGCTGGACCTGCTCGCCGGCTGCGCCTACGCGCCGCTGGCCGGCCTGGTCGCCAAGATGCGCCGCGAGGAGACCTACCACCTGCTCCACTGCAGCGCCTGGGTGGAGCGCCTCTCCAACGGGGGAGAGGAGCCGCGCCGGCGCCTCCACGACGCCCTGGAGCGCCTCTGGCCGGACGCGCTGTGCGTGCTGGCGCCGCTCCCGGGCTCCCAGCGCCTGGTCGGGGCCGGCGTCATCGCCGAGTCGTTCTCCAGAGCCGAGCAGCGCTGGCTGGCGGGCCTGGCGGCGCCGCTGGAGCGGTTGGGCATGCCGTTCCCGTTCCGGGACGCGGGGCAGCGCCTGGAGCCGACCATCGCCCGCCCCGCGAACCCCCGCGGGAACCATCCGGCCAGCTTCCAGTGGCTCTGGGGCGAGTTCACCTCGGTCCACCGATCGGACCCGGAGGCGAGCTGGTGACCGGGCGGCTGGTGGCCGGCGGGCTGGTGACCGAGGAAGCGGTTCGGCAGGCCCTCGCCGAGGTCATGGACCCGGAGATCCCCACGGTCTCCGTGGTCGACCTGGGCATCGTCCACCGGGTGGAGGTCGGCGAGGGCCGCGTGCGCGTGGAGCTGCTGCCCACCTTCGTGGGCTGCCCGGCGCTGGACCTGATCCGCCGGGCGGTCGCCGAGCGCCTGGAGTCGCTGGCGCCGGTGGTCGAGGTCGAGGCCACCTTCGCCGAACCCTGGACCAGCGACCGGATCACCCTGGAGGGCCGCCGCAAGCTGCGCGACAGCGGCTTCGCCCCGCCGCCCCCGGCGGCGGCCGGGGCGGGTGATCGGCCGCTGCTGCTCACCATCGGGATGCGCCCATCCGCCAACTGCCCGTATTGTGGATCGGCGGACACCAGCATGGAGAATCCGTTCGGGCCGACGCTGTGCAGGGCGATCTTCTACTGCAACGCCTGCCGGCAGCCCTTCGAGCAATTCAAAGCGGTCTGATACCGCGTGGCGAGCTATCATGCCGGCGGAGGTTTTCATGGCACTACTTGACGTCAAGGACCTGCGAGTCCAATTCCATACCGACGACGGCATTGTCAAAGCGGTCGACGGTGTCGATTTCACCCTCGACCGTGGTGAGACGCTGGGGATCGTCGGCGAGTCGGGCTCGGGAAAGAGCGTCACCTGCCTGTCGATCCTTGGGCTCGCCAGGGGCGGCCGGGTCACCGGCGAGGCGCTGTTCGAGGGCCGCGATCTGCTGAAGATGCACCCCGACGAGATGCGCGCCGTCCGGGGCAAGCAGATCGCGATGATCTTCCAGGACCCGCTGTCGAGCTTGCACCCCTACTACCGGGTGGGCGACCAGATCGTCGAAGCGATCCAGGCGCACGATAAGATGCCCAAGAAGCACGCGCACAAGCGTGCCGTCGAGTTGCTCGGCCTGGTCGGCATTCCCCGGCCGGAGCGTCGTGTCGACGACTATCCCCACCAGTTCTCGGGCGGGATGCGGCAGCGGGCGATGATCGCCATGGCGCTGTCGCTCGACCCCGCCGTGCTGATCGCCGACGAGCCAACCACCGCGCTGGACGTCACCGTGCAGGCGCAGATCCTCGACCTGATCGAGCGGCTCCAGGACGAGTTCGGCACGGCGATCATCATGATCACCCACGACCTCGGGGTGGTCGCCGGCATGGCCGATACGGTGCTGGTGATGTACGGAGGCCGGCCGGTCGAGGTGGCGGACCGCCGCACCGTCTACTACCACCCGCACATGCCCTACACCTGGGGGCTGCTCCAGTCACTGCCGGCGCTCGGGCCGGAACACGACCAGGAGCGCCTGCACCCGATCAAGGGGCTGCCGCCCAGCCTCATCCACCCGCCCTCGGGATGCAGGTTCCACCCCCGCTGCCCGTACGTGATGGACGTGTGCCTCAGGGAGGACCCGAAGCTGCTGCCGGCCGACGCCGCCGCGCCGGGTCACCTGTCCGCATGTCATCTGACACTCGAAGACAAGCAACGAATCTGGGAGCAAGAGGTGGCACCGACACGATGAGCGTGAACGAGACACAACGCGGCGCCGCTCCCGCGCCCGACGCCTCCGGCGACCGGCAACCGCTGGTCCGCGTGACGGGCATCAAGAAGTACTTCCCGATCACTCAGGGCATCATCCTCCAGCGCGAGATCGGCCGCGTGCACGCCGTGGACGGCGTCGACCTCGAGGTGTTCCCCGGCGAGACGCTCGGCGTCGTGGGCGAGACCGGCTGCGGCAAGTCGACCCTGGGACGGCTCATGTGCCGCCTGCTGCCGGTCACCGAGGGCACGGTCGAGTTCGAGGGCCGTGACATCACCAACCTCAAGGGCAAGGCGCTGCGCGAGTTCCGCCGGCAGGTCCAGATGATCTTCCAGGACCCCTACTCGTCCCTGAACCCGCGAAAGCGCGTCGGGGCGATCATCGGCGACCCGTTCCAGATCCACGGCATCGCCGACGGCAAGCAGCGCAAGCTCAGGGTCCAGGAGCTGATGGAGGTCGTCGGCCTCAACCCCGAGCACTACAACCGCTTCCCCGCCGAGTTCTCGGGCGGCCAGCGCCAGCGCATCGGCGTCGCCAGGGCGCTGGCGCTGCGCCCCAAGCTGATCATCTGCGACGAGCCGGTGTCCGCGCTGGACGTCTCCATCCAGGCGCAGGTGATCAACCTGCTCGAGGACCTCCAGAGCGAGTTCAACCTGACCTACCTGTTCATCGCGCACGACCTCTCGGTGGTCCGGCACGTCTCCGACCGCGTGGCCGTGATGTATCTCGGCAGGGTCGTCGAGCTGTCGGACGCCAAGCGGCTGTACGCCGAGCCGAAGCACCCCTACACCGGCGCGCTGCTGTCCGCGGTGCCCGTGGCCGATCCCGACCTGGCCGAGAAGCGGGAGCGCGTGATCCTGCAAGGCGACGTGCCGTCGCCGATCGACCCGCCGTCCGGCTGCCGCTTCCACCCGCGCTGCCCCAAGGCGCAGGAGCGCTGCGTGGTGGAGGACCCGCCGCTCGAGTCCAAGGCCTCTGGCGACCTGGCCGCCTGCCACTTCCCGCTGGAGCCAGGCGAGAACCTCGCCAAGGCCAAGCCGGGCATCCGGCAGGAGACCACCGCTCCGGCCGTCTGACGCCAGCCCTTACGTGTAGCGGACCCTGGGGTCGAGATAGGCGTAGAGGATATCGACGATCAGGTTCATCAGGGTGATCGCCAGCGAGGTCACGATCGTCACGGCCAGGATCACCGGCAGGTCGCTGTTGAAGACCGACTGGACGACCCACTGGCCGACCCCCTGGAGGTTGAACACCGTCTCGGTGATCACCGCCCCGCCGAACAGCGTGCCGAGGTCCATGCCGAACATCGTGACCACCGGCGTCAGGCTCGACCGCAGCCCGTGCTTGAAGATCACCTTCCACTCGGGCAGCCCCTTCACCCGGGCGGTGCGGATGTAGTCCTGGGCCATCGTCTCGATCAGGTTGCCCCGCGTCATGCGCGCGTAGAACGCCGCGAACAGCAGCGCCAGCACCACCCAGGGCAGGATCATGTGGCCCAGCCACGACCCGAAGCTCGTGCTGATCGAGACGTATCCCGTGCCGGCGGAGATGCCGAGCTTGAACCAGAAGAGCCAGAGCGCCATCAGCCCCAGCCAGAACACTGGCGCCGACACGAAGAACAGCGCCAGTCCCATCGAGAGCCGGTCGACCAGCGAGCGCCGCTTGACCGCGGACACGATGCCGATGGGGATGCCGATGCAGAGCCACACCAGCGCGGCGCCAAGGGCGAGCTGGGTGGTGATCGCGACGCGGTCGAGCAGTAGCGAGCGTACCGACTGGCGGGTCGCGAACGAGAAGCCCAGGCCTGGCCAGCCGTACTGGTCACCGGCGAACAGGTGCTTGAGGAACAGGCCGTACTGCACCCACACCGGCCTATCGAGTCCGAACTGCTGCCGGACCTGCGCGATGGCCTCCGGGGTCGGCTGCTTGCCGGCGAAGGCGACGGCCGGGTCGGTGGGCGGCATCACGAAGAAGATCAGGAAGGTGATCATCGTGATGATCAGCACGACGATCGCCACCCACAGCAGCCGGCGAACGATGTAGCGCCACATAGGTCATGCACCTTCGGTCGGTGCGGGAGGCGCGGACCGTCGTGGTCCGCGCCTCCCGCCTCTCAGCTCACTACAGGGTCGAGGCGTTGATCTTGTTGTTGACCGCGATCTCGGTCAACGAGACGTAGCCCGAGAACTGGTCGAACTCGTAATGGGTCAGGCTGGCGTTGTTGATGGTCGGGTTGTTGGCCCACAGGTAGGGCACCCACGGGACCGCCTGCTCCATGGCCGTCTTGTCGAAGTTCACCCAGCAGGTCGTCCGTGCCGGGTCGGTCGCCTGGATCTTCTCGCAGTCCGCGATGGGGGTGTCCACGTTGGGGACGGACACTCCGGCCGGGATCTTGGCCCCGACCTCAGCGGCCTTGCTGGGCGTCAACCCCACGAGCGCGTAGTTGGTGTTGCCGGTCGCGATGATGCTGGTGCCGGCGAACAGCGGCGCCGCGAAGGTGTAGGCGTCGGCGTAGTCCTTGCCCCAGCCGGCGTTCAGCGCGATCGGGATGTTGTTCTTGACGGTCTGGATCGTCGTATAGGCAGCGCTGGTCGCCAGCTCACGCGGCTTCACCGCGATGCCGATCTTGCCAAGGCTCGAGACGACCACCGGCTCCAGGTCGGTCCACGGGGTGACGTTGCGGTTGATCATCACCATGTTCTTGCACGCCGCCGCGTCGCACATGCCGTCCTTGTTGGTGTCGTACTTGGACTGCTTCATCTCCGCCTGCGCCTTGGCCAGGTCACCGTGGAACCCGGGCGTGGCGTAGGGGTCGAACGACTGGGTCAGCTGGTCGTTGAGCACGGAGGGCGGCATGATGTGGGTGGCGATCTGCCCGAAGCTCGCGCCACCCCACGCCTGCAGCATCGCGGCCTTGTCCATGATCAGGTTGGCCGCCTTGCGGACGTGGATGTCGTCGAACGGCGGCGTCGCCCAGTTCATCGTGATGTACCAGGTACGGTCGCCAGAGTTGAAGTGGATCATGTTCTTCTTGGCGGGCTGGGTCAGGTACTGCTGCAGGATGGGCTTGGGCGGCTGGTTCGTGAACGACGCGTCCAGGCTGCCGGACTCGACCTTGTTGAAGATGTCGTTGATGTTGGTGTCGATGGTGATCTGGATGCCGTCGACGTTGTTGGTCCGCAGGTTGTCGGTGGCCTGGTCGTAGTTGGGGTTGCGGACCATGGTGATCTGCTTGCTGGGGTCGAAGCCCGAGATCGCCTTCATGGCGCTACAGGAGGAGATGTTCAGCTTGTCGGAGCCCTTGAGCATGTAGGGGCCGGACGAGATGACGTAGCGGCCGTAGTCGCCGGCCTTGGTGAAGCACTTGGCGACCTCTTGGGGCACCGGCGCGGCCGCCGCCATCGACAGGCGGAACAGGAAGTCACCGGTCGGCTTCTCGAGGTTGAAGATGATCGTGGAGTCGTCCGGGGTCTGGATCCCGGAGATCGGCGTCGGGCTCTTGGCCTTCCCGTCCATGCCCTTGATGGTGCCGAAATAGTACTGCCCGTACTGGGCGACCAGCGGTGCGGTGTTGATCCGCTCGAAGGCGTACTCGATGTCCTTGGAGGTGATCGCGCGGCTCACCGGCGGCCCGAACTTGATACCGGACTTGAGCTTGAAGGTGTAGGTCAACCCATCGCTGGAGATCGTCGGCATCGCCGTCGCCAGGTCCGGGTGCAGCTCGTTGCCTTTCGGGCCTGCGGTGTGGTTGGTGGCGACCAGCGTGCGCAGCAGCGCGTTGTACATCGTGAACGCGCTGGCCAGATACTCACCGGTCGGGTCGAAGGCATTGGTGAACCCGAAGTCGTCCTGCGCGGTGCGGAACACCCCACCCTTCTGGACGCTCCCGCTCTGGGTTCCACCGCCGCCGCCACCTCCGCCGCCACCACAGGCAGCGGCCAGCAGCGTTACGGCAAGGGCAAGTCCCACCATGCCGATCCAACGTCGTCTCTTGCCCATCATTCCTCGCCTTTCAACTGAGGGATTGTCACCGTCCTTGGTGTGCCGTGCGTTCGGTAGTGCGGACCTCCCTTCGCGGTCGGGGGACCTCTCTAGCTCCGCTCGCCGGGTCCGAGGGCGTCGCGGAGGCCGTCGCCGACCAGATTGAACGAGAGCGTGGTGATCACCAGGAACGCGCCGGGGAAGACCATCATCCACCAGGCGTAGGTGAACAACTGCCCATTGGTGGCATCAGAGAGCATGCGACCCCACGACGGGGTCGACTGGGGAACGCCGACACCGAGGAACGACAAGCCGGCCTCGAACAGGATATTGCTGGGGATGATCAGCGACGTGTAGACGACGATCGGCGCGACCAGGTTTGGCAGCAGCTCCCGGAACATGATCGAGAAGTTGCGGGCGCCGAGCGACCGCGAGGCCTCGATGAATTCCCGTTCTCGCAGCGACAGCACCTGGCCGCGGACGATGCGGGCGATGTTCGGCCAGGTGAACAGGGCGATGATGCCGATCACCAGGCTGAGCCCCGGCTGCAGCAGGCCGCCGAGGCAGCCGTTTGCGGAGATCGAGCACACCGTGGAAAGGCCGATCGCGAACAGCAGCAGCGGCATGGACAGGACGATGTCGACCAGCCGCGAGACGATGGTGTCGTAGAAGCCGCCCACGAAGCCGGCCGTGATGCCGAGGACCACGCCGATCAGGCTGGCGAACCCGGTCGCGACGAAGGCGATCACCAGCGACGTGCGGATGCCGTAGATGGTGCGGAGGAAGACGTCCCGCCCCACCTGGTCGGCGCCGAACCAGAAGGTCCCGTTCGGGCCCTTGGGCAGGCCCAGGTCGGGGGTCAGCATAGTGGAGCCGAACAGGTCGTTCGGCCCGTGGTGCAGGATCACCTTGAACAGCGGGGCGGCGATCGCCAGCACGATCAGGACGGCGATGATCACCGCTCCGGCAACGGCGGCCCGGTCCTGCATGAACCGGATCCGGAACAGATTCCAGGAGGAACGCGCGACCGCACCCTCACCGCCCGGCGATGGTTGGGGCTGGATCTGCTCCTCGGTCAAGATTGGTTGGCTCACGTTACCTCCGCGGCCAGCAACGGAGCCTGCATTCCCCCATCCACCATCCACGCGGACACAGGCCGGGCTCCGACCAGCTTGTCGAGCCGGATCATAGCCCCTGTCGGCGACCCCAAACATGAGAATGAGCTATGAGTTCACGCTGGTCAGAGCCGATATCAAAGGCTCGTCGCAGGATGATTGGTGTCAATCTACTGTATCAGGAATAAAACGTACGAGTCAGTCTGATACGGTCCCTTCAGGCTCTTGCGCAGGCTCGGCGGGAGTCCGGCACACTCACCAGACCATGAGGAGACCATGAGGAGCAACCCCACCGTGAATCCCCCCAACGAGCCGGTGTGGCCCGGCCGGCCGCGGCCGCTCGGCGCCACCTGGGACGGAGAGGGCACGAATTTCGCGGTCTTCGCCGAGGAGGCGGAGGCCGTGGAGCTGTGCCTCTTCGACGAGCGCGGTGCCGAGCGCCGGCTCGAGCTGCCCGAGGTCACCGCTCACACCTGGCACGGCTACGTGCCGGGCATCGTGCCGGACCAGCGCTACGGGTTCCGCGTCCACGGCCCCTTCGACCCTCGGCGCGGCCTGCGCTTCAACCCCGCCAAGCTGCTGCTCGACCCCTACGCCCGCGCCATCGAGGGAATGGTCGACTGGGACGAGTCCGTCTTCGGCTACCCGGTCGGCGCCGACGACCTGGTGGTGGACGACCACGACTCGGCGCCGCACGTGCCGAGGTCGGTGGTCGTCCACGACGGCTTCCCCTGGGGCGACGACCGCCGCCCTGCCGTGGCCTGGTCGGACACGGTCATCTACGAGGCGCATGTTCGCGGCTTCACCATGCGCCACCCCGGCATCCCCGACCACGAGCGCGGCACCTACGCCGGCATGGGCTCGCCGCCGGTGGTCGAGCACTTGCGCCGGCTCGGGGTGACCACGGTCGAGCTGCAGCCGGTGCACCACTTCGTCTCCGAGCGCGAGGTGGTGCGGCGCGGGCAGACCAACTACTGGGGCTACAACTCGATCGGCTACTTCGCCCCTGAGGCCCGCTACTCGTCGTCCGGCCGGCGTGGCCAGCAGGTGCGCGAGTTCAAGGCCATGGTCCGCAACCTGCACGCGGCCGGGATCGAGGTCATCCTCGACGTGGTCTACAACCACACCGCCGAGGGCGGCGCGCTCGGCCCGACGCTCTCCTTCCGCGGGCTGGACAACCGCTCCTACTACCGGCTCGACGACGGCAACCGCCGCGCCTACGTGGACTTCAGCGGCTGCGGGAACGCCCTCAACGTCCGCCACCCCCAGGTGCTGGCGCTGATCATGGACAGCCTGCGGTACTGGGTCCTGGAGATGCACGTCGACGGGTTCCGCTTCGACCTGGCCAGCGCGCTGGCCCGCGGCTTCCACGAAGTCGACCGGCTGTCGGCGTTCTTCGATCTGATCCACCAGGACCCGGTGATCTCCCAGGTGAAGCTCATCGCCGAGCCGTGGGACGTGGGCGAGGGCGGCTACCAGGTGGGCAACTTCCCGGTCCTGTGGACCGAGTGGAACGGCCGCTACCGCGACACCATCCGCGACTTCTGGCGCGGCGCGCGGACCGGCGTGGCCGACCTGGCCTACCGGCTCACCGGCTCCTCCGACCTGTACCAGTCGGACGGGCGGCGGCCCTACGCAAGCATCAACTTCGTCACCGCCCACGACGGCTTCACACTGAACGACCTGGTCTCCTACGACCAGAAGCACAACCAGGCCAACGGCGAGGACAACCGCGACGGCAGCGACGACAACCGCTCGTGGAACTGCGGGGTCGAGGGGCCCACCGACGACCCTGAGGTCCAGGCCCTGCGCGAGCGCCAGAAGCGCAACCTGCTGGCGACCCTGCTGCTGTCGTCCGGGGTGCCGATGCTGCTGGCCGGCGACGAGATGGGGCGCACCCAGCGGGGCAACAACAACGCCTACTGCCAGGACAACGAGATCTCCTGGCTCGACTGGTACCTGGACGAGGGCGGGAGGGCGCTGCTGGAGCACACCAGAGCGCTGCTCGCCCTGCGCGCCGCGCACCCGGTGTTCCGGCGGCACAGGTTCTTCCAGGGGCAGGCGCTGCGTGGCTCGGGGGTCAAGGACATCGGCTGGTTCACGCATGACGGCGTCGAGATGGACGAGGCCGACTGGCGCGCCCCTGACATCGCCACCCTGGGCGTGTTCCTCAACGGCGACGAGATCCCCGACCTCGGGCCGCGCGGCGAGCACATCGTCGACGACTCGTTCCTGCTGCTGATCCACGGCGGTGCCGAGCCCGTGCGGTTCACCCTCCCCGGCTCGCCCTGGGCCAAGGAGTACGAGCTGGTGCTCGACACCGCCACCGACCCCGCCCCACCCGGCACCGACCCGCACCCCTTCCCCGCCGGCGACCGCTTCTCCCTCCCGCCCCGCTCCTACGCCGTCCTCCGCAAGCGTTCGTGACGGATACTGCTCCAGGTGGTGGCGGTTGCGATCCTCGGGGGTGATCGCGGACTGAAGGGATGGGGTCGACGGCGGGCACCGTGGGTCGCCGCAGTGCTGGCGTTCGCGGTGGTTGCGGCGGGCTGCTCGGCGGGGCCGGGGCCGCGGCCCGCGGATGCGCCGGGCGCCGGCGGGGAGGCGAGCGCCGGCGCACGCGGCACGGCCGGCGCGGGTGGGGCCGAGCGGGGCGGGAGCGGCGCGGGTGGAGTGCCCGGCGCGGTTGGAGGGCCGCTGCCCGGCCGGGGCACGGTCGGCGGACGGGTGGTGGTGCGCAGGGGGGCGTTCTCGCCGAGCGAGGGCTCAGGGGTGGTGGCCAGCCGCTCGCACCCAGGCGTGATCTGGGCGATCCGCGACGGTGGCGCCTCGGCGCCCGGACGCCCGCGGGCGGCGCTGTACGCCTATCGGCTGGCCGGCGACCACCTCGGCGAGTTGCCTGGAGGCCGCAACCTGCGCGCCATCCCCGTGCCCGGGACGACCAACGTCGACTGGGAGGATGTCGCCGCCGACGACCAGGGCAGCCTGTGGATCGCCGACATCGGCGACAACGCCTGCCGGCGCGCCTCGATCACGCTTTACAAGGTCCGTGAGCCCGATCCGGTGGCCTCCAGCGCGGAGCTGCTGGCGACCTACCGCTTCCGCTACCCCGACCCCGGCGCCGGCTGCCGTGGCTGGGACGCCGAGTCGCTGTTCCTGGTCGGTGGCGTGCCGTACGTGATCACCAAGTCCGCGTTCCCCGCCGTCTACCGGGCCGCGACCCTGGACCGGCGGCGCACCACCGTACTGCGGCGCGTCGGCGGGCTGGCATCGGGCGTGAGCACTCCGGTGGTCTTCCCGACCGGCGCCGACCTGGACGCCGCTCACCGGCGCCTGGCGGTCGCCACCTACGCGACCCTGGCGATCTACCAGGCCAGCGACCCGTCACTGACCGGGAACGCGCTGGTCGCCGACCTCATCGGCCACCCGGCGCGCTGGACGGTCGGGCTGGGCTGCCTGATCTGCCCGGTCTCCGAGCTCAGCCTGGTCGAGGGCGTTGCCTTCACCGGCCGTGATCGGGACCTCACGCTGCTGTCCGAGCGCCACGACGTCTGGTACGTCCCCACCGCCGCCTACGAGCGCTGAACCCCGTCCATCGGCGCGTGGCGCTGCCATGGCTGGACCTTCTCGAGCTGCAGCGCGACCGACAGCAGCAGCGCCTCCGCGCCCTTGGGGGCGGCGAGCTGGATCCCGATCGGCAGGCCCGCCGAGGAGCGCCCGGCGGGCACCGACATCGCCGGGAAGCCGAGCAGGTTCATGACCGGCGGGTACGGCATGAACCTGGTGAGGCCGAGGATCGTCGGCCACAGGCTCTTGCCCTGGTAGGCGCCGATGCGCAGCGGCGGGGTCGCCAGCGTCGGGGTGAGCAGCAGGTCGTAGCCGCCCTCGTCGAACCAGCTCTGGTAGCGGGACCGCAGCGCCTCCGCGGTGCTGGTCGCCGGCGGGCGGTTGCGGCGCAGCCAGCGCCCGGTGCGCACCCAGCTTCGGGTGCGGCGCTCCAGCGCCTCGAAGCGCAGCGAGTCGGCCTCCTCGGCACCGCCGACGAAGGCGCGGTGCAGGAACGGCAGCGAGTCGGTCGGGCGGTAGGGAGGGTTGGCCGGGATCACCGCGTGGCCGCTGGAGCGCAGCGCCTCGGCGGTGGCCTGGAAGGCCCGCCCCACCTCGGGGTGGAGCTTGACGCCCACGGCCGGCGAGTGCGACGAGGCGGCGATCCGCAGGGGTCCCGACGGCGGGGCGACCGCCCGGTAGGTCCGCGTGCCCGCCAGCACGTCCAGCATCAGGGCGGCGTCCGCCACGGTGGTGCCGAGCGGGCCGAACTCCGACATGCCGACCCAGGTCGAATGGCCGGCGGCCGCGGGCACCACGCCCGACCCCGGCTTGATGCCGACCAGCCCGCAGCAGGACGCCGGGATGCGGATCGAGCCGCCGCCGTCGGCGCCGAGCGCCAGCGGCGCCATGGCGGCGGCCACGGCGGCGCCGCTGCCGCCGCTGGAGCCCCCGGGCGTGTGGTCGAGGTTCCAGGGGTTGCGGGTGGCGCCGAAGGCCGCCGTCTCGGTGAACGGCCACAGGCTCAGCTCCGGCACGGTGGTCTTGCCGAGCGGCACCGCGCCGGCCTGCCGCAGCCGCCGGACCAGCTCGTCGTCGGAGGCGGCCGGCTCCTCGGAGCTGGCCAGGGTGCCGTTGCGGGTCGCGTAGCCGGCCATCTCCAGGTTGTCCTTGATGGCCACGGGCACACCGGCCAGCGGGAGCTCGCGCAGATCGGCCCGGGACGCCAGCGCGCGCGCCTCCTCGCGGACCCCGTCGGGCCGCACGACCTGGAAGGCGTGGATGCTGGGGTCCACCGAGTCGATCCACTCCAGGTGCGCCTCGACAACGTCCAGCGGGCTCGCGCGGCCCTCGCGGACGGCGGCGGCCAGCTCGATCGCGGTGCGGCCGACGAGCGGCTCGGTGGCGGTGCCGGCCATTGCGCCTCCTCGGGGCTCGCCAGGCGGTGCGACGGTCAGAATGGCGCCATGCTCGCCTCCGGCCGACCGGCGGTCAAGAGCGGCCAGACGTGGGCGACGGGCGCGCCTTGCTCCGTGCCCCCGCCCACGCGAGCGCTGGGGGCCGGCCGGCCGCTCAGAGAAGCGACAAGATGCTGTTCAACAGGCCCAGGCGACCAGGGCGAGCTCCGCGGGGCTGATCAGGCTCTGGTGCCGGGGCACCACGCGCACGGTGTAGCCGAAGGCGCCCGGTGTCAGCAGCGGCACCTCGCCCTCGAACACCCAGCCGCCGTCGTCGCGCTGGCCGTCCTGCTTGAGCGGCGACACGCTCACCTCGCGCAACTCGTCGGCGTCGTCCACCGGCCCGTAGGCGATCTGGACCTCGACCTCCTCCGGTTCCAGGTTGCCCAGCTCGACCACCGCCCGCACGGTGAGCCGGGAGCCGAGCACCGGTTCCTGCTGCCCGCCGGTGACGTTGCGGATCATCACCCCCGACCATGCCGCCGTCACCCGCTCCTTCCAGGCGGCCAGCTCGCGCGCGCCCGTGAAGCCCTGCTCCTGGAGCCGCCAGGAGCTGTGGGCGGCCGGCAGGTAGTAGTCGTTGGTGTACTCCCTGACCATGCGGGAGGCCAGCACCACGGGACCGAGGGTGACCAGGTTGTGCTTGACCATCTCGACCCAGCCGCTCGGCGGCCCCGCCGCCCGGTCGTAGAACAGCGGGACGATCTCGTGCTCGAGCAGGTCGAAGATGGCCGAGGCCTCCAGCTCGTCGCGCCGCTCGGCGGGGATGGTCGGGTCGTCGGCCGACGGGATCGCCCAGCCGTTGCGGCCGTCGTAGCACTCGTCCCACCAGCCGTCCCGGATCGACAGGTTCAGGCTGCCGTTCATGGCCGCCTTCATGCCGCTGGTGCCGCACGCCTCGTAGGGGCGCAGGGGGTTGTTCAGCCACACGTCGGCGCCGGCGACCAGCGTCCTGGCCATGGCCATGTCGTAGTCGGGGAGAAAGGCGATGCGGTGGCGCACCCTGGGGTCCGATGCGAAGCGGGCGAACTCGGCGATCAGCTCCTTGCCGCCCTCATCGGCCGGGTGGGCCTTGCCGGCGATGACGAGCTGGATCGGCCGCTCCGGGTCCAGCAGCAGCCGGGTCAGGCGCTCGGAGTCCTTCAGCAGCAGCGTCAGGCGCTTGTACGAGGGCACCCGCCTGGCGAAGCCGATGGTCAGCACGTCAGGGTCGAAGGCCCTGGTGATCCAGCCGAGCTGTCCCTCGCTGGCGCCGCGGGCCCGCCAGGCGACCGCCAGGCGGCGGCGCACGTCCTCCACCAGGCGCCGGCGCGCCCGCCGGCGCAGCTCCCAGATCTCGCCGTCGGGAACGCCCCGCAGCGGTGTCCAAGGCCGGTCGGAGGTCTGGAAGTCGGCCCCGAGGTAACGCTCGAACAGCTCCGCCCAGTCGCGCTGCACCCAGGTGCCCGCGTGCACGCCGTTGGTGACGTGGCTGATCGGCGCCTCGGTGGAGTTGAAGCCGGCCCACAGCCCGTGGAACAGCTCGCGCGAGACCTGCCCGTGCAGCCGGCTGACGCCGTTGGCGCGCTGGGCCAGGCGCAGGCCCATGACGGCCATGTTGAACATCGAGCCGTCGCCGTCCGGCTCGGCGCCGAGGTCCATGATCCGGTCGACGTCCAGGCCGGTCTCGACCCCGCTGGAGCCGAAATAGCGCTCGATGAAGGAGCGCGGGAAGCGGTCGATGCCCGCCTCGACCGGGGTGTGGGTGGTGAAAATGGTGCCGGCGCGGGTCGCCTCGATGGCGCTGGCCGCGTCGAGGCCCTCGTCCTGGATCAGCCGGCGGATCCGCTCCAGCCCGAGGTAGCCGGCGTGGCCCTCGTTGGTGTGGAAGACCTCGGCCCGCTGGCCGAGCGCGTCCAGCGCCCGCACCCCGCCGATCCCGAGGAGGATCTCCTGCCGCAGGCGGTGCTCGCCACCGCCGCCGTAGAGCCGGTCGGTGACGGCACGCTCAGCCGGGGCGTTGCCGTCGACGTCCGAATCGAGCAGGAACAATGGCACGCGGCCGACGTCCGCCCGCCAGAGCTGCGCCCACAGCGGCACGTCGTCGGGCAGGCGCACGTGGATCCGCAGCGGCCTGCCCTCGTCGTCGGTGACCAGCTCCAACGGCAGCTCCTGCGGGTTGAAGGCGGGATAGGACTCGACCTGCCGGCCATCGGCGGTGAGCGCCTGCCGGAAATAGCCCGAGCGGTAGAACAGCCCCACGCCCACCAGCGGCACGCCCAGGTCGCTGGCCGCCTTGAGGTGGTCGCCGGCCAGCACCCCGAGCCCACCGGAGTACTGGGGCAGGACCTCGCTGACGCCGAATTCGGGGGAGAAGTAGGCGATCCGGCTCGGCGCCCCGCCCAGGGTCTGGTACCAGCGAGGCTCGCGCAGGTAGCTGGCGAGGTCGTCGGCCGCGGCCGCCTGGGCGGCCAGGAACGCCGGGTCGGCCGCGGCGCGCTCCAGCACAGCCGCGTCCGCCTCGTTCAGCATCCGCAGCGGGTTGTGGCCCGAGCCCTCCCAGCCCGCCGGGTCCATCGCGGCGAACAGCTCCTGCACCGGCGGATGCCAGGTCCAGCGCAGGTTGCGGGCCAGGATGGACAGGGGTTCCAGTGGTTTCGGCACGGTGGGCAGCACCGTGAAGCGATATAGCGGTTTCATGATGGTCGACTATACAAGCGCGGGCGGGATGAGCCGCGACCTCGTCCACAGCCCCCTGAGCAGCATGGACGCCGTTGTCCTGCGCGTGTTCACAACAAAGTCTCCGGATCGGGCGTTAGCTCCAGGTGGTAGCGTGCAGGATGTGATCGGGCGCGTCGTCATCGAGGAGATCCGGCCGCAGGTGGACTGTGGGCAATGGCCCGCCCGCGCGGTCGCCGGCGAGTCCGTGCCCATCCAGGCGACCATCTTCCGCGACGGCCACACCGTGGAGGTCGCCGCGGCCGTCCGGCTCACCGGCCCTGGTGAGCGCCAGGAGCAGCGGATCCGCATGGTCGAGACCAACCCCGGCCTGCACCGGTGGGAGGCCGAGACCACCCTGCCCGGCATGGGCATGTGGACCTTCGTGGTGGAGGCCTGGACCGACGAGCTGGCCACCTGGCTGCGGGGCACGCGCGCCAAACTCGACGCCGGCCGGAACGTCGAGCTGGAGCTGGAGGAGGGCGCGCTGCTGCTGGAGCGCGAGGCGACCCGCCTGCCGTCCGCCCGCCGCGGCCCGCTGGTCGAGGCGATCGCCGGCCTCCGCGGCGAGGGTGACGCCGCCACCCGGCTCGCGGCGGCCACGGATCCCGTCATCGCCGAGCTGCTGGAAGCCAACCCGCCGCGCTCCCGCACCCGCTCTGCGCGCCTGCGGATCTGGGTAGACCGGCCGCGCGCGCTCTACGGCGCCTGGTACGAATTCTTCCCACGCTCAGAGGGCGCGACCGAGACCTCCAGCGGCACGCTGCGGCAGGCGGCCGAGCGGCTCCCGGCAATCGCCGACCTGGGCTTCGACGTGGTGTACCTGCCGCCGATCCACCCGATCGGCTCCTCCAACCGCAAGGGGCGCAACAACACCCTCCACCCGCGCCAGGACGATCCGGGCAGCCCGTGGGCGATCGGCAGCGAAGCCGGCGGCCACGACGCGGTCCATCCCGACCTCGGCACCATCGAGGACTTCGACGCCTTCGTGGCCAGGGCGCGGGAGCTGGGTATGGAGGTCGCCCTCGACTACGCCCTGCAGTGCTCGCCCGACCACCCGTGGATCAAGGAGCATCCGGAGTGGTTCCGCATCCGTCCGGACGGCTCCATCGCCCACGCCGAGAACCCGCCGAAGGTCTACGAGGACATCGTGCCCTTCGACTTCGACAGCCCCGAGGCGCCGGCGCTGTACGGGGCCTGCAAGGGCATCCTCGACCACTGGATCGGCCACGGCGTTCGCGTGTTCCGGGTGGACAACCCGCACACCAAGCCGGTGCGCTTCTGGGAGTGGCTGCTGGACGCGGTCAAGGCCGAGCACCCCGAGGTGGTCTTCCTCTCCGAGGCGTTCAGCACGCCGCCGATGATGCACGTGCTCGCCAAGGTCGGCTTCAGCCAGTCCTACACCTACTTCACCTGGCGCAACACCAAGGCTGAGCTGGAGGAGTACCTGACCGAGCTGACCACCTCGGCGTCGGCGGACTACTTCCGGCCCAACTTCTTCGTGAACACCCCCGACATCCTCACCGCCTACCTGCAACACGGCGGCCCCGCGGCGTTCAGGGTGCGGGCCACCCTGGCGGCCACCATGTCCCCGTCCTGGGGCATGTACTCGGGGTTCGAGCTGTTCGAACGGCGGGCGCGCGCGCCGGGCACCGAGGATTACCTCGACTCCGAGAAGTACCAGTACCGGCCCAGGGACTGGTCCCAGCCATCGCTGGCGCCCTACGTCACGCGGCTCAATCAGGTCAGGCGCGCTCATCCGGCCCTACACTGGCTCCGTAACCTCCGTTTCCACCTGGCCGACTCGCCCGACATCATCGCCTTCTCCAAGCGGTACCGGGACGACGTCGTCCTGGTGGTGTGCAACCTCGACCCGCACCAGGCGCACGACAGCATGGTGCATCTCTGGCTCCCGGCCCTCGGGCTGGACTGGGAGGTCGGCTCCTTCGAGGTCGGCGACGAGCTGACGGGCCAGAGCTGGACCTGGCAGGGACCGTCCAACTACGTCCGCCTCGACCCCGAGGTCCAGGTGGCCCACGTGCTCCACGTCCGATCTCGATAAGCCCCTCGAGGCCTCGCCATGACCGAGCTGGAGTCCGCTCTCGCCGCATTCCTTCCCAACCAGCGCTGGTTCGCCGGCAAGGGACGGCAGATCGGCGAGGTCCGCATCGAGGTGGACGTGCCGCTGCGCGGCGCCCGGCCCTCGCTCCACTCCGTGCTCGCCGCGGTGGCCTACGCCGACGGAGGCGTCGAGCGCTACCACCTTCCCATCGGGCACGATTTCGGCTTCGAGGCACGCTCGCTGCTGAGCCGCCGGCCGGGCGCGCTGATCATGGAGACCAAGCCGCCGCGCGAGGGCGTCTACTACGACGCGGTCGCCGACGAGCGGCTCGGCGCGGTCTTCCTCGAGATGCTCTCGCGCGGGGCGACGCTGGACCAGCTCCGCTTCTATCGCGCTCCGGAATGGAACGAGACGCTGCGCGGGCCGGGCAAGCTGCTGGACGCCGAGCAGAGCAACTCTTCGCTGGTGTTCTCCAACCGGCTGATCCTCAAGCTCTTCCGGCTGCTCCAGCCGGGCGAGAACCCGGAGCTCGAGGTCACCAGGGCGCTGGCCGCAAGCGGGTTCGACGCCTGCCCGGCGCCGCTCGGCTGGATCGAGGGCCTCGGCTCGACCCTGGGCGTGCTGCAGCGCTACTACGCCGGCAGCGTGGAGGGCTGGAGGCTGGCCGTCGAGCGGGTCGCCGACCACTACGAGTCCGAGGACCCCGGCAACTTCGCCGGAGAGGCAAGAGAGCTGGGCCGGGTCACCGCCGAGCTGCACGCGGCCCTGGCCGCCGCCCTTCCCAAGGTCAGCGAGGGCCAGCCCGACCTCGGCCGCCTGAGCGCCCGCCTGATGGGCCAGCTCACCCAGGTCGCAGCGCTGGTGCCGGAGCTGGCGCCGTACCAGCGCGCGATCGAGGGCGTCTACGACGAGGCGGTGCGGGGGGTTGGCGGCAGCGTCCACCTCCAGCGCATCCACGGCGACTACCACCTCGGGCAGGTGCTGCGCGTGGGGCAGCGGTGGCTGGTCATCGACTTCGAGGGCGAGCCGGCGCGCAGCCTGGAGGAGCGCCGCCGCATGACCAGCCCGCTGCAGGACGTGGCCGCCATGCTGCGCTCGTTCGACTACGCGGCGCACTCGCCGCTGGTGCTCGGAGAGGATCCCGACATCCCCGGGCCGGGCAGGGCCGAGCTGGAGCGGCTCGGGCAGGCGGCGCAGCGCTGGATCGAGGCGAACCGGACCGCGTTCCTCGACGCGTACATGTCCAGGGCCTCCAGCGGCGGCTGGCTGCCGGACCAGCCGGAGCTGCTGCTGCGCGCCTACGAGCTGGACAAGGCCGTGTACGAGGTGATGTACGAGGCACGGCACCGTCCCGCGTGGCTGACGATCCCGATCGGTGGTATCCAACGCCTGCTCGGTGACAGGACAGCTACTCTGGAAGCCCCCCGCAACGCCCCCTCATGACCGCCTTCACCCTCGCCAGCCACTCCAGCCGATCGAAAGAGCGATGTCGATGCCGTTCCAAGAGGAGATCGAGCGCCTGGTGCGTGGCGAGCATCACGAGCCCCACCGCCTGCTCGGCGCCCATCCGGAGGCCGGCAAGGTGCGCGTCCGGGCCTGGCGCCCCGACGCCCGCCAGGTGAGCGTCGTGGCCGACGGCAGGCGCGAGGTCCTGGAGCGGATCCACCCGGCGGGCCTGTTCGAGGGCACCCTGCCCGGGCCGGGCGGGGCGGCGGCGCGGACGGGTGCCGAGCGCCTGCCCGCCTACCGGCTCGAGGTCTCGGACGGCGAGCGCGTCGTGGAGGTCGACGACCCCTACCGCTTCCTGCCGACGGTCGGCGAGCTGGACCAGCACCTGATCGGCGAGGGCAGGCACGAGCGGCTGTGGGAGCGTCTCGGCGCCCACCCCACCGTGCTGGAGGGCGTGGCCGGCACCGCCTTCGCGGTGTGGGCGCCCAACGCCCGCGGGGTGCGCGTGGTCGGCGACTTCAACCGCTGGGACGGGCGCCTGAACCCCATGCGGGTGCTGGGCTCCTCGGGGATCTGGGAGCTGTTCGTCCCCGGCGTCGGCGAGGGCGCCAAGTACAAGTACGAGGTGCTCGGGGCCGATGGCGGGCTGGTGCTCAAGGCCGACCCGCTGGCGCTGGCGACCGAGCGCCCGCCGGCCACCGCCAGCGTGGTCCACGCCTCCAGCTACCGTTGGCGCGACGAGGCCTGGCTGGCCGCTCGCGGCGAGCGCCAGCGGGTCGACGCGCGCATCTCCATCTACGAGCTCCACCTGGGATCGTGGCGTCGGGGGCTGTCCTACCGGCAGCTCGCCGAGGAGCTGCCCGACTACGTCGCCGAGCTCGGCTTCACGCACGTCGAGCTGATGCCGCTGGCCGAGCACCCCTTCGAGGGCTCCTGGGGCTATCAGGTCACCTCGTATTTCGCGCCCACCGCCCGCTTCGGCCACCCGGACGACCTGCGCTACCTGATCGACCGGCTGCACCAGCGCGGCATCGGCGTGCTGATGGACTGGGTCCCCGCCCATTTCCCCAAGGACGCCTGGGCGCTGGCGCGCTTCGACGGCACCGCCCTGTACGAGCACGCCGATCCCCGCCGCGCCGAGCATCCGGAGTGGGGCTCCCTCATTTTCAACTATGGACGCAACGAGGTGCGCAACTTCCTGATCGCCAGCGCGCTGTACTGGCTCGAGGGGTTCCACCTGGACGGGCTGCGGGTCGACGCCGTCGCCTCCATGCTCTACCTGGACTACTCGCGCCAGCCCGGCCAGTGGGTCCCCAACCGCTTCGGCGGCAACGAGGACCTGGAGGCGGTCGAGTTCGTGAAGCAGCTCAACACCATCGTCTACGCCAAGCATCCGACCGCGATCACCGTCGCGGAGGAGTCGACCGCCTGGCCGGGCGTCTCGCGGCCGGTCCACCTCGGCGGGCTCGGCTTCGGCTTCAAATGGAACATGGGATGGATGCACGACACCCTGGAGTACATCTCCAAGGACCCCGTCTACCGGCGGTTCCACCATCATCAGCTCACGTTTTCGCTGATGTACGCCTTCAGCGAGAACTTCATCCTCCCCATCAGCCACGACGAGGTGGTCCACGGCAAGGGCTCGCTCTACGGCAAGATGCCGGGCGACACCTGGCGGCGGCTGGCCAACCTGCGCGCCTATCTCGGCTTCATGTGGGCGCATCCCGGCAAGCAGCTCCTGTTCATGGGCTGCGAGCTGGCCCAGGAGGCCGAGTGGTCGCACGAGCGGTCGATCGACTGGGAGGTGCTGGCCGATCCCGGCCACGCCGGCGTCCAGCGCCTGGTCCGCGACCTGAACGGCGTCGCGAGCCAGCGCGCCGCCCTCTGGCAGGTCGACAGCTCACCCAGCGGCTTCGCCTGGATCGCGGCCAATGACGTCGACGACAACGCGCTCTCGTTCATCCGCTGGTCGGCCAACCAGGAACCGATCGTGTGCCTGTGCAATTTCTCGCCCGTGCCCCGTCACGACTACCGCGTCGGCCTCCCCCGGGCCGGCCAGTGGGCCGAGGTGCTCAACACCGACTCGGAGTTGTACGGAGGTTCCAACGTCGGCAATCTTGGGATGATCACCGCGGAGGAGATCACCTGGGACGGACAACCTGCCTCGGCGAGGGTCACCCTTCCCCCGCTCGCCACCGTCTGGCTCGCGCCAGCCTGACCCGCTCGAAGTCCCCGTACGAGGCGGTTCCCATGGCACAGAGACCCTTGGGGGGCCGTGGGGGGAGCGAGCTCCCCCCACATGGATAGATCTGCAGTTTGACGACGCCCTAGCACGACGGGGTACAACTTGCCCTCGAGGGGGCGACGGAGAGGAGTGGGATGGCGGCCCGAATGGAGATGGAGCGGCTAGGCCTCGGCCGCCTCGAGCGGCTCGACCTGCGGTCGTTCTGGGGTGAGCAGCTTCCGGACCTGACCCCCTGGTTCGTGCAGAACGTCGACCTGCTGGGCCAGACGCTCGGCATCGAGATCACGCCGATGCAGCACGAGCTTCAGGCAGACAACGGAGCCTTCAACGTGCTCGGGACCGATGCGCTCGGGCGCCCGATCGTCATCGAGAACCGGCTCGAAGAGGCCGATCACAACCAGCTCGGCCAATTGATCATGCACGCCTCGACTCTGGAGTCCGCGGTCATCGTGTGGGTGTCGCCGCGCTTCGACCTGGAGTCCCGGCGGACCCTGGAGTGGCTGAACGACCGGACCGACTCCAAGGTCGACTTCTTCGGAGTGGAGCTCGGCTTGGTGCGGATCGGCAGGTCACTGCCGGCGCCGGTGCTGGACGTGGTGGTGCAGCCGCGCAACTGGCGCAAGGCCAGCAGGCGGCAGGGGTCGCTCGGCAGCGTGCCAACCACCTCGCCGGGCTCGGTGCCGGTGTCGCCAGGGCCCGTGCCGGTGTCACCGGGCCCTGTGCCGGTGTCGCCGGGCCCTGGGCCGGGCGGCGTACCCGGCGCCTCGCCATCCTCGCGGCAACCGGTCCCGGAGCCGGCCCCGGCGCCGCCTCTGGCAGCCGCGGCCAGCCACATCCCGGCGGTGCCACCGCCGTTGGCCTCCGAGAAGGACGGCGGGCTGCAGCCGGCCGAGGTGCGCCACAGCTTCTTCCAGGCCATGTTCGAGTCGGTGGCGCGGCGCCGGCCGGGCTTCCGAGTGCCCAAGTTCGGCTACGAGAACTGGGTCGGCTTCGCGGCCGGGCCATTCGGCTTCTACGACGTCGCCTTCACCGCCAACGGCGCCGTCCGCGCCGGCGTCTACCTGGACATGCAGGAGCGGACCGCGACCAAGCGGCTGTTCGACGACCTGTACTCGGAGCGACTGGCCATCGAGACCGGCGTCGGCCGCATCCTCTCGTGGGAGCGGCTCGACGACCGGCGGGCGTCGAGGATCGTCGACTACCGGGAGGTTCGTGATCTCGCCAACGTCGACGAGCAGTGCTCCGCGGCCGAGTGGGCGGCCGAGACCGTGGTCGCTTTGATGGACGCTCTCGACGGCCGGCTGCGCTCCACCGCGCAGATCCTGCTCTCGCGGGTCCAGGGCGGGGTCTAGGCAGGCGGGAGCGTGCCGGTGACCAGCCTGGAGGCGCCGGTGGCGATCGTCGGGGCCGGGCCGGTCGGGATGACCGCGGCGTTGTTCCTGGCCAGGCACGGCCTGCGCAGCCTCGTGCTCGAGTCGCAGGAGAGCATGACCGGGCAGGGCTCGCGGTCGATCTGCGTCCAGCGCGACGTGCTCGATATCTTCGACCGGCTGGGCTGCGGCCGGACCATGGCGGACCGGGGCGTGTCATGGACGGTCGGACGCACGTACTACCGGGACGTCGAGCTGTTCCAGATTCGCTTCCCCGAGGTCGGCAGGGACGCGTTCCCACCGTTCGTGAACCTCCCGCAGGCGATGATGGAGGAGTACCTGCTCGACCGGTTGCGCGGCGAGCCGCTGATCGATCTGCACTGGAAGCATCGCGTCGAGTCCCTGACGCAGGAGGCCGACCGCTTGCGGCTCGTGGCCGCGGCGCCCGAAGGTCCCGTGGAGGTGCTCGCGGAGTACGCGATCGGCTGCGACGGCGCCCGCTCGGCCATGCGCGGGCTGCTGGGGATCGACTTTCCCGGGCATTCGTTCGAGGACCGGTTCCTGATCGCCGACGTCCGCGCCAAGCTGCCGTTCCCCAACGAGCGGCGGTTCTTCTTCGATCCGTCGTTCAATCCGGGGCGCCAGGTGCTCGTGCACCCGCAGCCGGACAGCGTCTGGCGCATCGACTGGCAGGTCCCGGCGGACGTCGACGCCGAGCAGGAGCGCTCCAGCGGCCGGCTCGACCAGCGCATCCGCGCGGTCCTCGGCGACGCCGAGTATGAGATCGTGTGGCTGTCCACGTATCGCTTCCACCAGCGGGTCGCGGCCACCTTCCAGGCCGGCCGGGCCTTCCTTGCGGGCGACGCCGCCCATCTGATGAGCCCGTTCGGCGCGCGCGGCCTGAATTCCGGGGTGGCCGACGCGGAGAACCTGGCGTGGAAGCTGTGGCTGGTGCTCCAAGGCCGGGCGCCGGCCGAGCTGCTGGAGACCTACGATGCGGAGCGGCGCGCCGCCGCGCGCGAGAACGTGGCGATCACCGACGCCACCATGCGCTTCATGGTCCCGCCGACGAGCATGCACCGGCTGCTCCGCACCGCCGTCCTCCGCGGCAGCCTCCGCGTGGCCGCCCTGCGCCGCTGGGTGAATTCCGGGAAGCTGTCGACCCCGTTCGTGTACCCGTCCTCCCCGATCGTCGAGTCCGAGGCCGCGGCGGGGCCTGGTGGCGGGCGGCGCCGTGCCGGCGGAGGTCCGGCCCCGCGTGCCGGCGCGCTCGCCCCCGATGCGCCCTGCCGGCTCGCCACGCCCGGCCCCGCCACGCGAGAAGGCGCCGTGCCGGCTGGGCCGGTGGGCCACCCGCCCAGCGCCGCCGCGCCCGGCCCCGCCGGGACGCCCGGCGCGGTGCGGAGGTTGCGGCAGGCGCTCGGTGACGGGTTCGTGGCGCTGTACCTGCCGGTCGGGTTGGCGGATGGGGTGGCCTTCGCTGAGCGGGGGCTGGAGCGCGCGCCCCAGGCCCCGCTCGAACTGCTGGTGGTCATCGAGCCGGACGAGCCGCCGCCGGATTTTCCGGCGGGCGCGGCCGCGCTGGTCGACACGGAGGGCGTGCTGCTGGCGACCTATGGCGGCCCGGGGTCGCTCTGGCTGATCCGTCCGGACGGTCACCTGGCGGCTCGACGGGTCGGCATGGACCCGGCCGGGCTGCCCGATCTGGTCGACATGGCGGCCGGCGCCCACCTGCGACCCGGTCAGCCAGTGGGCACCGATGGTCGCTGAGCCCGGTTGGCCTCCCAGCCCCGAGCGGTCGGGGCCGCTGGCGGGCCTGCGGGTGCTGGACCTGTCCCGGATTCTGGCGGGCCCGTTCGCGACCATGCAGCTCGCGGATCTCGGCGCCGACGTGATCAAGGTCGAGGCGCCAGGCAAGGGGGACGAGACCCGCCGCTGGGGGCCGCCGTTCGCCGCCGACGGCACAGCGGCGTACTTCCTGGCAATCAACCGCAACAAGCGCGCCGTCACGCTGGACCTCGGTCGCCCAGCCGCGGCGGCGCTGGCCCGCCGTCTGGCACTGGCCGCCGACGTCGTCGTCGACAACTTCCTGCCGGGCAGGCTGGAGCGCTTCGGCCTCGACCACCGGAGTCTGTCCGAGGCCACCCCGCGCATCGTGACCTGCACGATCACCGGCTACGGCAGCGACGGCCCCGCCGCCGGGCGGCCGGGTTTCGACTTCCTGATCCAGGCGCAGGGCGGGATCATGTCGATCACCGGGCAGGCCGGCGACCAGCCGACCAAAGTGGGGGTGGCCGTCGCCGACCTCGCCGCGGGGCTGTTTGCGACCATCGGTGTCCTGGCCGCCCTCCGCGAGCGGGACGCGACCGGCCGCGGTCGGCGCGTCGAGGTGTCGCTGCTGGACGCGCAGGTCGGCATGCTCGCGAACCAGGCGATGAACTGGCTGGTCGGCGGCCTCACGCCGGGGCGCATGGGGAACGCCCACCCCAGCATCTCGCCCTACGAGAGCTACCGGACAATGGACGGCTCGATCGCCATCGGCGTGGGCACCGACCGCCAGTTCGCCCGACTGGCCGAGGCCCTCGGGGTCCCGGAGTTGGCGTGCGACCGGCGCTTTGGAGGCAACGCGGAGCGGGTCGCGCACCGTGTCGAGCTGAAGCGGCTGCTGGAACGCCAACTGGGAGCGTACGACCGCCAGGAGTGGCTGGAGCGGCTGGCGGCGGCGGGCGTGCCGGCAGCGCCGATCAACGCCATCCCGGAGGTGTTCGCCGACCCGCTCGTACGGGAGCGGGCGCTGGTCGAGGTCGACGGCGTGCCGCAGGTGCGCTCCCCGGTGCGGATCGACGGACAACCCGCCGCGGTCGACAGCGCACCGCCTGAGCTGGGCAGGGACACCGACGCCGTGCTGCGCGGGCTGGGCCTGGGCGACGCCGAGTTGGTGGCGCTCCGGGATGATCAGGCGATCTGACCGCTTGCCGAGCGCAGTGCCAGGATGTCAGGATTTCTCGTTGTCACAAGGAGGGGGGCTCCCCTATGACGGACGAGAACTCGCCCGACGCCGAGGACCCGGCGAGTCTGGTCGTCGAGGAGGTAAGGATTTTCGACTTCGACCTGGCCACAGCGGTCGTTCCCGCGGGGGACCGCTTCACCGCGACCGTCGATCCCGGCTGGACCATCGGCAGCCGGCCGAACGGAGGCTACCTGCTGGCAATGGCCACCCGCGCCGCGCTGGCGGTGATGGGCCAACCCCATCCGCTGGCGGTCAGCGGCCATTTCGTCGCACCACCGTCGCTGGGCCCGGCCGACCTGGAGGCCCGGCAGCTGCACAGCGGCCGCTCGGTCGCCAACGCCCGGGTCACCCTGCTCCAGGAGGGCCAACCGCGGCTGGAGGCGCTGGTCAGCGGCGGCCGGCTCGAGCGGGACGACCGGCCCGAGTGGATGGCGGACGCCGGGCCGCCCGACCTGGCGCCGGTGGAGGAGTGCGTCCGTGGCCAGACCGAGCTGCCCGGCGGCATCCGGGTGGCGATTCTCGAGCATCTCGACATCCGGCTGGATCCCTCAACGGTCGGCTGGCTGAAGGGCGACCCCAGCGGCAAGCTGCAGATGCTCGGTTGGGTGCGTTTCAGCGACAACCGGCCGCCGGACCCGCTCGCGCTGCTCCAGGTGGTCGACGCCCTGCCGCCCGCCAGCTTCGAGCTGGGGATCATGCGGTGGGCGCCGACCGTGGAGATGTCGGTGTACGTGCGGGGGCTGCCGGCCGATGGGTGGTTGCGGTGCGCCGTCGGGGGGAAGCTGCTCCAGGGAGGCTGGTTCGACGAGGAGGCCGAGGTGTGGGACGAGCACGGACGCCTGGTGGCGCAGTCCCGCCAGCTCGCCGGCGCCCGGGCTGATCGCCCACCCCAGGCTTCGGACCGGAACTCCCAGACGACCGGTCGCCCCAGTCAGACAAAGGGCTGAGCACCATGGCGGAGCCGGGTGCCGGCACGCTCGGCGCTGACCTCCAGGTGCTGGTCGAAGCGTGGACCGGCGTCGCGGTCGACCTTTACAGGCGGCTGGTGGCGCCCGGCGAGGGACTGGACCAGAGGAACCTGGTCGTCTCGCCGTCGAGCGTGGCGACCGTGCTGGCGATGATCCTGCCCGGCGCGCGCGGGGGCACCGCCGACGAGATCGCGACCGCGCTCCACAGCCGGCTGGACCCGCAGCGCCTGGCGTCCGCGGCCGGAGCGCTGGACCGCGCGCTGCTGGAGCAGGCCCGGGCCGACGAGCTGGACCTGCGGATCTCCAACGCGGTGTGGACCCAGGAGGGGCTGGCGCTCCGCCAGGAGTTCGAGCGTGCGCTGGTGGAGGCGTTCCAGGCTGGCCTCCACCGGGTGGACTTCCGCCGTGACCCGGACGGCGCCAGGCGAGCGATCAACCAGCTCGTCTCCGAGCAGACCGCCGGCAAGATCCCCGAGCTGTTCGACCCGGGAGCGATCCAGCGGGATTGCTCGCTGGTCCTGACCAACGCGATCTACCTGCAGGCCCGCTGGTTGCAGGCGTTCGACCCCGACGAGACGCGGCCCGAGCCGTTCAACCTGCTCAACCACGGCACCACCGAGGCGGTCATGCTCCACCGGCAGGGCCGCCTCGGCTACGCAAGGGGCGACGGCTGGCGGGCCGTGGAGCTGCCCTACAACGGCGGGCGGCTGGTCATGGACGTGATCCTGCCCGACGAGGGACGGTTCGACCGCTTCCGGAGTGGTCTGGAGGTCGAGCGGCTCCGCGAGCTGCTGAGCGCGCTCGCCTCGCGCGAGGTGCGGCTCGCCCTGCCGAAATTCACCTTCGACTCGGATCTCGACCTCCGCGGGCCGCTCCAGGCGCTCGGCATGCGGACAGCGTTCACCGACTTCGCGGATTTCTCCGGCATCACCGAGCAGGCGTCGCTCCGGGTCGACCGCTTCGTCCAGCGGGCCCATATCGAGGTCGACGAGCGTGGCACCACTGCCGCCGCCGCCACCGGCGCGACCATGGTCCTGGTCAGCGTGGTAGTGCCGAGGCCCCCGATCGAGATGCGCGTCGACCGCCCCTTCCTGTTCGCGGTCCGCGACCGCGTGAGCGGCGCCATCCTGTTCATCGGTCAGGTCACCAACCCCGCAGCCTGACCCTCACCGGACCGCACCCACCCCGCCGCCGGCACGCGCCGGAACCCGCGCCTGACCCGGCCCGCCCCGGCAAGACCGGGCCTCTCCCGAGGCTTCGGCGTCCTCACCTTCGAGCCCTCGGCGACCGACTCCTCAGTTGCGCAGGTTCTCGAAGATGCCGGCGGCGCCCATGCCGCCACCGACGCACATGGTCACCAGGCCGTAGCGGGCCTTGCGCCGGGCCATCTCGGCCAGCAGCTGGATGGTGAGCTTGGTCCCGGTGGCGCCCATCGGGTGGCCGAGCGCGATCGCCCCGCCGTTGACGTTCACGTTGTCCATGTCGAAGCCCAGCTCGCGGATCACCGCCAGGCTCTGCGAGGCGAACGCCTCGTTCAGCTCGATCAGGTCGATGTCGCCGAGCGTCAGGCCCGCGAGATCGAGGGCCTTGGGGACGGCGACCATCGGGCCGACGCCCATCACCTCGGGCGCGACCGCGCCCACGGCGAAGGCGACGAAGCGGGCCTGCGGCTCCAGGCCGAGCCGCTCGGCGCGCTCCCGCTCCATGACCACGACCGCCGCGGCGCCGTCGCTGCGCTGCGACGAGTTCCCGGCGGTGATGGTGCCGCCCTGCTTGAACACCGGCTGGAGCTTGGCGAGGGCCGCGGCGGACGTGTCGCGGCGCGGCCCCTCGTCGCGGGCGAAGGTGACGTCACGATCCCGCAGCTCCCCACCGTCGTCCACCCACTCGAAGCGCACGTGGAGCGGGACGATCTCCGGGTCGAAGCGGCCGGAGTCCACCGCCTCGGCGGCGCGCTGGTGCGAGCGGAGCGCGAAGGCGTCCTGCTCCTGGCGGCCGATGCCGTACCGCTCGGCCACGACCTCGCCGGTCAGGCCCATGGCCATGTAGTACTCGGGGTGGCCGCGGACCAGCTCGGGGTTGGGTGCGAAGTTGGCGGCGGGAGCCGGGGCGAGCGACATCGATTCGGTGCCGCCGGCCACCATGGCGGTCCCGAAGCCAGCCATGATCCGCTCGGACGCCGCCGCGATCGTCTGCAGGCCGGACGAGCAGAAGCGGTTCACGGTCTGGCCGGGGACGCTTTCGGGCAGGCCGGCCCGGAGCGCGGCCATGCGGGCGACGTTCAGGCCCTGCGGTCCTTCTGGCACGGCGCAGCCGAGGATGACGTCCTCGACCTCGGCGGGGTCGAGCCCGCCGGTGCGCTTGACCGCCTCGGCGATCGCCGCCGCGGCCATATCGTCGGGCCTGGTGGCCCGCAGCGTCCCCTTCGGCGCCCGACCCACCGCGGTGCGCGCGCCGGCGACGATCACGGCTTGCTTCATGGTCGATCCCCCATTGCATCAGTTGCGCAGTGGCTTGCCGGTGGTGAGCAGGTGCTGGATCCGCTCCATGGTCTTCTGCTCGTGGACCAGGTCGACGAACGCCTCGCGCTCGAGCGCCAGGATGTGCTCCTCGTCGACCCATTGCGGCTCGGACAGCTCGCCACCGCACAGGACGCGCGCCAGCCTGGTGCCGATCACCACGTCGTACTCGCTGGCCAGGCCGCTCCACTGCAGCGTGCGGACGCCCATCTCCAGCGCCGCCAGGGTCGGCAGCCCGGCCGCGTAGATGGAACGGTCGCGAACCGGCGGCCGGTAGGCCTCGGCCAGCGCCAGCACCTCCCGTTTGGCGGTGTGGAGCAGGTGGTCGGGATGCAGGACCACGCGGTCGTCCTCGCTCAGGAAGCCCAGCTCACGGGCTTCCAGGGCGCTGGTGGCGACCTTGGCGGTGCCGATCGTCTCCAGCACCCGCTGGACGAAGGGCAGCGCAGGCACGTCGCCACCCGCTCGCATGGCCGGGCTCACGACGCGGCGCAGCAGCTCCTTGCAGCCACCACCGGCTGGGATGAGGCCGACGCCCACCTCGACCAGGCCGATGTAGGTCTCCAGCGAGGCGACCACGCGGTCCGCGTGCATGCAGATCTCGGCCCCGCCGCCGAGTGTCTGGCCGTGCGGCGCGGCGACTACCGGCCAGGGCGCGTAGCGGTACTCCTGGAGGAGCCGCTGGAGGGCGCGCGAGGCTTCCCGAACCTGGTCGTAGGCGCCCTGGTAGGCGGCCATGCCGACCTCGGCGAGGTTGGCCCCGACGCAGAAGTTGCGCGCCTGGTTGGCGATCACCATGCCCCGCCAGCGGCCGCTCCGCAGCTCGTCGAGGGCGCGCCGGCCAAGCTCCATGACGCCGCCGTCCAGCGCGCTGGCCGGCGAGTGGATCTCGAAGCAGAGCACCTGGTCGCCGAGGTCGACCAGGCTGGCGGAGCCGTTGGCGGCCACCTCGCCGACCTCGGCCTTGCGGCGGTCCAGGTCCAGGACCTTGGGGTCGGGTGTGAGGGGCTCGTAGCCGCCGGTCACCGGGCTGTAGACGGCGCCGTCGCGGTACAGGCGCTGGTTGCCGGCGGCGAGGAAGTCGCGGACCCAGCCCGCGACGGCGATGCCGAGCCGGTCCAGCTCTTCGACGACACGCGCCACGCCGATCAGGTCCCAGGTGCGGAAGGGGCCGGCCTCGTGCCCGAAGCCCCACTCCATCGCGTGGTCGACCTCGACCAGGGAGCCGGCGATCTCCGGGACGCGCCGCGCCGCGTAGCCGAGGCTCGGCAGCAGCGTGTCGCGCACGTAGCGGGCGCCGCGATCCTCGCCGGCGCGGTCCAGGAGCAGGCGCAGGCGCTCGCCGAGGTCAGCCTGCTGCCGTGCGGCCGGCACGATCGGGAGGTCGGGCCGCTTGCTCGGCCGGTACTCGAGGGTGTCGACGTCGATCACGTCGAAGACCGTCTCGCCGTCTCGCCGGTCGCGGCGGTAGAAGCCGGCGCCGGTCTTGAGGCCGAGCCGGCCCGCCTCCAGCATCCGGTCGAGCTGCTCCGGGACGCGCAGGTCCTCGCGCGACTCGTCGTCAGGGACCAGGTCGTAGAGGTTGCGCGCCACCCCGACGGCCACGTCCAGGCCGACCTGGTCCATCAACCGGAAGGTGGCGGTCCTGGGCCGGCCGAGCAGCGGGCCGGTGAGCGCGTCGACCTCCTCGATGGAGTAGCCGTGGTCGAAAGCGTAGCGCGGGTCGTACATGCCGGCGAAGCTGCCGAGCCGGTTGGCGATGAAGTTCGGGGTGTCCTTGGCCACCACCGGGCCCTTGCCGAGCACGTCCTCGACGAAGGCGCGCATCCGCTCGGTCACCGCCGGATCGGTGTCGGCCAGAGGGATCAGCTCGACCAGTTTCAGGTAGCGGGGAGGGTTGAAGAAATGCGTCCCGAGAAATCGGCGGCGAAATTCGGCGGAACGTCCCTCGGCGATTGCCGACAGCGGGATCCCGGAGGTGTTGGAGCTGATCATGGCGTCCGGCCGAGCGGTTTTCTCGACCCGCACCATGAGTTCCTGCTTGGGCTCCAGCCGCTCGATGATCGCCTCGACGACCCAATCGGCGGCCGCTATCCGATCGAAATCGTCTTCGAAGTTGCCGAGCCTGATCCGCTGGGCCGCCGCGGTGCTCGCCAGCGCCGCCGGGCGCGCCTTGGTCATCCGCTCGAACCCCGCCCGCACGACGCGATCGCGCACCTCGGGGGTATCGAGCGCCAGGCCGCGCTCGCGCTCCCGCTCGGTCAGCTCGGTCGGGGCGATGTCCAGGAGGTCGACGTCAAGGCCGGCATTGGCCGCGTGGGCTGCGATGGCCGCGCCCATGGTGCCTGCGCCGAGGACGGCGACGCGGCGGATCTCGGACGTCGCGCCGGGAATCCCGCTGGGCTCGCTCACTGGCCTCCAGTTCCTTTCGCGCTGGTGGTCCCTGGTCCGGGTTGACTGCCTACCCGCAGTAACGGTACCGCAGACAGGCCCGGATGCGAACGCTTCGAGGCAGATTGTGGATAACCTTCCGGATGACGCCGACGTCGGTGTCAGCTGGAAATCAACCGCACCCGACACCGACGTCGGCGTCGAAATGCGAGAGGATAATGCGGTTGCTATCCTGGGTAGCAATCGCTCAGCGGCTCTACAGACGCTTGACATGAAAGGCGGTCCCATGATGGCTGAAAACGCTGACCGGGCACTGGATTTCTATCGCACCGACGATCTCCTCACAGAGCGGGAACGGGAGATTCGCGACCGGGTCCGCGGCTTCGGCGACAAGCAGGTTCTGCCGATCATCAACGACTACTGGGAGCGGGCCGAGTTCCCCTTCGAGCTGGTGCCCGAGCTGGCCGAGCTGGGCGTGGCCGGTGGGACCATCGAGGGATACGGCTGTCCTGGCCTCAGCGACGTCGCGGCGGGCCTGGTGGCCATGGAGCTGGCCAGGGCCGACGGCAGCGTCTGCACCTTCTTCGGTGTCCACTCGGGTCTGGCCATGCAGTCCATCGCGCTGCTGGGCTCCGAGGAGCAGAAGCGGCGCTGGCTGCCGGCGATGGCCCGGCTCGACAAGATCGGGGCGTTCGCGCTGACAGAGCCGGAGCACGGCTCGGACGCGGTGGCCCTGGAGACCCGGGCCCGCCGCGACGGCGACGACTACGTGCTGGACGGCGCCAAGCGCTGGATCGGCAACGCCTCCTTCGCCGACCTGGTGATCGTGTGGGCGCGCGACGACGACGGCAAGGTCGGCGGCTTCGTGGTGGAGAAGGGCACGCCCGGCTTCCAGGCCAGCGTGATGCGCGGCAAGACCGCCAAGCGCGCGGTCTGGCAGGCCGAGATCACGCTGGAGGGCGTTCGCGTCCCGGCCGCCAACCGTCTGGCCCGCTCCAACGGCTTCGCCGCCACCGCCAAGGTCCTGGCGGCGACCCGCTACGGGGTGGCGTGGGAGGCGGTCGGCCACGCGCAGGCGGCGCTGGACTCCGCGCTCGCCTACGCGGGCCAGCGCGAGCAGTTCGGCACGCCGATCGCCGGCTTCCAGCTGGTGCAGTCCAAGCTTGCCAAGATGCTCGCCGACGTCACCGCCATGCACCTGCTGACGCTGCGCCTGTCGCAGCTGGCGAAGTCGGGGCAGATGACCGACGGCATGGCCTCGCTGGCGAAGATGCACAACGCCGCCACGGCACGCAGGGTGGTCGCCGACGCCCGCGACATCCTCGGCGGCAACGGCATCCTGCTGGAGAACCACGTCGCCAGGCACCAGGCCGATATGGAGGCGGTGTTCACCTACGAGGGCACCGACTCGATCCAGTCGCTGATCGTCGGCCGCGAGATCACCGGCCTGAGCGCATTCTCGAAGAGTTGACGCCGGTGTAGCCTGCCGGGGATGGCTGAAGAGCCCGCGGCCCCGGCCGCTCCGGACACGCCCGAGGCGTTCGTCGCCGACGCCGAGACGCTGCTGCGGCGCCTTGGCGCCACGGACGACGGCTTCGCCGCGGTGGCCGAACGCCTGCGCCGGCTCGCGGCCGAACCCTCGCTCATGGACCGCGCCGACCTTGCGGGCCTGCACGGCTCGGCCGGCGCCACGATTCTCCACGAGGGCCCCGGCGGCACGGCATTGATGCTGGCCCGCTTCCCGCACGAGCAGCCGACTCCGGTCCACAACCACAATTCGTGGGGGGTTGTCTGCGTGGTGCAGGGCACCGACCGGTACCTGCGCTGGGAGCGCGAGGACGACGGCGCCGACCCGGCCCGCGCGCGGCTCCGCCTGGCCGACGAGCGGACGCTGCGTGCCGGCGACGTGCTCTGGTTCCGGGAGCCGCCGCACGATATCCACAGTCAGCAGGGAATCGACCAGCCCGCTTGGGAACTGGTCTATTTCGGGCGCAACCCGAATACCCGGCCACGCGCCTACTTCGACCCGGAAGCCGGGACGGTCAGCTACGCCGACGCGGCTGGATAGCGGCGACCCGGGAATCCCCCGGCCGATACATTGGGGGAGGCGCGGAGGTCGCGCCAGATGTTAGGGTCACGGTGAAATTTGGCGCGGCGAGGGACACCGGCCCATGAATACCGGTCAATGAATGCAGACGGACGGCTGGAACCCGAGGGCATTACGGGCAAAGCCTTCAAAAAGGTCCGCCACGGATATCGCGTGAGCGAGGTCGACCAGTTCCTGGCGAGGGTCGCCGAGGATCTCATGCGCCTGCGGGAGCACCTGCGGCGCGGCACGGTGCCGATCGAGCCGCTGCTGACCCCCGAGGAGGTCGAGCAGAAGACCTTCAACGGCACCTGGCGTGGCTACGCCATGCAATCGGTCGACGAATTCCTCGACGAGGTCGTCGCCGAGTTGCGGCGGGCGCACCGGGCGCTCGCCGAGGAGGAGCAGTGGCGCTCGGCGCCGCGGGCTCCGCTGCAGCCGCCGCTGCACTCGGCGATGCGGTCGCTGCCTGCGCCGGAACCGGTCGCCCGACCGCTGACCGCACGGGACGTGGCCTCCAAGGTGTTCGCGCGCGAGCCGCACGGCTATCGGGTCGAGGAGGTGGACCAGTTCCTGGGTGTCGTGGCCATCGAGCTGGCGCGGGTCGGCGGCGACCCGACCACTTCGCCGCGGCTGACGGCACAGGACATCTCCGCCAAGCGCTTCACGCTGGGGCCGCGGGGCTACGTCATGCACGAGGTCGACGACTTCTTGGCCCGGCTCGCCGCGCAGCTGGCCGAGCGCGAGAGCGGCTGGCGCACGACCGGCTGACCGCGAGGGGCTCCGCCGGCGGACAGGCCAGGAGCCGCGCCTGGGGTCTGGAGGACGCGGCTCCTGGGCCTGTCGGCGATGCCCATGGATGGGCTCTTCATGAAGAACCTCGGTTCGCTCGCCATGCTTCCCGGACGTTCCCACCTGTCTGGAGTGGGGTAGGGTCTGCGCATGCCAACGCCAGCTACCTTCGGTGCCTGGATGGAGCTGCGGCCTGGCCACGGCCGCCAGCCGGCCCCAACCTTCTACGCCGAGTGCCTGGAGGAGGCCGTGCTCGCCGAGGAGCTGGGGCTGGCCGCGGTGTGGGGCAGCGAGCACCACGCCGTCGAGGATGGCCACCTGAGCCAGCAGTTCCCCTTCCTGGCGGCGGTGGCTGCCAGGACGTCGCGGATCAGGCTCGGCACCGGCGTGCTGCTGCTGCCGCTGTACCGTCCACGCGACGTCGCCGAGCAGGCGGGCGTGGTCGACCTGATCGCCGGCGGCCGGCTGGTGCTCGGGCTCGGCAGCGGCTACGTCGAGCGGGAGTTCGACGCCTTCGGCGTCGAGCGGTCGCGCCGCGGGCAGCTCATGGAGTCCAAGCTTGCCTACCTGCGGCGTGCCTTCCGCGAGGGCCTTGCCTCCGACGGCCCGGGCGGGACCGACCTGCCGGTGGGGCCGCGCTCCCCGCAGCCGCTCGGCCCGCCGATCTACCTGGGCGGCATGGCCGAGCGGGCGCTGGACCGGGTGGCACGCCTTGCCGACGGGTGGTTCGCGCTTGCGCACTTCCGCTACCAGCGCACCGCCGACGCCTACCCGGTGCTGCGGTCGGCGCTGGAGCGCGCCGGGCGGCCGGCGGCGGGCTTCCCGATCGGGATCGGCGTGCACCTGCGGGTCAGCGACGATCCCGAGCGGACCTGGGAGACCGAGCTGGCGCCTGCCATCGCCTACCAGTTCGACCGCTACAACGACTGGGCGACCGACCGCGACCAGCCCCGGCCGCCGCGGATCGAGGCGGCGCGGCTGAAGCGCTCGGCGGTGCTGTGCGACACCGCGGAGGGGGTCGTCGCGGCGCTGACCGAACTGCAGGAGCGGCTGCCGTTCACCCACGTCGCCCTGTGGGCCCGCCCCGCCGGAACGAGCCACGACGCCGCCTGCGCGAACCTGGAGCGGGTCGCGCGCGAGGTCGCCCCGGCGTTCGCCGGCCCGGAGCCCGCCTGGCGCGCCGGGTAGCCGTCCCAGCGGCGGGCGGCCTGTCCCTCCAGCCCGGGCACCCCGCCTCGCCAGACCGACCCCGGAGCCGTTTCCGCCGCTCGGACCGCCGCGGTGCGCCGCGGGGCGGGCGCTGGGTGCGTCCGTCACGCCGCCGAGCGAACGGTCGCCGGAATCGACCTGGCGAAGGCAGGCGTCGTGCACACGTGCTGGGAGTACGGGCCTGGGAGCGCCCGTGGGCGGAATTGTGCGGCCCGTGCGCGCCTGCGTCAAATCGACGTGGTCCGTCAGAATAGCTGCGTAGCTTCCGCCGCTGCCCCAACCGTTTCGTCACCTTCGAGCGGTTCGCACGCAGCGGGATTCGGAGCGCATCAGGCCATTCAGAGAGTGACGCAGGACTGCGGTACGCTCGGTCGTTGAGCCGCCCCCCCAACGAGAACGGCTCGACCGCGACCCAGCGAGGAGGTGCATTGCGTGCCCGGCTATGCCGCCACACTGGCGGCGCTCGACGACGACGAGCTCGCGCGGCTGCTGGAGCGCCGCCGCGACCTGCTCGCCGCATCGGCGCCGTCGTCGTTCGCCGAGCTGGCCAGCCGAGCCGGCAGTCCGGCGTCGCTGGCGGCGGCCGTCGGCATGCTCGATCGCGGCGCGCTGCAGCTTGCCGAGCTGGTCGCGGTCGTCGGGCTGCCCACCACGGTGGAGGCGCTGGCCGAGGCCGCGGGGCCTGGACTCGATGACGCCGGCCTCGAGCAGGGCCTGGAGCGCCTCGCCGAGCTGGGCATGGCGATGACCTCCGACGGCGGTGTCGTCTCCGGCCCGCGCGGCCTCGGGGCGCCGTTCGGCGACCCGGGCCGGCTGGGTCCGTCCGTGGCCGAGCTGGCCAAGATCGCGGTGACGATGGAGCAGCTCGACCGCATCGCCCACTCGCTCGGCCTGCAGATGCCCCCCAGTCCCCGCAAGGCCGAGCTGGTGACCCTGGTGAGCGGCGGCCTCGCCGACCCGCACGCCGTCGCCGCCGTGCTGGCCTCGGCGGGAGAGCCGGCCAAGCGCCTGCTCGACCAGGCGCTGACCGCTCCAGGCCCGATCACCGTCATGGGCGTCGGCGACGGCCGCTTCGCCCGCCATCCCGACGCGGAGCCGGCCACCTGGCTGCTGGACCACGGCCTACTGCTGCCGGCCACCTACAGCCAGTTCGTGGTGCCCAGAGAGGCCCGCATCGCCCTGCGCGGCGGCCTGGTCTTCCCCGACTGGCCGCCACCGCCGCGGGTCGAGCTGCTGGAACCCGTGGACGACGTGGCCGACCGGGCCGCTGCGGCGGCCATGCGCGTGGTGCTGGCGGCCGAGGGGCTGCTCGGGCACCTGGACCGCGACCCGCTCCCGCTCACGCAGACCGGGACCGTCGCCGTGCGCGACCTCAAGCGGCTGGCCCGCGAGCTGGACTTCCTCGACGACGAGCTGGCGCTGCTGGTGGACCTGCTGGTCGAGGCGGGGCTGCTGGCGGTCGGGGGCTCGTGGGACCACCGCACGCTGGGGCTGCGGCCGGAGGCGGACGCCTGGCTCGCCGGCGGGCGAGCGGCCAGGTGGGCCGATCTCGCCGTCGCCTGGCGCGGGAGCGACCTGGCGTTCGAGGACCACCTGGCGGCCAGGCGCGGGCTGGCCGCCGAAGGGGTCGAGCGGACCCGTGCGCTGGGCGGCAACCGGCGCTCCTCCGCGCTCCTCCGCCGCCGCGGCCTGCTCGCCGGCCTCGCCGACCTGCCGGAGGGCTCATCGGCCACCGGCGCCGGCCTGGCCGACCTGCTCGCCTGGCGGCAGCCGCTGGTCTGGCCGCGGCCCGACGGCCACCGCGGCGCCGCCGTGCTGGTCGTCGACGCGGCCAGGCTGCTCGGCCTGGTGGTCGAGGCCGGCGGCCGCCTCGCACCCGCCCCGGCGGCCGCAGCCTGGGTCGCCGGTGCGGGCCCGGCCGAGCTGGCCGACCGCATGCGGCCGGCCCTCCCCGACGGTTCGGACCGGCTGCTGATCGCCGGCGACCTGACCGTGGTGGCACCCGACGGACTCGCCCCGGCGGTCGCCGCCAGGCTCGCCCAGCTCGCCGACCGCGAGCGGGCCGGTGCCTGGCGCCTGCACGAGCCGAGCCTGCGGCGCGCCTTCGACGAGGGCTCCTCCGCCGACGACGTGCTCGACTTCCTGCGCGGCCATACCGCCACGCCCCTGCCCCAGGCGCTCGAGTACCTGGTCAAGGACACCGCCCGCCGGCACGGCCGGCTGCGCGTTGGCGGCGCGGCCAGCTACCTGCGCGGCGATCCGGCGCTGGTCGCCGCGGCGGTGCGCTCGGTGGGCGGCCGCCGGCTGGGGCTGCGCGAGCTGGCCCCCGGCGTGGCCGTGACCAGCCAGTCCCAGCGCGATCTGCTGACCGCGCTGCGCAAGTCGGGGGAGTCGCCGCTGGCCGAGGAGCCTGACGGCACGCCCAGACCGGAGTCGCGAACACCGGTGCGCCACCCCGGCCGGGCCTATCCGGTCCACGTCGGCGCCACTCGCCCGCCGGACGGCGACCGGCCGGCCGTCAACGCGGCCGAGCTGGTGGCCCGCCTGCGGGCCGGCGGCGGCCCCGACGACGCCACCGCCACCCGCACCAGCGGCCAGCGCCCGAGCACCGGCACCGGCGGGGCCCAGGGCCCGGGTGCCAGGAGCAGTGATGGCGGCGAAGTCCGCGGCGCCGACGGCGAGACCCCAGGCGCCGGCGCCGCCGGCGCCCAGGGCCCGGGCGCCGACGGAGCCGGCAGGCTGTCCGGAGCACGGCATGGCTGACGGCGCTCTGATCGTGCAGAGTGACCGCAGTATCCTGCTCGAGGTCGGGCACCCGGACGCGGACGCGGCCCGGGCGGCCATCGCGCCGTTCGCCGAGCTGGAGAAGAGCCCGGAGCACGTCCACACCTACCGGCTCACGCCGCTGGCCCTGTGGAACGCGCGAGCGGCCGGCATCGAGCCGGAGCAGGTCAGCGCCGCCCTGGTGGACCACTCCAGGTACCCCGTGCCGCCCGGCCTGCTGGCGGACCTGGTCGAGACAATGCGCCGCTACGGCCGCCTGGTGCTGCGAGCCGATCCCGCCCACCCGGAGCACCTGGTCCTGGAATCGGCCGAGCCCGCGGTGGTCGAAGAGGTCGCCCGCTCCAGGCAGGCAGGCCCGCTGCTGGCGGGGCGGCCAGCCCCGGGGAGGGCGCTGGTGCCGCTCGGCGAGCGTGGCCGGCTCAAGCAGGCGCTGCTGGCGCTCGGCTGGCCGGCCGACGACCAGGCGGGCTACGTCGAGGGCGCCCCGCTGGCGATCGCGCTGCGCTCCGCGCACGCGCTCAGCGGCGAGCCGTTCTCGCTGCGCCGCTACCAGGTCGAGGCCGCCCGAGCGTTCGCGCCGGCCGGCTCCGGGGTGATCGTGCTGCCGTGCGGCGCCGGCAAGACGCTGGTCGGGCTGGCCGCCATGGCGAGGGTAGGCGCGCGCACGCTGGTTCTGGTGACCTCGACGCTGGCCGCGCGGCAGTGGCGGGACGAGCTGCTGGCGCGCACGACGCTGAAGTCAGGGCAGGTCGGGGAGTACTCGGGGACGCGCAAGGAGATCGCGCCGGTCACGATCGCGACCTACCAGGTGCTCGCAACCCGCCGCAAGGGCGTCTACCCGCACCTGGATCTGCTCGGGCGCGGCGACTGGGGGCTGGTGATCTACGACGAGGTGCACCTGCTGCCCGCTCCGGTCTTCCGGATGACCGCTGAGATCCAGGCGCGCCGGCGGCTCGGCCTGACCGCGACCCTGGTGCGCGAGGACGGCCGCGAGGCCGAGGTGTTCAGCCTCATCGGGCCGAAGCGCTACGACGTCCCCTGGCGCGAGCTGGAGGCGCAGGGATGGGTGGCGGCCGCCGACTGCGTGGAGGTGCGCATCGATCTCACCCAGGACGAGCGCATGGACTACGCCATGGCCGAGCCTGAGGAGCGATACCGCCGCGCGGCCACCGCCGCCTCCAAGCTGGGCGTGGTCCGCCAGCTCGCCGAGCGGCACCGCGGCGACCGTGTGCTGGTCATCGGCCAGTACCTGGACCAGCTCCAGACGCTGGGCGAGCGGCTCGGCGCGCCGGTGATCACCGGGCAGACCCCTCTGCGCGACCGCGAGGAGCTGTTCGCGGCCTTCCGCGACGGCGCGCTCAAGCTGGTGGTGGTGTCCAAGGTGGCGAACTTCTCGCTCGACCTGCCCGAGGCCAACGTGGCCATCCAGGTCTCGGGGACGTTCGGGAGCCGGCAGGAGGAGGCGCAGCGGCTGGGGCGCATCCTGCGGCCCAAGGCCGATGGTGGGCGGGCGCGCTTCTACACGGTGGTCAGCCGGGACACCAACGACACCGAGTTCGCGCAGCGCCGGCAGCGCTTCCTCGCCGAGCAGGGCTACGCATACCAGCTCGTGGACGCCGCCGACCTGCCACCCGCCGGCGAGCCGCAGGTCCTCGAGATGCGGTAGGGCCCTCCGGATCACCCGGAGGGCCCTGGTCGCTCAGGGTCGTCTACTTCGCCCGGCGGCTCCGCATCCGCGAGGCGAGCAGCGCGGCAGCGCCACCCACCACCAGCACGAGGCCGGCGATCAGCAGCGGCAACGCGTTGGCGCCCGTGCCCGGGAGCTGGCCGCCGCCAACCGTGGTCGTGACAGCCTTCGCGTTGGTCGTCTCCGTCGGGCAGTTGGTGGTCGTGTCCACCACTTCCTCGATGACGCCGGGGGCGAGCGGCCCCTGCCCCTCGGTCATCGCCTGGTCGGCCTCGCTCCTGGCCTGCGCCATCATCGTCGGCGCCGCCTCGGGCGGCGGCTCGAGGACGAAGAAGTCAACGATGAAGTCGGCGCAGTCCGGCAGGCGCACCGTGAGTTCGTAGTCGCCGGGGCCGAAGAGCGGCGAGCGGTCCTGCGGCGCGAAGTCGACGTCCTCGATCGAGTCGTCGGTGAATTTCCCACTGGCGAGGAAGGCGAGGACCTCGCAGCCCTCCTTGACGGTGAACCGGACCGACGCGCTCGGGTGCGCGCTGGACTTGTCGACCGAGATGGCGCTGTGTGAGGCCAGCCCTTCGTCCGCGGAACAGGGCTTCTCGCCGGGTGCTGGCTCGGTGGTGGTGGTCGTGGGACCGCCCACAGTGGTCGTGGTGGTCGTGGTGCCGCCCACCGTGGTGGTGGTCGTGGTGCCGCCCACCGTGGTGGTGGTCGTGGTGCCGCCCACGGTGGTGGTCGTGGTATCTCCGACGGTGGTGCTGGTCGTGCTGGTGGTGTCCCCGACGGTGGTCGCCGTGGTGTCGGAGGTGGTGGTTGCCTGGGCGGCGCCTGCCCAGCTCGTGGCGAGCAGGAGGCCGAGGAGAACGGCGCTCCAGCGGAGTCGCTTCACGCGCATCTGCTCCTACTGATAGGGGGTCTCGAGCCCTGGCTGCGCTGCGCCCCCGTGCCGCCGGCGAGCCGGGCGGCAGGCCAGGAATCCGCCGCCGCGGCGAAGACACCGGACGATCAGTGCGAGCGGAATCTAAGCGGGCCGAGCGTTCGCAACCACCGGTTTCGGCATCCATGTGGTGCCGGCTCCGCATCGTTTGCATAACTTCCAGCCGAACGTCCCAAATTGCCAGGGCGATCACACCACAGGGCGATCACACCGCTCTGGACGCGCCGAGGCCCCGGCGACGTCGCCGGGGCCTCGAGCGGAGGTGCTGCCTGGTGGACCAGGGACTACCTGGCTACTTGGCGTGCCTCGCGCGCAGACGGCTCGCGAACAGCAGGCCACCGCCGCCGACGACCAGCACGAGCGCCGCGATCAGCAACGGCATGCTGTTGGCGCCGGTGCGCGGCAGCTTGCTGGCGCCAACGGTCGTGGCGGCCTTGCCGAGAGCCTCGGTCGTCGGCGGCGCGGTGCTGGGGGGGGCGGTGCTCGGGGGAGCGGTCGTGGTGGGCGCCTCGGTGGACGTCGGTGCCTCGGTCGTGGTGGTGGTTCCCTGGGCCTCGCACGTCGCCAGGTCGGCCGTGGCCTTGCTGGTGGGCTGCTCCTGGCTGTCGTCGAAGGAGGTCTTGGTGTAGACGGTGATGGTCGTGTCCTGGTCGGGGTTGGGCACGGAGAAGCTGAACTCGATGGACTTGTCGTCCTTGCCGAATTCCTGGCTGGGAATGTCGTTGGCTTCCTTGGAGTCGCCGACCGTGTAAAACGCGTCGACATGGCCCGTGTGGCCGCTTTCGAACAGCTCCAGTGTGAACGAGACCTGGGGCTGGTCGGAGCCCGGTGGGCACTCGGCCTGGAGGTCCTGGATCTTGGTGTCCCACGCCAACGCGGGCGCGCTCAGGAGCAGACCGGCAACCAGCAGGCCGGACACGGCAGTCGCAAGGACTCCGAGGCGGCGGCGAAACGTCATGCGGATGACTCTCCTTTGCATGGGAGATGTGCAACTTCGAGTCAGAAGTCAACACGGGGATGGGGTCGGGCCTGGCGGGTGTTGCGAGGGAACCAGGCGAGCTTGGGGCCGGGATGTCCCGGTCGTGGGGGAATCGACAGAAGCTGCGACGGTTCGCAAAGCTACCCGATACGGCCTGCCGAGCCCGCCGGCCCCGGCTTCCACACAGGCACGGGTCGGTATCGATTTGATAAACCGGCGCCAATCGGTCCGAAGACCTCAGACTTCCCGGGCTCGACCCTCCGCGAGCGCGACCACGGCATGGATCGCGTCGGGGTTGGCCATCGCGCCCTCGCTGACGGCCTTCTCCAGCGGCACGCCGGCCAGTACCCGTTTCACCGGGACCTCCAGCTTCTTGCCGCTCAGCGTGCGGGGTACCTCGGCGATCGCGTGGATCTCGTCGGGCACGTGCCGGGGTGACAGCTGGAGCCGGACCGTGTCGCGGACGAGCCGGCGAAGGTCGTCGTCCAGCTCGACGCCTGGACGCAGCACCAGGAACAGCAGCAGGCGACCCTGACCGCCGGGCTCGCTGACGTCCACCACCAGGCTGTCGGTGACCTGGTCGAGCCCCTCGACCACCCGGTAGAACTCGCTGGTGCCCATGCGGACGCCGCCGCGGTTGAGGGTCGAGTCCGAGCGGCCGCTGATCACCACGCTGCCCCGCGCGGTGATCTCGATCCAGTCGCCGTGGCGCCACACGCCCGGCCAGACCGAGAAGTAGCTGTCGTGGTAGCGGCTGCCGTCAGGGTCGTTCCAGAAGCGCAGCGGCATCGACGGCAGCGGCTCGGTGATGACCAGCTCACCGACCTCGTCGAGTACGGACCGCCCCTGCTCGTCGAACGCCTCGACCTTTGCGCCCAGGCCGCGGCACTGGATCTCGCCGGCGTGGACGGGCAACAGGGGGCACGATTCCACGAACGCCGTGCACACGTCGGTGCCGCCGCTGATCGAGCCGACCAGGATGTCGCGGCCGACGTGCTGGTACAGCCAGGTGAAGCCCTCCGGCGGCAGCGGCGAGCCGGTCGAGCCGATGCTGCGCAGGGCTCCGAGCCGGGCCACCGCCGCCGGTTCGACCTCTGCCTTCATGCACGCCAGCACGTAGGCGGCGCTGGTCCCGAAGTAGGTCATGCCGGCCGCCTCGGCGAAGCGCCACAGGGCTCCCATGTCCGGGTGGCCGGGGCTGCCGTCGTACAGCAGCACGGTCGAGCCGACCAGCAGCCCGCCAACCAGGAAGTTCCACATCATCCAGCCGGTGGTCGTGAACCAGAAGAAGCGATCGCCGGGGCCCAGGTCCAGGTGGAGCCCGAGCGACTTGAGATGCTCGAGGACGATCCCGCCATGGCCCTGCACGATCGGTTTGGGGAGCCCGGTCGTGCCGGAGGAGTAGAGGATCCACAGCGGGTGGTCGAACGGCACCGGCTCGAAGGTCAGTCGCGGTCGCTGTGGCCCGTCCGCGCCAGCCATCCGCAGCAGGTCCGCCCAGGTCAGCGTCTCGGCGCCCGTGGGCCCCGGGCCTTCGCCGGCCGGGTCCTCACCGGACGCGGCGTCCTGTCCTGGCGCCGGGACCAGCACGGTCGCCCGCAGGGTCGGGAGCTGGGACCGGATCGCCGAGACCTCCCCGCGGCGGTCGTGCCAGCGTCCGCCGTAGCGGTATCCCTCCACGGCGAGCAGCACCGTGGGCTCGATCTGCTGGAAGCGGTCCACCACGCTGGAGACGCCGAACTCCGGCGCGCAGCTCGACCAGATGGCGCCGATGCTGGCCGTGGCGAGGAAGGCGACCACCGTCTCGGGGACGTTGGGCAGGTAGGCGACCACCCGGTCGCCGCTGCCGACGCCGAGCCGCCGCAGCCCGTCGACGGCCGCGGCCACCATCCCGGCCAGCTCCAGGCGGGTGATCGTCCGCAGGCTGCCGTCCTCGGAGCCGGCCACGATCGCCGAATGGCCGTCACGGCGCCGCAGCGCCAGCTCGGCGTGGTTCAGCCGCGCGCCCGGGAACCAGCGAGAGCCGGGCATGCGCCGCTCGGCCAGCGCCGGGGAGGGCGCCTCGCCGTCGCCGACCTCGAAGAACTCCCACACCGAGCGCCAGAAGGCGTCCAGGTCGGTGACCGACCACTCCCACAGCTCCTGGTAGCCGGGGAAGCCGAGCCCTCTGGTCTCGGTGAGCCAGCGGCGGTAGCCGGTCAGCCGGGAGCGCGCGATCCGCGCCTCGGACGGCGTCCACAGCGGCTCTGGCGCCGGCTCGTGCGCCGGCTCGCCGGTCCGCGTCGACTGGCTGGTCACCGTCACCTCCGGTGATACGTCAAAGGCCCAGGGGGCACGGGATCTCCCGCCTCCACGGCCATGACGCTACCAGCCCGCACCGCCGATGCCGAGCAACGCCCACCCGTGCCGGTTCGTCCGGCCTCGCGTGAATCGGTGGGGTGGGGGCAAGATGGATACGGGCAATTCAGTACAACCGGGTTCATCGCACCATCTGGCTCGCAAGGAGGAATCGCATGGAGGCGCTCTACACCGCGGAGGCGACGGCGGTCGGGGGCAGGCAGGGCCACGTCCGCTCCTCGGACGGCGTGATCGACCTGGACCTGGCCATCCCCAAGGAGATGGGTGGCGCGGGCGGCGCCCGCAGCAACCCGGAGCAGCTCTTCGCCGCCGGCTACGCGGCCTGCTTCCAGAGCGCCCTGGCCGCCGTGGCAAGGGGAGAGGGCACCAGTGTCGACGAGAGCACGGTCACCGGCCGCGTCGGCATCGGCAGGGACGACACCGGCTTCGGCCTCCAGGTCGAGCTGGTCGTGTCGATCCCCGGTATCGAGCGCTCCCATGCCGAGACGCTCATCCACAAGGCCCACGAGTTCTGCCCGTACTCCAAGGCAACGCGGGGCAACATCGACGTGACCCTGACGGTCGCCTGACGGCGGGACCGGTCGCTACCCGGCAGCGGCCGTCTGCAGGATCTCGTCCTGGTCCTTGGCAAGGGAGGAGCGGACCAGCGCGGCCACCAGACGGGCGAAGGTCTGCCGGTCGTGCCCTCTGGCGAGCGCCTTGGAGTCGCCCGGCAGGCCGAGCCGCCGCGCCTCGCTGAGCGCGCGCTCGTCCGCGAACGGGTACAGCTCCTCCCAGACGACCTGCACCTCGCGGAAGAAGATGTCGACGCCGACGTTGCCGAGGCCCTTGAGCTGCCGCAGCAGGGCGCGCTCCCTGGCCGGGTCGCGGCCGGCTTCCTCCCTGAGCTTGCGCAGGTCGCCGCCGCAGCGTTCCAGCAGCAGCTCGCTGGCCTGACCGAGCATGGTGGCGGTGCGCTCGTCGTAGCGCGCGTAGCCGTTGCCGCTGAGCACGCGTACCCGCTGCTCCCAAGGGCTGTCGGCCATCTTTCGCGCGGTCGTCCAGCCCTCCTTGAAGAGGGCCCTGGCCGCCCTGGCCCCCTGTCGCGCACCGATCCGCGCACTGAACAGGATCGACGCCACCAGCAGCTTGAACAGCTCCGACGGCGTCTCCCTGGCGAGGTTGGTCCGCAGCTCCTCGGCATAGGTCATGCCGTGCCGGTCCAGCAGCTCCCGCTCGATCGCCGACCTCGATGGCTTGGCCATCGCGCCCCCTCCAGCGCCTCGCTTGCCTCTCTGGCCGCGTTTACCCGGCGGCCGAGCCGCGAAACGATCAGGCCATGTCGGCGATGCGGCCGACCAGGCGGGCGCGGGGGGTGGCGGCGGCGACCAGCACCGAGGGCAGCTCCTGACCGGGCTCCGCCAGCAGCAGCTGCCAGCCGGCGTCGGACTCCACCAGGGTCACGCCGTGCAGGGCGTCCTGGCCGACCAGGACCCGGCCGCCCGGAGCCAGCGCCCCGTGGAAGCGGCGCCGCTCCACCCAGCTCAGCCTCCGCAGCCCGACGCAGGCCGGGCAGCGCGCCACGTAGTCCGGCTCGGGACTGGAGGAGCAGCGGCCGCAGATCAGGATCTGGCAGACGGCGCACGGCCGGGTCGGGGCGACGCACAGGGCGCAGGTCCCGGTCCGGCAGAAGCGGCAGCTGGTGGTGGTCGCCACCAGGTGGCCCTCGCGGTCGCGGGAGACCGCTGTGACCATCGCGCCGGTGGCCTCGCACAGGACCAGGCCCTCGTGGTCGCCGGGGGCCAGCTCGTAGCGCAGCCGGACCAGCGAGCCGTTCTGCAGCCAGTGCTCCTCCACCTGGAGGCCGATGCCGACCTGCACTGGGCGGTCGCGGCTGTCGGGCTGCTCGTCGACCCTGGCGAGCAGCGCCGAGGCGAGCTCGTCGGGTGGCCGCTCGTGCTGGTCGGCGGGCGGGAGGACCTGCTCGAAGCTGGGGGCGAAGCGGCGCAGGGCTGTCTGGAGGAGCCGATCGCTCGGGACGCCCTCCTGCTCCTCGACCGCCGGCGTGGTCAGCCGCTGGCGCATCGACCCGTCGACCAGGATCGGCCCGCGGACCGTGTCGGGGTCGGTCAGCGCGACCACCTCGTAGAGGGCCTCGTCGTCGTCCAGCGCAGCGGCCAGCGCCAGCTTGGCCAGCTCCAGCGGCCGGTCGCGGAGTGTCGTCCAGCGCGTCCCCTCACCGTCCCGCAGGCCAAGGGCCACGTGCGACCCCACGCGGACCAGCGCGGCGCCCACGCCCTCCAGGCTGGCCGCCAGCACCACCTCCGGTGCCGGGTGCCACTCGTCGGCGACCCAGGCGGGATCGGCCACGGCCGTCCATGGCATGTCGACCTGGCGGCTCTCGCGGCCGTCGAAGGCGGCATGGTGCAGGCCCTCGCGGTCGAGCCAGGTCGTCTCTGCGGCGGGGCGGGGGTCCAGCAGCAGCATTGCCGCCGGGGCGCGGTCGCCGGCCTGGTCGTCGCCGAGCAGCTCGCGGAGCAGGTCGGCGGCGGCGTCGTCGGCGGGCTCGGGGATGGCCACGGCCGCCCAGCCGGCCTCCTCGACCAGCCGGGCGAGCACCGAGGTGGCCTGGTCCTCGCCGTCCGGGGCCGCCGGCTCGTCGCTGCCGGCGAGCGCGTGCCCGTCCCGGTCGAGCACCGCCCAGCGCAGCGAATCCCGCCTGCTCGAGCCGAGCAGCAGGTGCGGTTCGGCCGGCGTCGGCGGCGGCACGGCCTTGCCCTGGCGGATCTCCACGTCGTCGCCGGCGATCATGGCGGCGCCGACGCGGGCGCGCAGCAGCACCGGAGCGTCCGGATGCGCCGTCTCCCAGCGCACCGGCTCGCCCGAGCGCAGCACCACCAGCTCGGCGCGATGACGGCCCCGGAGCACCGCGACCGTCCACTCGCCGTCGACCGCGACGCGGACGTCCAGGCCGCTGGCGGCCAGGCCGGGGCCCAGCGCGGCGACCTGGTCTGGAGTGGCCTCGCGCAGCCCGGCGCAGGTGGCGCAGCGGCCGGCGGCGCCCTCCTGGAGGCAGTCGCGGCACACCAGGCGACGGCAGAGCCGGCAGGCTCGCGTCCCCAGCGTGCGACCGCAGCCGTTGCACGAGCGGATGCCGCAGCGCTGGCACTGCTCGTCCTCGACGTCGTACGCCGACTCCAGCCGGCATTCCGCGCAGGCCGCCTGCCCGCACAGTGGGCAGGCGCCGAGCTCACCGTCGGGACCGCAGGCGCGGCAGCGGGCGCGCAGGCAGGCGGGACAGCGCCAGGCGGCGCCCGGCTCGTGGAGGTGGCCGAGGTCGTCGACGCCGAAGTCGGCGGCCGGCTCGCCGGTGTCGTCCAGCGTCGGCCACGGATTGCGTCCAGGCGTGACCAGGTAGGACCGGCGGGCGCCGGCATGCTGCCGCGCTACCTCCAGAGCGGCCGGATCGGGCTCGCGGGGCTTCCAGTGCTCATCGACCAGCAGGCAGACACCGAGCGTGACTCTCTCGCCAGCCGCCAGCGGGTCGAGCAGCCTGGCCGTCTCCAGCAGGCCCGCCGGTGCGTCGGGAGGCTGGGAGACCTCGACCGCCTGATAGCCGACCAGCGCGAGCTCGTCGGGGCCGGCGATGCCCGCGTCCGGAGCCCCGCGCACCATCCGCCAGGTCTCCTCGACCTGGCGCTCGACCAGCACGGCCTCCGCCGGCTGGGCGAAGTCCTCGTCGCGGACGCCCTCGATCGCCTTCGCGCGCCGGACCTGGGTGCCGTCGGCCAGGCCGGCCGCCCGCACGACGGCTCCCCAGGTGTGCTCGCTGCCCATGGTCAGGCCGGGCGCGGCCGGCACGAACCAGGAACCGGAGCCCTCCGGCGTGGTCGCCGTCAGCAGGAAGGAGGCGTGGACGGCGTCGAGGGTGGCGAGGACTCCTCCCACCCAGGCCCGCGCCAGCGGCCGCGCGGGCGAGGCGGCCTCGTGCTCGCTCGGCTCCAGCGCGGCCCGCTCGACCGCGAGCGTCTCGATCTCCCCGCCGGGGTGGTGACGTTCGGCGCGCCGCTCGAGCCCCTCGGCGCCCACGCTGACCCGCAGCACCTCCAGCAGCGGCGTCACCAGCAGCGCGCCGACCGGCGGCGGAGGAGCCTGGACGCGGAGACGGGCCAGCAGCGCCGTCAGCCCGCTGGCGGCCTCCCCGCCGACCGGTGGCCCGTCCGCACGCGGGAGCGCCGCGCCGGCTTCGGGATCGACCTGGCTGCCGCCGTCCGGGAGCCACTCCCATGCCGGGGCTTCGCGCACCTGCAGCCTGGCCGTGAACTGGCGGGGGGTCGGTGCGGGCGGCGCCGGGCCGGCCCAGCGCAGCCCGATCTCCGGAGGCACCTGGAGCGCCGCCGCCAGGGCCCGCAGCCGCTGGCGGACGGGGTCGTCGAGGTCGGCGTCGGGGACCAGCACGAGCGCGCCGTCCGGGCCGCCGAGCAGCATCGCGGAGCGCTCGCCGACCAGCAGCCGGCGCCCGCCTCCCAGCGCCCATGCCCTGCAGTAGCGAAGGTCGGACGCTGGCAGCCTGGTCGGCGCCGCGCATTCGGCGCAGAGCTCGTGGAGCCCGGCGGCCTGGCCGCGGCAGTCGCGGCAGACCGCCGTGCCGCAGGCCGCGCACGGCTCGGCGCCGACGTCCCGCTGGCAGGTCTCGCATCCCTGCGCTCCGCAGCGGTCGCAGGCCGCCGGAACAGCCAGGCGTCCGGCGCCGTCGATCGTGAACGCGCTCGGATAGCGGCGAGGGAGCTCCAGCAGCCGGTCCGCCAGGACCACCACTCCGCGCCTGGCGAGCAGGCGCTCCAGTGCCCTGCCTATCTGCGGGCCCTCGTCGCAGAGGACCTCGTAAACGACGTGCACGTTCGGAGGAAGCGGGGTGGAGGCGGGTTGCACTGCCATACCCTCTCGGCTTGCGCCACCACAACAGGGGCATCCGAAGCGGCGCAGCCCGAGATCCTAACTCGCTCCCCCTGACCGCGCGAAATCGTCGGGGCCAGGGCGGTACCTGACGTCGCTCGTAACGTCCCCGCGATGTCGGGCACGTCTCGGCGGTCCAGTCGCCGCTGGTATCCACAATCCGGTGGAGACGGTTGTATCGGGCATGCGACAGCATTAGGATGCGCCTCCCGTCTAGATTGAGGTGGACGATGCAGTCGTTCAAGCCGCTGGCACGCGTCCGTGCGTGGCCAGCCACGCCAACTGTCAGGCGCGCAGGTCCTCGCGCGGCCGGGCTGATGGCGATGGTGGCTGTCTCGTTCGCGGCGGTGCTGGCGGCGTCGACGCTGGTTCCCGCCCTCACCGGTGGCGGGGCCGGGCGGGCTGGCGCGCGCGACCGGCTTGGCCCGGCGGGCCGGGCGGCCGCGGCCGGGCGCCCCGGCACGGGCGCCGGGCCCGACGGCGCGGCATCGCCCGCGGACGCCCATGGCAACCTGGCCAGTCGGCTCGACGAGATCCTGCGGCTCCGCGAGCGGGCGTACGCGCGGCGGGACGCGACTCTGCTGGATGCGATCTACACAGCCGACTGCGCCTGCCTGCGCAGCGGGCGTGCGGCGATCGCCAGGCTGCTCGCCGACCACGCGGTGTGGCGCGGGCGGTCCGTGTCGGTGCGGGTGGAGGGTCTGTCGCGCGTCAGCGACTCGCTGTGGATCGCGGTGGCGGTCCTGCGCCGCGGCGCGTTCCGAATCGAACGGGAGGACGGCACGCTGCTCAGCGCCGAGCCCGCCGCGCGCCAGCGGTATCGCTTCGCGCTGGTGCGGACCGGGACCCGGACCTGGCTGCTCGGCCACGCCTCCCTGGTCGAGGAGCTGCCGCCGTGAGACCGCCGCCGCGCTGCCTGGCCCGCTGCCTCGTCACCGTCCTGCTCGGCCTTGGCCCGGCCATCGTGCTGCCACACTCGGCCACCGCCGCCACCCCTGAGGCAGCGGCCTCGCTCGCTTCCTCCCCGCCAAGCGGGTGCCCGGCGGGTGGCGTCGAGGTGGACCTGGCGGGATCGGACGACACCGCGGTGGTCTCCGGACATGCCGCCTCGGCCTGTGGAACAGGCCCGGGACCACGGCGGGCCGGCGGCGGCCCGCAGGAGTACTGGACGTACGAGATCGCCTGCTCGACCGACCACGCCCACGCCGAGGAGGGCCTCTGCTCGAGCACACCCTGCGACGGCAGGCTGTTCTTCGCCTTCAGGACGCTGCACCGACCGGATGGAACCATGGAGGCGGCCGGCTACTCCTGCGTGTCGCTCCAGCGCGCCCAGGTCGCCCCGGCCTTGACGGCCGCGGAGGTGTTCGCGGCGATCCGACGGGTCGAGCTCCCGGCCGGGGCGATCCAGATCGCACCGGGCGGTCGTGGGCTCGCCAACGTCCCGTCCCGCCTGTGGCTGGTCGGCGACGCGGAGCCGCCTGTGGACCTGCGGCTGGCCGGCTCGACCGTGCACGCCGAGTTCCAGCCCGTTCGATACCGCTGGACCATCGGCTCGGGCGAGGCTGGCGGCGACGGCCAAGATGGCTCACGTCGCGGGACCACCGGGCCGGGCGCTGACGGAGCATGGGCCGTGCCGGCCAGGGCGGGTTCATCCGGGCGGGACGGTGAGGCGAGCATGACCTTCCCGCGACGCGGCGATTTCGTCGTCACGGTCGTCACCACCTGGTCCGCGTCGGCGTTCCTGGACGGCCGCTTCGTCGGTCAGGTCGATGGCCTCGCGTCGACAGCCCGGATCGCCTACCCGGTCGCGGAGCTGCGTACCGCCTTGACCGGCTGAAATGGAGCCGCCTTTGCGAGTGGTGGGTCGACCGCCCGATGGGCGGCTCGACCGCACCTACTCGGGGGCGGACTGCTCCAGCTCCATGCCTGCGGTCTCGGGGAGCGGCGCGAACAGCAGGCTCGCCAGAACCACGGGAGCGCAGATCACCACGGCGGCGAGCGCGAAGCTGTCGAGCGCGTCCGAGATCGTCCCGAAGGCGAGCAGCCCGGCCACGGCGCCGAGGACGCCGGAGGCGACCAGCCACCCGGCCACCCTGGCCCGCACGCTGGTGGGGAACAGCTCCGCGGCGAGCGCGGCGGTGGCGGGCCCGTACGCCCCCCCGGCGACGATCCCCAGCAGGTACCCGCTCACGGCGCCGCTGACCGAGCCGCTGTAGGTGATCATCCCGGCGATCGCGACCAGTATCTGGCCAGTCGCGGCGGTGTGGCGCCTGCCGATGTTGTCGGCCGTCCAGCGTCCCACCAGCAGCCCCACCAGACCGAGCGGGCCAGCCGCCAGCACCATCAGCGCTGTCGCCCCCCTCGACAGGCCGAGGGCGTTCTCCGCGTAGACGAACAGGAAGGTGTTCATCGGCCCGATCACGAACGAGAACGCGAAGGTCAGCCCGGTCAGCAGCCAGAGCCGCGGCCGCAGCTCGACCCGCACCCGCCCGGGGATCCACAGCGCCCGCGGGCCGCGGACTCTGGCCGGCGGCGGCGCCGAGGCCGCGGGCCCGGAGCCGACGGCCGCGCCGAGCGCCGCGCCGAGCGCCGCGCCGGTGCGCAAGCGCTGGTAGCGCTCAGGCTCCTGCAGCCTGCGCGCGATCAACGGCGTGACCGCAAGTGGCACCAGGGCCAGCGCGAACAGCCCGCGGAAGCCGAGCTGGTCGCCGAGCACTCCGCGCAGCAGGGCGGTGAGTCCGGCGCCAACGGCGTACGCGGCGGTGACCAGCGAGATCGCCTTGGCGCGGTCGCGGCTGGTGGTCTGCTCGGCCGCGATCACCCCGGCGACCGTGTTGGTGGCCGACAGCAGCGGGCGTCCGAGCGCGAAGATGGCCACGAACCACCAGAAGGTCGGGCTCAGCGCGGCTGTCGCCGTCAGCGCGAGCCCGAGCGCGACGCAGCCGAGCAGCGTCAGCTTGCGGCCGAACCGGTCGGCCAGGCCGGCCAGCGGCAGGCTGCCGAGCGAGGCCAAGCGGATGATCGCCAGCCCGATGCCGAGGGTGGTGCCGGACAGGCCGACCTTGGCCGCGATCGAGGCGCCGGTCTGGTCGGCGCCGAAGGTCTTGGCCACGTCGCCGAGGGCCGACGTGGCGCCGAACTGCGCGAACCCGGCGGCCAGGGCAAACCACCCGGCCGCCAGAATCGCGGGATCGCGCCATCCGTACAAGCGCACGGGGCGGGAGCGGGCATCGGGGTCCTGGCGCGTCACGGCGCGAGGGAACCATGTCCGGTCGCCCACCGCCACTCCATCCACGGGATGGCGCTAGCATGATGCTGGCTTTGTGAAGAGTCTCACAAGGCCGCGAGCCTCGCGTCCGGGGTGGGCCCGGGCCGGGCGGCTCGCGTCGAAGGGCCGCGCGTCCCGCCGCCGGATCGGCCCGGCGGCGGCCGCATGACGAGGCCACGAGCGCCCCCGCCCGGGGGGACCCGGAGCGCGGGCGGCCCGCGCGCCTCCAAGGAGGGCAGCGATGGCCGAGCTCTCGAGGCCGATCGGCTTGGGCCTGGCCGCCCGGGGCAGCGTCTCGGAGGCGGTCGCCTGGGCGGAGCAGGCCAGGCGGGCGGGGCTTGACTCCGTATGGGTCCACGACAGCTATTTCGAGCGCGACGCGGTCACCTACGCCTCGGCGATCGCGTCCGGAGTCGGCGGTATCCGCGTCGGCCTGGGTGCGCTCAACCCCCTGACGCGCCATCCGGTGCTGGTGGCGATGACCGTCAGCGCGATCGACGACATGGCCCCAGGCCGGGTGCTGCTCGGCATGGGCACCGGGCTGCCGCTGCGGCTCGGGCAGATGGGCATTCCGTACAGCCCGGACGCGGGACTCGAGGCGGTCAGCAACGCCATCGATACCATGCGGGCGTTGTGGAGCGGCGAGCGGGTGCCGCCCGGCCAGCCCGGCTTGCCGCCGGTGCAGCCGATGTTCCCGCCGGTGCACCGCGTGCCGGTCTACATCGCCGCCTACCGCTCGGCCTTCCTCCGGCTCGCCGGCGCCAAGGCCGACGGCTATCTGGCCCGGCCAGCCGAGTCGATCGCCTCGCTGCGCCGGATGCTGGAGACGCTGCGCGCGGCCTCGGTCGCCGCCGGGCGGCCCGAGGGCGCGGTCGAGGTCGCCGGCTACCTGCTCACCCTGGTCGACCGGAGCCGCCGGGAGGCGCTCAACCGCGCCAAGCGCGAGCCCTTCGTGATCTACATGATGAGCGTGCAGTCCGACCTGGCGATGCGCCGCGCCGGCCTGGACCCGGAGCTGAAGGACCGGGTCGCCGCGGCCTGGCGGGCAGAGGACTACCACCGGGCCGCCAACCTGATCCCCGACGACCTCCTGGACGCGTTCATGCTCTGCGGCACCAGGGAGGAGGTCGCCGCGGGCGCCGCCGCCTACCACCAGGCCGGCATGGGCCTGCCGCTGCTCCAGCCGGTCCTGCAGACGGAAGACCAGGTGCGCGAGGTGCTCGCGGCCGCCGTCGAGTACGGCCAGGCGGCGCACGCTCCCGCGGCCGCGCCGGCGGCCCCGGTGGGCCCGGTGGGCCCGTCCGCGGTGGACCCTTCCACGGCGGCCGCTGAGCACGCCGGGGGAGCCTCGGAAGCCACGGTCGGGGCGGAGCGACGGCAGGTCGGTGCCGCGCGGCGGGTCGGGGTCGCGCGGCGGGTCGGGGCCTGGGTCGAGATCGCGCGGCCGTTCAGCTTCACGGCGTCGACCGTGCCGGTGGCGGCCGGCGGCGCGCTGGCCGCGCTGGACGGCCGGCTCGACTGGCCGCTGTTCGTGGCCGCGCTGATCGCGGCGGTGCTGCTGCACGTCGGCACCAACGTCACCAACGAGATCTACGACGTCCGCAAGGGCATCGACAGCATCACCTCGCCGCGCGCCAGCCACGCGCTGCTCAAGGGCCGGCTCAGCGAGCACGAGGCGTTCGCGCTGGCGGCGGCCGCATTCGCGGGCTCGGCGGGGATCGGGCTCTGGCTGGTGGCCGCGCGTGGCTGGCCGGTGGCCTTGCTCGGCGTGCTCGGGCTGGTCGGCGGGCTCGGCTACACCGCTCCTCCGCTGGAATACAAGTTCCACGCGCTCGGGCCGCCGCTGGTGTTCCTGCTGATGGGGCCGCTGATGGTGGTGGGCTCCTATTACGTGTCGAGCGGCACCTTCACCTGGGCGGCGCTGGTCGCCAGCCTTCCGGTGGGCCTGCTGGTCACCGCGATCCTGCACGGCAACGAATGGCGGGACGTGAGCGAGGACGCGCGGGCGGGCATCTCGACGGTGTCGATCCGCGCCGGCCGCCATTTCGCCCACGAGCTGTACCTGGCGCTGGTGATCGGCGCCTACCTGGTGCTCGCGCTGGCGGTGGCGGTCGGCGCCCTACCGCCGCTCAGCCTGCTGGCGATGCTGTCGCTGCCGCTGCTGGTGCGGGCGGTGCGCGCCTCCGAGCTGGGCGCGACCGGCCAGCAGCGGGCCATTGCCATGCTCGACCTGGAGACCGCGCAGCTCCACGCCGCCTTCGGCTTCCTGCTGGTGGTCGGCCTGGCGATCGCCGCGGTGGTGCGATGAGGCGCCGCGGGAGAGGAGGGCTCCGGCCCGCGGCGACGGGCGACCTGGGCGGGCGACCGCCAGGCGGGACGCGTCCAGTCGTCACGCGTCCAGTCGTCGTCGAGCCGGCTCGGCCGGTGGGCCGCGACACGCTGCTGGCCGGGGGGCTGGGGACGGCGTACGCGGCCTTCGCGCTCACATTTCGGGGTCCGAGGCCGGCCTTCTGGCAGCGCATGACCGCGACCGGCCTGGCCCTGGGCGGCCTGGCGCTCGCCACCGAGCCGGAGCTGCGGCGCTCGCGCATCCGCGGCCGTGACGTGGTGACCGGGCTCGCCTCGGCCGCCGGGCTCTATGGGATCTTCATGGTCGGAGACCGCGCGGCCCGCCGCGTGCTCAAGGGTGGCGGCCAGGACATCGGCGAGGTGTACGCGCTTCGGGAGCTGGGCCCCGTGCCGGAGCTGGCCGCCCGCCTGGCCCTGGTGATCGGGCCGGCCGAGGAGCTGTTCTGGCGTGGGTTCGTCAACGCGCGGCTGCAGCGGCGGCTCGGCCGCTGGCCCGGCGCCGCCGCCGGCTCGGTCGCCTACGCCGGCGCGCACGTGGCCACCGGCAACTTCACGCTCTTCGGCGCGGCCGGCGTGGCCGGCGCGTACTGGTCTGCGCTGGCCGCCGCCGGCATGCCCATGGGCGCCCTGGTGGTCAGTCACGTGGCCTGGGACCTGCTGACCTTCCTGGTCGCTCCGACCGCGCCAGCTCAGCCCGAACGCTGACCGGCGGTGGCCACCGTGCGCTGGTCGTCGGGCTGGGCGATCCCGGTCCGTCCGTGAACGGCCGCCCGCCGCGACCGAGCCGGCGGCGGCGCGGTCGAGTGCGTCGTCGCCGGAGGCCCGACGCCAACATGGCCCGGTTCAGCGGGCGGAGCCGCTGAGCGCGAGGGTGCAGGGCGCGTTGGCGGCGGCCCCCGGCGGCGCGGCGGCGATCCCCGGCGGCGCGGCGACGGGCGCCGGCGGCGCGGCGACGAGCGTCACCACGTGCGCATAGAGCGCCTGCCCGTGCAGGCAGGGAGCAGGCTGGTCGCACGGGCAGGCGATGCGGGTGGCCCGGCTGCCGAACGCGCAGGGCTCGGGATCGTGCTCGGAAAGGCCGAGCGGATACGGATAGGGGCGGTCGCCGCCGATGATCAGCACCGGCAGGCCCGCCACCGTGGCGGTGGCGTACACCGGCCGCCCCGCGCGACCGCTCCCGGCGACAGGCCGCCGTCCAGCGCCGCCGGTCCATCCGGAAGGGCCCGCGAGCGCGCTGGCTCCGGGCCGCCAGGGGGCGCGAAGATCGCAGGGTGAGAGCCGGGTCCGTGGCAGCAGGTAGCGGCCGTAGCGCGGGTCGGCGACGGCGAGCCGGCGGGCGGCCGGGTCGATATCGGCCAGGCGAAGCAGCACCGCACTGACCCGCGGGCGGAGATGGCCGTGCTGGTTCCAGTGCCGGCAGTACGCGCAGCGCCAGACGTGGGTGGAGCCGACCCCGATCGCGGGCCAGTGGCACAGCTCGCACGACGGGAAGCGGAATTGCCCATCTGGAATGTGGGGGTAGATTGGGCAGCCGGGGCATGGTATGCCGCCAAGTTGATTCGTCGAGCCCTTCATGATGAAAAAAGCTATGCCTCCGGATGCAGGCCGTCAACGCAATTATTACTGAGGAATTCCGATGAACGGATCGGGAGATGGCCTCGGGACGCCGAGCGCGCTACGCTATGGGCCGGTGAGGCGGGGGGACGTGGGAACTTTACCCATTGACCGGAGCTCACGTGGCTTCGGGCCCAGGGTTTCCGCCGATCACCCCCGCCTCACCGAAACTCGCTGTACCGGGCGCGAACCGACCTGCGACACTGGGCTGCATGAACAGGTACATGGCGGCCAATCGGGCGCTCTGGGACGAGTGGACGCCGATCCACGAGCGCTCGGAGTTCTACGACGTCGAGGGTTGGAAAGCTGGACGTCGTCCGCTGCGCGACTTCGTGGTCGACGAGGTCGGCGACGTCGCCGGCAAGGACCTGCTCCATCTCCAGTGCCACTTCGGCCTTGACACGCTCGCGTGGGCGCAGCGCGGCGCGCGCGTGACCGGGGTGGACTTCTCCGAGCGCGCGATCACGCTCGCCCGGTCGCTGGCGGTCGAGACCCGGCTGGAGGCCCGCTTCGTCCATGCCGACGTGCTCGAGCTGGACCGGGTGCTCGACGGCGACTTCGAGGTCGTGTTCACCTCGTTCGGGGTACTGTGGTGGCTGCCCGACCTGACCCGCTGGGCCAGGGTTGTCGCCCGCTTCGTGCGCCCCGGCGGCATGCTCTACCTGGCGGAGTTCCACCCGTTCTCGCAGGTCATGGATGACGGGGACGTGACAGCGCCGACGCTGTTCCATCCCTACTTCCCATCGCCGGAGCCGCTCGTCTTTCCGACCCAGGGCTCCTACGCCGACCCGGACGCCACGGTCGAGCAGCCGGTCGAGTACGGCTGGTCGCACAGTATGGGCGAGATCGTCACCGCGCTCGCCGAGGCGGGGCTGCGCATCGAGTTCCTCCACGAGTTCCCGTTCACCGTGTTCCGCTCGATGCGCTTCCTGGTCGAGTCGGAGGGGAAGGACGGCTCCCGGAGCTGGCGCCTCCCCGAGCCCTACGACGGCAAGCTCCCCCTGATGTTCTCGCTCAAGGCGACCAAGCCCGGGCATTGACGCGGGAGACCCGCCGCAAGCGGCGCGGGCACGTCCCGGCGCGGGCCGGCCGGCTGGTCAGTCGGGCGGGAAGGCGCAGAACTCGTTGTGCTCGGGGTCGGCGAGGATCGCCCAGGGGGCGCCCGGGATGGAGCCGAAGGGGTGGAGGACCTCGGCGCCGAGATCGACGAGCTGCTCGATGGTGGTTCCGGGCCGCAGGTTGACGTCGATGTGCGTGCGGTTCTTGACGGTCTTGGGCTCGGGAACCCGGACCAGCCAGATGCGCATGGAGCCGTCGCCGGGGTCGAGGCAGGCCTCCTCCTCGTCCTGGCGGATGACCGGGTAGCCGAGCACCTGGGTCCAGAACTTCGCCAGCTCAACAGGGTTGGCGCAGTCGATCACGATGTCACGGAAGGTCGCCAGAGCCATCGTCACTCCTAGGGGGAATCGGCACGCGCATCCGCGCCTGGTTGGTAACCGGCATGGAGCCTACGGGAGTGTCGAGTGGGTGTGCAACCGATCAGGCCGGGTGCCAGAGGGCGGTGCCGGTGGAGGCGTCGAAATACGTCAGCTCTGCCACGTCGACGTCCACCTCGACGGGATCGCCGTGGCGGATGGCGGAGCGGACGGGGAAGCGGGCCTGCAGGCTGGCGCCCCGCGACATCGGCAGGGGGTCGGCGCCGGCGTCCCGCACGACCACCGCGGGAGCGTCCACGGCGCAGGTGACCAGCAGCTCCGGGCCGAGGTGCTCGACCCGCTCGGCGGTCAGCCGGAGCCGCCGCAGCGGCCGCGGGACTTCACGAGCGGCGGACACGTGCTCGGGACGCAGCCCGATCACCACCGGCCTGCCGGCATGGCGGCGCAGGGCACCGGCCGGCTCGCCGGGGAAACGCAGGCGCTGGCCGCCGACGCCGATCCAGGCCCCATCGCTGTCGCGTTCGATGGTGGCGGGCAGCAGCGACATACCGGGCGAGCCGAGGAAGCTGGCGACGAAGGTGTTGTCCGGCCGGCGGTACAGCGCGCGGGGCGTGCCGACCTGCTCGAGCCGGCCGCGCCGCAGCACGGCGATCCGGTCGCCGACGGCCATCGCCTGCGCCTGATCGTGGGTGACGTAGACCGTGGTGACCCCCATCCCACGCTGGAGGCTGCTCAGCTCCTGCCGGAGCTGGTCGCGTTTGGCCGCGTCCAGGTGGGTGAGCGGCTCGTCCAGCAGGAACACCTCGGGCACCCTGACGGTCGCCCGGCCGAGAGCCACCCGTTGCCGCTCCCCTGCCGACAGCGAGCGGGGGAGGCGGCCGAGCAGGCGCGCGACCCCCAGGACGCGGGACTCCGCCTGCACCCGCAGGTCGATCTCGGGCCTGGGAACGCGCCCCATCTCCAGACCGAAGCGCAGGTTGCCGCCGGCCGTGAGGTGCGGATACAGCGAATCGCCCTCGAAGACCATGGCCACGTTGCGCTCGTGCGGCTGCAGGCTGTTGACCACCCTGCCGCCGATGGCGATGGTCCCCGAGGTGACGGGCTCCAGGCCGGCGACGAGGCGCAGCGTCGTGCTCTTGCCCGAGCCGGACGGCCCCACCAGGGCCAGCAGCTCGCCGTTGCGGACGTGAAGCGTCAGGCGGGCGACCGCGACCGAGCCGTCCGGATACACACGACTGACGTCTTCGAGATCGAGCTCCGCCATGACCGGCCTCAGCACGTCCGACCTGGTACTGGGACATGCTACGCGGCTGTCCGGGTTCGTCGAGGCCTTTGTCGGGCAGGAGGCCACGCCCACGGCACCAGTACCCAACTTTCATCAAGAAGCTGGGGGTCGGTCTCTCGGAGCCCTTGAACGTGGCCCGGAGGGCGGGCAAACTCGAACCTCATCTCGTTCCGGTCGAGGGCAGGAGGATGCGTCATGGCTGCCATCGGAGACCGCGTCCAGATCGAGTCCGAGAAGGTTGGCAGTGCGATCAGGACGGGAACGGTGACCGCGATCGACGGCCGGATGATCACCGTCCGGTGGGACACGGGCGACCAGTCCGTGTTCGTGCCGAGCGCCGGCTGCCTGCACGTCATCGGCCGCCAGCCGTCCACGGACCAGCCTTCCATCGAGCCCGACTGACCTGACGCCGCTCCTATTCCCATTTCGGCGGGCGGACCTTCACCCGCTCCGCCGAGACCTCGAGCACCGCCCCGGCGGCTGCCCAGCAGACATGACCACGACGCTGCAACATCGTCGCCACAACGACATCGACGTCGTTGTCCAGAAAGAACCGCATACGGCGTGTCCTACGCCGCGCCGGTCTGCCTGCGCGCGACCTCGATATCGTCGGGTGTCAGCGTGGGGAATAATTCGAGGATCCGATCGGTCGAATAGCCGCGCTCCAGGTACCCGACGATCGCCTGCACTGGGATGCGGGTTCCTTCGAACACTGGTTGGGACCCGGCGATCCTCCGGCGACGCACCGTCTTCCCGGCCGCCTCTGCCGGTCGCTGTGGTGCCCGTCGGATCCGGGCGCGGATGTCCTCCAGTGGCAGAACGCGATGCTCGACCAGCTGATCGGGCGCATGCCCTCCAGCCCAGTTGCCGCGATCATCCTGAAAGAACACCTCACCACCGGCAACCGCATACCGCAGTTCCCGTAGGGGGGCGAGATAGCCGCGATTGCGCAGATAGCTCACGACCTTGCGAACATGCTGAAGAGAGACGCCCCGGGAGCGAAGCATCGTCGCGACGACGAGCAGTTCGATCAGATCGCCGAACCGATAGACGTCCCGTGGTCCGCTGGTCAATCGGCTGCTTGATGGACGGCACGACCAGACCGGTCTGATCCCAGTACCGCACCTGCCGGACCGACACCTCAGCGAGCCGCGCCGCAGTCTCGATCGGGACTGCGAGCAACTCCTCAGCGATAGCGCGATCCTGGCTCATAAGGGCTATCGTAGCCAACCAATCGTTCCCGAACTGGCGATATAGGGGTCAGGAAGGTCTGGATGACTCCGGCCGCTAGATGTCCGGGATGGTCTCGGGGCCGAGCAGGTCGTCCCAGGTCTCGCGGCGGCGGGCCACGGCGGCGACCCCGCCCGAGACGACGATCTCGGGTGGCCGCGGATGGGTGTTGTAGTTGGAGGCCATGGTCATGCCGTAGGCGCCGGCGTCGAGGATGGCGACCAGGTCGCCAGGCGCGAGGTCGGGGAGGTCGGCGGCCGCGGCCAGCACGTCGGTCGACTCGCAGATCGGCCCCACGACCTCGGTCGGATTGGCCGGACCGGCGGCGCGCACCGGCACCACCCGGTGCACGGCCTGGTAGAGAGCCGGGCGCATGAGCTGGTGCATACCCGTGTCCACCACGAGCATCCGGCCGGCGCTGCGGTGCTTGCGGTAGAGCACCCGGGCGACCAGCGCACCGGCCCGCCCGACCAGGTAGCGGCCAGGCTCGATGCCGAGCCGGATGCCGCGGCCGGCGACCAGCGGGGCCAGGGCCCCGGCGAAGACCTCCGGCCCGAGCGGCGGCCGGCCGCCGTAGTCGATCGGCAGGCCGCCGCCGACGTCGAGCCAGTCGAGCGGCAGCCCGGCGGCACGGCCGGCCTCGATCACCTCGACGCCGATCTTGGCGCCCGCCGCCATCCCGTCCGGGTCGGGAAGCTGCGAGCCGACGTGCACGTGGACGCCGGCGGGATCCAGATCTGGGAAGTCGCCCTTGGCGGCGCGCGCCAGCAGCTCGTCCGCGACCTCGATGGCCACGCCGAACTTGGCCTCGTCATGACCGGTCCGGATGTAGGCGTGGGTGTCGACCTCGACGTCGGGGTTGACGCGCACGGCGAAGCGTGCGCGCCGGCCGAGCCCGGCCGCGACGACCTGGAGCGCCTCCAGCTCGTCGGCGGATTCGACGTGGACCATCACGCCGTGCCCGACGGCCAGGGCCAGCTCCTCGGCGGTCTTGCCGACGCCGGCGAAGACCGTCCGAGCGGGGTCGCCACCGGCGCGCAGCACGCGCAGCAGCTCGCCACCGCTGACCACGTCGAAGCCGGCGCCGGTCCGAGCCAGCCGGGATAGCACGGCGAGGTTGGAGTTGGCCTTGACGGCGTACAGCACCTCGCCGCCGAGCGACTGGAAGGCGGCGGCGAGGTGGCGCCAGGCGGCGGCGACCGCGTCGAGGTCGTAGACGTAGGCGGGTGTGCCGGTGGCGGCGACCACCTGGTCCAGCGGGAGGTCGCCCACGTGGAGCAGGCCGTCACGGTAGGCGAAGGGCTGCTCGTCAGAGCGTTCTGGGAGCCGCCGCTGGATCATTGGACGGAGCAGGGGCGGGGATGAGCGGCCGGTACGGGGAGGCGCGCCGGTTGGCCGTCGGCGCTGTGGCCGGCGAGGTCGAGCTCGTAGATCAGGCCGATCTCGTCGCCCCTGGCCTGGCGCGCCGAGCCGACCAGCCGAAAGCCGGCCCGCTCGTACAGGCGGATGGCCCGGCCGTAGCGGAAGCGGGTGCTCAGGGTGACCCGCTCGAGCCGGCGGGCCCGGGCGGCGGCGAGCACCGCGTCCAGCAGCGCCCGCCCGATGCCGTTGCCGCGAGCCTCTGGCAGCAGGAACATCTTGCGGACCTCGCCGCTGGTCGGTCCGGTGCGCTCCAGGGCCGCCGTGCCGACGATCCCGCCGCCGGCGTCGGTGGCGACGTAGAAGGCGCCGCCACCGGCCGAGTAGTGGGTCTGGGGAGCGAGGATGTCGGCGTCGACGCCCGTGGGCTCGAACGGCAGCCCGTGCTCCAGGAGCACCTGCCGCACGAGCTTCGCGGCGTCGGCGGCGTCCGCGTCGGTTCCGGGCCGGACAGGCATCGTGGCGCTGGCTCCTGTAGATCTCGTCGCTGTGGTCGTCGCCGGCCCCAGGGATCTTGGGAGCAAACCCAGGCCGACGAGGACGGCGGACCCGTGGCCCGGGCTCACCTCGCCGAGCGTTGCATAGACCCGGCCGAGTTCGCAAGCGAATATTGGGCCTCTATCTGGGAGAACGGTGGGCGACAACGAGCCGCTTGCATATTTTCAGAGGAAAGTGAATAGTTATCCCATGGCTGACACAGGGGTCTCTGGAGGGCATGGCACCAGGACTGTCGGGGTGCTCGGGGCATCGGGCTATGCGGGCGCGGAGCTGCTGCGCCTGCTCGCGCCGCATCCCGGTCTCGAGGTGATCTGGGCCAGCGGCGAATCCAGCGCCGGCCAGCCGGTGGCCGCCCGCTACCCCGGCCTGGCCTCGGCCTATGGAGCGCTGACCTTCAGCTCCACGGAGGAGGCGCTCGACAAGGGCGCCGACGTGCTGTTCATGGCCCTGCCGCACGGCCAGGCCGCCACGCTGGCGACCCGCGCGCTGGCCGGCGCCGGCCTGGTCGTCGACCTCTCCGCGGACTTCCGGCTCCACGAGCCGGACGCCTACCCGTCCTGGTACGGCGCCGCGCACCCCGTGCCCGCCGAGCTGGGCTCCTGGCGCTACGGCCTGCCTGAGCTGCACCGCTCGGAGCTGCGGGGGGCGACCAAGGTGGCGGTGCCGGGCTGCTATCCCACGGCCGCCCTGCTCGCGCTCGCGCCGCTGGTCGCAGCCGGCCTGGTCGAGACGGACGGCATCGTGATCGACGCCAAGTCCGGGCTCAGCGGGGCAGGCCGCTCGCTCAAGGACGCCAACCTGTTCGTGCAGGCCAACGAGAACGTCAACCCCTACGCGGTCGCCACGCACCGCCACACGCCCGAGATCGAGCAGGAGCTGGGCCGCGCCGCCGGCCGTCCGCTGACGGTCCTGTTCATCCCGCACCTGGTGCCGCTCGGCCGCGGGCTGCTCGCCACCTGCTACGCGACCGCCGCGCCAGGCGCCGGGCCGGCGGAGCTGTCCGCCTGCCTGGCCGACGCCTACGGGGAGGAGCCGTTCATCGACCTGGTCGGTCCCCAGGGGCTCCCGGGCCCACAGACGGCCTGGCCGTCGACGCGAGCGGTGGCCACCACCAACCGGGCGCAGGTCGCCGTCACCGCCGATGCCCGCACCGGCAAGGTGGTCGCGGCCGCCGCCATCGACAACCTGGTCAAGGGCGCCGCCGGCCAGGCGCTGCAGTGCGCCAACCTGGCGCTCGGCCTGCCGGAGACGGCCGGCCTCGAGCTGGTGCCGCCGGGACCATGAGCGTCCGGCTGCAGCCCGTCGACCGCTCGCTGGGGGTCACCGCCGCCGCCGGCTTCGCCGCGGCGGGGGCCACCTGCGGCATCAAGCCCTCCGGCGGGCTGGACCTGGCGCTGGTGGTGGGGCGGCCGGGCACCATCGCCGCCGGCACCTTCACCACCAACCAGGTGGTGGCCGCGCCGGTGGTCTGGTCGCGGCGCCGGCTGGCCGCCTCCGCGGACGCGCGCGTGGTGGTGATCAACTCCGGCAACGCCAACGCCTGTACCGGCCCTGCCGGCGACGAGGCGGTGCTGGCCAGCGTCAGGCGCGCCGCGGCCGAGCTGGGCTGCGAGCCGGAGCAGGTGCTTGCCTGCTCGACCGGGGTCATCGGGGTGCCGCTGGAAGTCGCCAAGCTGACCGACGGGATCGCCAAGGCCGCCCGCGACCTCGGCCCCGACGGCGGCCAGGCCGCCGCGGAAGCGATCCGCACCACCGACACCGTCTCCAAGCAGGCCGGCGTCGTGGTGGACCGGGTCACCGTCGGGGGGATGGCCAAGGGCGCGGCGATGCTCGCCCCGGCGCTGGCCCTGGCCTGGCCACCCAACGCCGGGCCGCCTCACGCCACCATGATCGCGGTGCTGACCACCGATGCCGTGGCCGAGCCGAGGGTGCTCCGCGGGGTGCTCGCGGACGCCTGCGAGTCCAGCTTCAACCTCGTCACCGTCGACGGCGCCCAGTCGACCAACGACACCGTGCTGCTGCTGGCCTCTGGGGCCAGCGGGGCCCGGCCGTACGCCGACGAGCTCGCCGAGGCGGTGCAGGCGGTCTGCCACGACCTCGCCGGGCAGATGCTGGCCGACGCCGAGGGTGGCACCAAGGTATTCGCCGTCCGGGTCGGCGGGGCGGGCACGGTCGACGCGGCGGTCGCCGTGGCCAGGCGCGTGGCTGACAGCCCGCTGGTCAAGACCGCCGTCTACGGGGGCGACCCCAACTGGGGCCGCATCCTGCAGGCCGCCGGCGCGGCCGGCGTCCCCTTCGACCCCGCGCGGGTGAGGCTGGAGGTCCGCGGCGCCCCGGGCGCGGCGGGCATCGAGCTGCCGGATCCGGTGGGCCCCGGGCCCCAGACCGCGTGGCGGGACCCGCCGGAGCGGGTGGTGCTGGTGCGTGACGGCGCGCCGACCGGGGCCGACGCCAGCGCGGCGTTCAGCGCCAGGGAGATCGAGGTGCGGCTGCACCTGGGCGGCACCGGGCCGTGGGGGTCGGTGCGCTCAGCCGACCTCACGCCCGACTACGTCCGCTTCAACTCGGAGTACACCACGTGAGCGCATTGCGGGAACGTCCAGAGGAGCTGCAGGCCAAGGCGGCCGTGCTGCACGAGGCGCTGCCGTGGATCAAGCGGTTCGCCGGCCACACCGTGGTCATCAAGTACGGCGGCGCCGCCATGGCCCCGCCGGTCCTGCCCCAGAACGGCCAGGACGACCAGACCGCCCCGGGCGCCGCGGACCTCGACTCCTTCGTCGACGACGTGGCGCTGCTGCGCTACGTGGGCGTCGACATGGTGGTGGTCCACGGCGGCGGCCCGGAGATCAGCCGCGCCATGGAGCAGCTCGGCAAGCGGCCGGTGTTCGTCGAGGGCCAGCGGGTCACCGACGCCGAAACCATGGACCTTGTGCGGATGGTGCTGGTCGGCCGCATCAACAAGACCCTGGTCGGCCGGCTCAACCGGCACGGGCGCATGGCCGTCGGCCTCTCCGGCGAGGACGGGCTGCTGGTCACCGCCAGGCCGCGGCGCGACCCCGGCGGGCGGGACCTCGGCTTCGTCGGCGACGTGGACGCGGTCGACCCGACCGCGCTGCGGGCGCTCACGCAGGTCGGCCTCATCCCGGTCATCGCCACGGTGGCGGCCGGACCACTCGGCCAGCCCTACAACGTCAACGCCGACGCCGTCGCCGGTGCGGTCGCCGCCAGCCTCGACGCTGAGAAGCTGGTCTACCTCACCGACGTGGAAGGGCTCTACCGCGACCTGTCGGACCCCGCGTCGCTGTACTCGCGGATGACCCTGGCCGAGGTCGAGGAGCTGCTGGCCGGCGGCGGCCTGCACAGCGGCATGATCCCCAAGCTGCGCGGCGCGGCCACTGCCTTGCGGTCGGGTGTGCGCAGCGCCCACATCCTCGACGGCCGGCGCCGCCACGCCCTGCTCCTGGAACTGTTCACCGATCGAGGTGTCGGGACCATGATCCGGCCCGAGGGGCCCGGGGAACCGCAACCGGACGCCCCGCCGGGTGGGGCGGCAGGCGAGGAATCGACAAAGGATCTGAGGACGTGATGGACATCGCCACCAGGGAAGCGGCCGTGCTGTGGCCGACCTACGTGCGCCCGCCCGTCGAGTTCGTGCGCGGCGAGGGCGTGCGCCTGTGGGACGAGCACGGGCGCTCCTACCTCGACTTCCTCGGCGGCATCGCGGTGGTGGCCGCCGGCCACGCCAACCCGAAGGTGGTCTCGGCCGTCGCCGGCCAGCTCGCCACCCTCGGCCACACCTCCAACCTGTACTTCACCGGCCCCCAGGTCGACCTGGCCGAGCGGCTGGTCGACCGCTTCGGCGGCGCCGCCAAGGTGTTCTTCTCCAACTCCGGCGCCGAGGCCGTCGAGGCCGCCATCAAGCTGGCCAGGCGCTGGGGGAGGGCCAACCGGGGCGAGCGGGCGATCGGCGTGGTGGCCTGCGAAGGCGGCTTCCACGGCCGCACCCTGGGCGCGCTGGCCGCCACCGGCAAGCCGGCCATCAGGGAGCCGTTCGAGCCGCTGCCAGCCGGCTTCAGCCACGTCCCCTTCGGCGACGCCGCCGCGCTGGCCTCAGCGATCGGCCCGGACACGGCCGCCGTGCTGGTGGAGCCGATCCAGGGTGAGGCGGGCATCCGCGTGCCGCCCGACGGCTACCTCGAAGCGGTGCGTGAGCTCACCGCCCGCGCCGGCGTGCTGATGATCGTCGACGAGATCCAGTCGGGCATGGGCCGCACCGGCCGCCTCTTCGCCTACCAGCACGCCGGCATCCGGCCTGACGTGGTCACCATGGCCAAGGCATTGGGCAGCGGCTTCCCGATCGGCGCCACCATCGCGGTCGACGAGGTCGCCGCGGCGATGCGGCCGGGGGACCACGGCACCACCTTCGGCGGCAACCCGGTCGCCTGCGCCGCGGGGCTGGCCACGCTGGACGTGATCGAGCCGCTGCTGGAGGGGCACGTCGCGAGCGTGTCGCGGCGGCTCGGGGACGGCCTGTGGCGGCTCCGCGACCGGATGGACAGCCCCGGGGCGGCGCTGCGCGGCGCCGGGCTCTGGTTCGGGCTGGACCTCGGGCAGCATGCGCCCGCCAGCGCCAAGGACGTCGCGACGGCGGCGCTCAGCCGCGGGCTGGTGGTCAACCCGGTGACCGACACCGTGCTGCGGCTGGCGCCGCCGCTGGTCATCGAGGAAGCCGATATCGAGGAGGGACTGCTGCGGCTCGGCGGCGCGCTCGAGGAGGTGGGCGTATGTCGGTGAAAGCTTCCCGCCAGCGGGTCCTGGAGACGCTGCTGCGCAGCCGTCAGGTGTCGAGCCAGGCGCGCCTGCTCGACCTGCTTCGCGTCCAGGGCTTCGACGCGACCCAGGCCACGGTCTCACGGGACCTGGAAGAGCTGGGCGCCACCAAGGTCCGCGCTCCCGACGGGCAGCTCGTCTACGCGCTTCCCGACGCGGACCCGAGCCCGCAGGTGAGCCGCGACCAGCTCTCGCAGGTCCTCTCGATGTTCATGCTCTCGGCCGTGCCGTCCGGGAACCTGGTGGTCCTGCGGACCCCGCCGGGCCACGCGCAGGCGCTGGCGTCGGCGATGGACCGAGCCGGCCTGCCCGACGTGGCCGGGACCGTCGCCGGCGACGACACCGTCCTGGTGGTCTGCGCGGACCGCACGTCGGGCAGGGCCATGGCACGCCAGCTTCGTGAGTTGATCACCGCGCGGCCCGCCGGATCCACGGACGGCGCGGTTCGCAGTCCGGCCCGCCTCCACTTGATCAATAGGGGAGAATCCGCATGACCGACCCGAACCCGCACGCGGCCGCCGATCCCGGCCCGGTCCCGGACCCGGGCCCACCGCCCGACCCGGGAGCGCCGCCGGACCCGGGAGCGCCGCCCGACCCTGGCCCGGCACCCGACCCCGGCCCGGCACCCGACCCCGGCCCGCCGCCCGACCCCGGCGCGGAGCGCCGGCCAGTTGCCTCGGGCTCGCCGCCCGACCCCGGCCTGGTCGTGCTCGCCTACTCCGGCGGTCTGGACACCACCGTGATCGTGCACCGGCTCACCCACGAGCAGGGGCGCCGGGTGGTGGCGCTGCTGGCCGACGTCGGCCAGGGCGAGGACCTGGCGGCGGCCGCCCGCCGTGCCCTGGACGCCGGCGCCGTGGACGCGGTGGTGGTGGACGCGCGCGAGCGCTTCGCGGCCGAGTTCCTGGCCAGGGCGGTGGCCGCCAACGCCCTCTACGAGGCTCGCTACCCGCTGGTGTCGGCGCTCTCGCGCCCGCTGATCGCCCAGCTCCTGACCGAGGAGGCGCGCCGCCGCGGTGCCGGAGCGATCGCGCACGGGTGCACCGGCAAGGGCAACGACCAGGTCCGCTTCGAGGTGAGCTGCGGCGCGCTCGCGCCCGACCTGGAGGTGCTGGCGCCGGTGCGGGACTGGGCCATGAGCCGGCCTGAGGCGATCGCCTACGCCGACAAGCACGGCATCGACCTCGACTGGATCAGCGCCGACAAGCCGTATTCGGTGGACCAGAACCTGTGGGGCCGCACCATCGAGGCGGGCGTGCTCGAAGACCCCTGGATCGAGCCGCCGGCGGACGCCTTCAACTGGACGGTCGCGCCGGCGGCGGCGAGCGGGGCGCGCGAGGTGGTGGTCCGCTTCGAAGCGGGCGTGCCGGTGGCGTTGCACGACGGCGACGGCCGGGCGCCAGAGGCCAGGGGCTTTCAGGAGGTCGTGGCCGCGCTCAACCGCCTCGGCGGGGCGGCGGGCTTCGGCAGGGTCGACATGATCGAGAACCGGCGCGTCGGGATCAAGAGCCGCGAGGTCTACGAGGTCCCCGGCGCGCTGGCGACCATCGCCGCCCATCGCGAGCTGGAGACGCTCACCCTGGACCGCGACGTGCTGCACGAGAAGGCGAGGCTGGAGATCCGCTACGCCGAGCTGGTCTACGACGGGCTCTGGTTCTCGCCGCTGCGCGAGGCGCTGGACGGGTTCATCGCCGAAAGCCAGAGAGCCGTCACCGGCGAGGTGCGCCTGGAGTTCTCGCCCGGCCGCTGCCAGGTCACCGGCCGGCGTGCCCCGCACGCCCTCTACCGGCCGGACCTGGCCACCTACGACGACGGCGACGCCTTCGACCACGAGGCCGGGCGCGGCTTCGTGGCGCTGTGGGGCCTGCCCGCCCGCACCTGGGCCCGGGTCCGGCAGGAGGCCGGGCAGGAGCCCTGATGGGCAGGACCGACCCGCTGTGGGCCGGCGGCTTCGCCGGCCCACCCGACCCGGGCATGTGGGCATACGCCTGGTCGCTGCCGGTCGACCGGCGCCTGTGGCCCCAGGACGTGGCCGGCAGCCGCGCGCACGTCCGCGCGCTGGTGCGCGCCGGCGTGCTCACCGGCGACGAGGGCGAGCGCCTGCTCGACGGGCTCGCCAAGGTCGCGGCCGAGCTGGCCGGAGGGTCGTTCGCCTGGCTGGACGGCGACGAGGACGTCCACGCGGCCGTGGAGCGGCGGCTCACCGGGCTGGTCGGGCCGCTCGGCGGCAAGCTGCACACCGGCCGCAGCCGCAACGACCAGGTCGCCACCGACCTGGCGCTGTGGCTGAAGGGCGCGCACGCTGCCGCGGTGGCCGCCTGCGCCGAGCTGATCGGCGCGCTGGCCACGGCCGGCGGCGCGCACGCCAGTGCGGTGCTGCCCGGGCTGACCCACCTTCAGCCCGCCCAGCCGGTGCTGTGGGGCTTCCAGCTCGCCGCCCACGGCTTCGCGCTGGCGCGCGACGCCGACCGCTTCCGGGACGCGGCCGCGCGTGCCGACCGCAGTCCGCTCGGCGCCGGCGCGATCGCCGGGTCGTCGTTCCCGCTCGACCCCGCCGAGACCGCTCGTGACCTCGGCTTCAGCCGCGCGTTCGACAACGCCATGGACGCAACCTCGGACCGCGACGCCGTCGCCGAGTTCGAGGCGGCCGCGGCGATCGCCATGGTGCACGCCTCGCGCCTGGCCGAGGACCTCGCCCTGTGGGCCGGTCGCGGCTGGGTCCGGCTGCCCGACGCCTGGGCCACCGGCTCCAGCATGCTGCCGCAGAAGCGCAACCCCGACGTGGCCGAGCTGGCCAGAGGGCGCGCCGGCACGGTGATCGGGCGGCTCACCGGGCTGCTCGCCACGCTGAAGGGGCTGCCGCTGGCGTACGCGCGCGACCTTCAGGAGGACAAGGCGGGCGCGTTCGAGGTGGCCGACACGCTGACGTCGACCATGGCCGCGCTGGCCGGGCTGGTCGCCGGGCTGGAGCCGGACCAGCGGCGCATGCGGGCGGCCGCCGCCGAGGGCGAGACCACCGCGGTCGACCTGGCCGAGGCCCTGGTCCGCGCCGGCGTGCCCTTCCGCGAAGCCCACGCCGCCGTCGGCGCGGCGGTCCGGCTCGCCGCCGGCAGGGGCGCCCGCCTCGCCGACCTGGACGAGCGCGATCTGCTCGCCATCCACCCGGCACTGGTGGAGGTCGACCGCGCCGTGCTCGACCTGGACGGGAGCCTGGCCGTCAAGGCAACCCCCGGTTCGACCAATCCCGCCCGGGTCGCCCAGCAGCTCGGGACGTTGGAGGAGGTCGCCGCCGCCGCCCGCGCCTGGGCCGCCGACCACCGCCCACACCTCGACCTGGGCAATACCTGATCCACGTGGGGGGAGCCCGCTCCCCCCACGGCCCCCCAGGGTCAACACCCCGGGGTTCCTGGCCGGGGCTCCGGGGGCCCCGGCCTCAGCGCATGGTGGCGGCGATGCGCATCGCTTCACCCTTGGAGAGCTGGCCTTCCAGCCGCAGGGTGAGGTCACCGTGGGTCCACACCAGGGTGGAGCCGGCCAGCCGGCTGGTCTCCTCCCGGAAGGCTCCCTGGCGGTCGAGGTAGGCGAAGGAGTGCGGCGAGCCGGCGAACCAGTAGCCCGTCTCCCCGGCGACGGTCACGTGCTCCACAGCGGTGGTGGACTTGGCCATCTTTTCGATCATCGGCTCCGCGCGGAACTCCGTGATCAGCAGGCCGGCATTGGTGAACGGCGAGACGGGCAGGCCGGGCCGGGGCCGGTAGAGGAGGTCGACGCGGCCGCCCGGCACGTCCTGGCTGACGTACACGGCGTCAGGCCGCTCGAAGCCGGCGGCGCTTGGGACCAGGAGCCCGAACGAGACGGCGCCCCGCGCCTGCTCCACGGTGACGCGACGGCCGAGGTCCAGGCTGGCGCCGGCTCCGGCGCCGGTGGGCAGGGTCGGGGTGGCCGGCGTCCGGCCGCCGAGGTGGATCGCCACCCCGGGGATCCCGAGCCGGCGGGCGACCGCCTCCCTGGCGCCGGGCGTCGCCACCACGATCCCGGCCGCCAGCACGATCAGGGCGAGGGCGGCCACAGCCACCCTGCGCCAGGCTGGACCGCCGCGCAGCCATGCCCGGAGCGGTCCGGCCACCACCCGGCGGCCCCGGCGGCCGGCGGCCGCCGGGGCCGCTTCCGGCTCCGCGGCCAGCCTGGCCAGCACCGCCTCGACCAGCGGCGGGGTGGGCGGGTGCTGCAGGTGCGCGCCGAGGTCGGTGAGGGCGCGCTCCAGCTCGAGCTCGGTCACGTCGACCCACCTCCTCCCTTGGCCGGCAGCGGCTGGGCTCGCCCGTCCTGGTCCTCCAGGGCGAGCCGGAGCCTGGCCAGCGCCCTGGACATGCGCGACTTCACGGTCCCGGGCCGGCAGGCGAGCACCTCGGCCGTCTCGCGCTCGGACAGCTCCAGGAAGAACCGGGCGGCGATCACCAGGCGGTCCCGCTCCGGCATGCCGGCCACGGCCCGCAGCAGGGTGCGGCGGCGCTCGCCGGCCAGCGCCGCCGCCTCGGGAGACGGGGCCGCGCCTCCCGAGGGGCGGGCCTCGGCGACTCGCATCGCGAGGTCGTCCTGGCGGCGCCCGGAACGGCGCCGGTTGCGCGCCTCGTTGGCGACGATGGTCAGCAGCCAGGGCCGGAACGGGGCGTCCGACCGGAAGCGGTCCAGCGCGTACCAGGCCTTCACCAGGCCCTCCTGGGTGGCGTCCTCCGCGTCGGCGGTGCTGCCGGTGATCAGGCAGGCTGTCCGGTATGCGAGGTCCTGATGGCGGCGCACGAGGGACTCAAAGGCGCGCACGTCTCCCCCTCGCGCCCGTTCGACGAGCCGGGCTTCCTCCTCGTCCAGTGGACGGCCCTCCACTGTGTGCTCTCTCGCTTCGGTACACCGGCACGCGTGGATCGGTTCCCGGGCCGTATCGAACCCCGCTGGGCCCCACTACTGCCAGCGGCGGTCCTGGCCGAGCAGCTCGCCGGCGCGGCCGCCCGGCTCCGGCCTGGCGAACAGGTAGCCCTGGGCGAGGTCGCAGCCGAGCTGGTCCAGCTTGGCGAGCTGGCGCGGGGTCTCGGCGCCACCAAATAGGCTTGTCGAAGACTCTTCGATGTCCCCTGGATAGCGGACAAGTGTCTAGATATCCCTGATGATGTCAAATCACAGATGGTGGCGAAAGGTCCCGAGCGCGACAGCAACCGCCGGTTGCAACCGGTACGCGGTACAGTGCCGAAAGTGCGCCTTCCCCATCGGCACGGCGGATCAAGGAGTCAGCGGCAACCGTGAGCTCGCAAGCGCCATCCCCGCCGGGCAGCCCCCCCGACCTGCGCGTCGCGGCCCCGGAGGCTCCCCCGGCCAGGTATCAGGCACTCGGCTACCGGGCCAAGCGGGTGATGCTCGGGCCGCCGCTGCGCACCGCCCAGCTGGTGAACGAGCGGATCTCCAAGCGGGTCGCCCTGGCGGTGTTCTCCTCGGACCCGATCTCGTCGACCGCCTACGCCACCGAGGAGATGCTGCTGGTCCTGGTGCTGGCGGGGTCGGCGGGCGTCGCCCTGGCACTGCCGCTGGCCGGCGGGATCGCGCTGCTGCTGCTGATCCTGGTGGTGTCCTACCGCCAGGTGATCCGCGCGTACCCCCACGGGGGCGGCGCCTACATGGTGAGCCGCGACAACCTCGGCCCCGTGTTCGCCTCGATCTGCGGGGCCGCGCTGCTGATCGACTACGTGCTGACCGTGGCGGTCAGCGTTTCGGCGGGCACGGCCGCGCTCGCGTCGGCGATCGAGCCGATCGGCAACTGGCGGGTCGAGCTGTCGGTGGCGTTCATCGTGCTGCTGATGTGGGGCAACCTGCGCGGCATCCGCGAGGCCGGCAAGATCTTCGCGGTTCCCACCTACCTGTACATCCTCAGCCTCGGCGGAGTGGTGGTCTACGGGATCTGGCGCGTGGCCTTCGGGCACGCCGGCCCGATCAGCTACGACCCCGCCTCCTCGGTCGGGCTCGTCGGTCCCGAGGGCGGCGTGGTGACGGCGGTCAGCCTGTTCCTGATCCTGCACGCCTTCTCGGCGGGGACCACCGCGCTCACCGGAGTGGAGGCGATCGCCGACGGCGTGCCGGCGTTCAAGAAGCCCGAAGCCCGCAACGCCCAGCGGACGCTGCTGGTGATGGCCCTGATCATGGCGTTCCTGTTCCTGGGGATCACCTTCCTGGCCCGCCAGCTCGAGGTCCAGCCCTACGAGAGCGGCAACCCGACCCTGGTCGCGCAGATCGCCAGGTACGTCCTCGGGCCGGGCATCGGCAGGACGATCTTCCTGTTCGTGCAGATCGCCACGCTGGCCATCCTGGTGCTGGCGGCCAACACCGCCTTCAACGGCTTCCCGGTGCTGGCCTACTTCGCGGCCGACGACGCCCTGCTGCCCCGCCAGCTCCGCAAGCGCGGGCACCGGCTGGTGTACTCCAACGGCATCCTGCTGCTGGCCGGCGCCGCGATCTTCCTGGTGATCGGCTTCCGCGCCAACGTGCACCGGCTGATCCCGCTGTACGCGATCGGGGTGGTCACGTCGTTCACGCTCGCCCAGGCGGGCATGACCCGGCTCCACCTGCGCCAGCGGGAGGAGGGCTGGCGGCAAGGGCTGCTGATCAACGGCGTCGGCGCGCTGATCACCTTCATCGTGCTGTGCGTGATCATCATCACCAAGTTCGTGGCCGGCGCCTGGATGGTGGTGGTCGCTGTGCCGCTGATCGTCCTGCTGTTCCGCCGCACCCAGCGTGCCTACGCGGCCGAGCTGGCGGAGTTGAAGGTGGAGGCCAGCCAGCGGCTGGCGCCGCCCAAGCCCCGCCACGAGGTGGTGGTGCTGCTGGAGGACCTCGACCGGGCGGCCATCGGCGCCCTGCAGTACGCCCGCCAGCTCAACCCGCTCCACATCACCGCGATCCACGTCGCGCTCGACCCCGACCACGCGCGCCGCCTGGCCGGGCTGTGGGCCAGGATCAATCTGCCGGTCCCGCTCGAAGTGGTCGACTGCCCCGACCGCAACCTGCTCGGCTGCGCCTACCAGACGGTCGCCGAGCTGGTCCGCCCGGACACCGAGGTCACCGTGCTGGTGCCCAAGCGAGGCTTCGCCAAGTTCTGGCACCGGGTCCTGCACGACCGGTCGTCCACCGGGCTGTTCAAGGTGCTCGGCAGCATCGACGGCGTCAACGTCGTGATCGTCCCGTTCCGGCTCGGCCGCCGGCCTATCCTGCGGTCGGTCCCCACCGACGGCTACCCTACCGCCCCGCGCGCGTAGCGGGCAGCCGGCTCAGAGCCTGCCCCAGGCGCTCTCGATCATGGCGACCAGGGCGAGAATCAGCTCGGGGTCCTCGCGGTCGCCGACGGTCACGCTGGTCCCGACCTGCAGCCCGCAGCCGAGCCAGCGCAGTCCCACGGTGGCGGCGGGCCGGCCGCCGCGGCACAGGTCGTACTCGACCGCGTCGGGATCGCCGTCCACGTCCAGCGGCGGCGCGCCGGGCGCCTCCACGGTGTAGCGCAGCTTCGGGGGCGCGGCCCCCACCAGCGTGCGCACGCCGGAGCGCCAGCGGGCGGCCCCCCGGGACGGCTCCTGGACCACGGTGGCGATCCGCTGCCCGGCCCGGTAGACGCCGTAGCTCGGCGCCAGGCGCGGACCGTGCTGCGCCACCTGGACCAGCTCGGTGCCGCCGAGGTCCCGCAGCGACCACAGTCCGACCTGGTCGGCAACCCCTGAGCGCACCCAGTAGACGTCCCGGCCCGCCTCGTCGGTGATGAAGACGTTGGGGAAGTCTGGCCGCAACAGGAACAGCATGGTCGTCCGCCTCGCTGTGCCCCGGAGCACGCCGATCGCCCCGAGGCTCGGGTTCTCGCTGCCCAGGCTCACAGCCGGCCGCAAAGCGACCGCAAAGCGGGGCGGGACGGTTGCAAAGAACTTGCAAAGAAACGACCGTGACCTCGATTGGAGCGATGATCCGCTCGGTCATATCCTCATGAGGTGAACGTGGCAAGGTCGCGACGGCTCGAGGTTCGAGGCCCGCGTGTGGGCTTGGGCTACGCCGTCGGCGTGGCCGGGACCGCGGCGGGGGCCGCCGCGATGCTGCCCTTCCGAAACCACCTGGACGCGACCGACGTCGTGCTGCTGTTCCTGGTGGTGGTGGTCGCCGCCGCGGCGACCGGCGGGCTCGGGCCCGGCGTGACCGCCGCCGTCCTCGGCTTCGTCGCCTCGGATGTCCTGTTCGTCCGTCCCTACGGCACCCTGCTGGTCTCCAAGGCGCAGGACCTGGTGTCGCTGGCCGTCTACCTGCTGGTCACGCTGGTGGTCAGCACCCTGGTCGGCACCAGCGAGCAGCGCCGGGTGCGGGCGCAGCAGCGCGAGCGGGAGACCCACGTGCTCTACGAGCTGTCCGCCAGCCTGGTCGCTCACGGCAGCCTGGACGCCACCCTGGAGCGCGCCTCCAGGACCGCGCGGCGCCTGCTGGACCTCGCTGGCGCCGCGATCGTGGTGCTGGACGGTCACGGCAACGCGCGCGTGGCCGCCCGCGACGGCGAGCTGCCGGACGACCTCCCCGACCGCGCCCTGGCGGCGGCCGCCAAGGGCCTCCAGGCCCCAGGGCCGCCCGGCCTGGACGCCCCTGGCCCGCAGCCGCCCGGCGCGCTGGTCACCATCCCGATGCGGGCGGCCAACCGCCCGGCCGTGGGCGTGCTCGCTGTGGTCGCCGGCGGCACCTCGCTGGGACCGGCTGAGGGCAGGATGCTCGCCAGCTTCGCGGCGCAGGCGGCGCTCGCGGTGGACCAGGCGCGCAGCGAGGAGGCCTGGGCCAAGGCGCGGGCGCTGGAGGCGACCGACCGGCTCCGCCGCGCGCTGCTGAACTCGGTCTCGCACGACCTGCGCACCCCGCTCGCCTCCGTGCTGGCGTCGGCCTCCAGCCTGCTCGACCCGAACGTCCCACTCGACGAGCAGGAGCGCACGCAGTTCCTCCGCACCATCGAGGAGGAGGCCAACCGGCTGGCCCGGCTGGTCGCCAACCTGCTCGACATGTCCCGCATCGAGGCCGGGGCGGTCGACCCGCGGCTGGCCGAGGTCTGGCTCACCGACGTGGTCAACCCGGTCGTCCAGCGGGTCCGGCAGACGCCCTCGGAGCAGATCATCGCCGTCAACGTGCCCGAGTCGCTGCCCAGCGTGCTGGTCGACCCGGTACGGCTCGAGCAGGTGCTCTCCAACGTGCTCGACAACGCCCGCCGCTACGCCGGCGACGGGCTGGTCCGGGTCGACGCCCGCCGCGCCGGCTCCGGCATCGAGCTGCGCGTCGTCGACCACGGTCCCGGCATCCCCGAGGGGGAGCGCGAGCGCATCTTCAGCCACTTCTACCGGCTGGACAGCCAGGCCAGGCCCGGCGGCGGGACCGGCCTCGGCCTGGCCATCTGCCGTGGGCTGCTGGAGGCGATGAGCGGCAGGATCTGGGTCGAGACCGCCCCGGGCGGCGGGGCCGCCTTCGTGGTCCGCCTGCCGATCGCGGAGGCCGCGGCCGCCCGGGTGGCCGATCCGGCGCCGGCCGGCCGGTCCGATGAGTGACCGCGTCCTGGTGGTGGACGACGAGCCGCCGATCGTCCGGGCCGTGGCGGCCAACCTGCGTGCCCGCGGCTACCAGGCGCAGACGGCCGCCAACGGCACCGCGGCGCTGGCGGCGGTCGAGCTGGAACAGCCCGACTGCGTGGTCCTGGATCTCGGCCTGCCGGACGTGCACGGCCTGGAGGTGCTGCGACGCCTGCGCGCCTGGACCTCCGTCCCCGTGGTGGTGCTCACCGCCGCCGACGGCGAGCACGACAAGGTGCGAGCCTTCCAGCTCGGCGCCGACGACTACGTCACCAAACCCTTCAGCATGGTCGAGCTGATCGCCAGGGTCCAGGTCGCCATCCGCCACGGCCAGCACGCGCGCACCAACCGCTCCCCGGTGATCGACGCCGGCGACGTGCGCATCGACCTCGACGCCAAGCAGGTCACCCGCGACGGCCAGCCCGTGCGGCTGACCCGGATCGAATACCGACTCCTGGAGGTCCTGGCCACCAACGCCGGCCGCCTGTGCAGCCACGCCTTCCTGCTCGAGCACGTCTGGGGCCCCGGCTACCAGGAGGAATCGCAGTACCTGCGCGTCTACATCGCCAACCTCCGGAAGAAGCTCGACGACCCCGCCGCACCCCACCTGCTGCTCACCGAGCCCGGGCTCGGCTACCGCCTGGTCCTTCCAGCGCTGAGCGGATAGCGCGGGCCGCCCCGCTTGGTCGTGGCCGCGACCTGCGCGAACGTCCGGCGGGGACCTGGAGCGGGCCGCGCTGGACGGGCGGGCCGAGTCCGAACGAAGATCCTGGTTACAGCGGGGAAGAGGCTGGCCCGAACGAGGAGTCCGTGAATGCGCGACCTGCCGCCGAACATGACCGACTACCTCCAGACGCGGGCGTCGTTCCGGCTGGAGGTCCCGGAGGTCTACAACTACGCACGTGACGTGGTCGACGCCTGGGCCGCCAGGGAGCCGGGCAAGCTCGCGCTGCTGGCGGTCGGGCCCGACGGCGGCGACCCGCGCCGCTTCAGCTTCGCCGACCTGGCGGCCTCCTCCAACCGGGCGGCGAACTTCCTGGCGGCACGGGGCTTGCGCAAGGGCGACCGTGTGTTTGTGATGCTGCCACGCATCCCCGAGTGGTACGACGTGGTGCTCGGCTGCATCAAGCTCGGCGCCGTGCCCGTGCCCGGCACGACGTTGTTGACTGCACGTGACATCGCCTACCGTCTGGAGCGGGCCGGCGCCACCGCGGCGGTCACCGACGCGGAAGGCGTCAGCAAGGTCGACGTGGCCGCCGAGCCGCTGGGCCTGGAGCCGCTGGAGCGGCTGTGGGTGGGCGACCCGGAAGCCGGGGACGCGGTCCCTCAGGGGTGGTCCTCGTGGGCCAGCGGGCTGGAGGAGGCGAGCGAGCGGCCACCGGACGTTGAGCCGACCCGCGCCGACGACCCGCTGCTCATCTACTTCACCTCGGGCACGGTCGCCTATCCGAAGATGGTGCTGCACACCCAGGCCTCGCTCGGGATCGGCCACCAGATCACCGCGCGGTTCTGGCAGGACCTGAAACCCAGTGACCTGCACTGGACGCTGTCGGACTTCGGCTGGGCCAAGGCGGCGTGGGGCAAGCTGTTCGGGCAGTGGGCGCTGGGGGCCGCCAACTTCCTGTGGGATCTGCGCGGCAAGCCGGACTTCGACCTGATGCTGCGGCTGATCGGCCGGCACGGGGTGAGCACCTTCTGCGCGCCGCCGACGGTGTACCGGGGGCTGGTCCAGCTCGACCTGGGCGCCTACGACTGGTCGGGGCTGCGGCACTGCGTGTCGGCGGGTGAGCCGCTCAACCCGGAGGTCATCAAGGTCTGGCGGGACGCGACCGGGTTGACGATCTACGACGGCTACGGGCAGACCGAGACCGTCAACCTGCTGGCCAACTACCGCTGCATGCCGGTTCGGCCTGGGTCGATGGGCAAGCCCGCCCCCGGCTTCGACGTCTGCGTGGTCGATGACGACGGCGACGTGCTCGGCCCGCGCCAGGAGGGGCACGTCGCGGTGCGGGTCAAGCCTGAGCGGCCGGTGGGGCTGTTCCGCGAGTACTGGCGCGACCCGGAGGCCACCGCGGGTGCGTTCCGTGGCGACTGGTACTACACCGGCGACCGCGCGGAGGTCGACGAGGACGGTTACTTCTGGTTCGTGGGGCGCTCCGACGACGTGATCATCTCGTCCGCCTACCGCATCGGCCCGTTCGAGGTCGAGTCCGCCCTGGTGGAGCACGTCGCGGTGGCCGAGGCCGCCGTGGTCGGCAAGCCCGACCCCGACCGGGGCCAGATCGTCAAGGCGTTCGTGATCCTGGCGCCCGGCCACACCGGCTCGGAAGCGCTGGTGCTGGAGTTGCAGGACCACTGCAAGCGGGTGAGCGCTCCGTACAAGTACCCGCGCGAGATCGAGTTCGTCGACGAGCTGCCCAAGACCATCTCCGGCAAGATCCGCCGGGTCGAGCTCCGCGAACGCGAGGGCTCCAGCTGATCGCCGCTTCCCCGGCCGGTCACCGCCGATAACGGGTCCTTCGACAGTGGGGATCTGAACCCCGGCGCGAGCTTCTCGTCCGCGTTCGCCAAGTCCGGGACGGTCAAGTACCACTGCTCGATCCACACGTTCATGCACGGGACCGTCCAGGTGTCCTGAGCTCCCGATAGCAAATTGCCGGCCTTCTGGTATCAAACCGGCGGCCTTGCCCTCTTAGAGGGTGAGGCGATCGCAATGCGACGCCGGACCGGGACCAAAGGGAGGTCGCGATGACGGTCGTAGCCAAGAACGACCATGTCAAGGATGAGGACTCGGCGGCCAGGACGGTGGCCACCGCCGAGCAGTCGGTCGACGGGTCAGAGCTCTTGCGGCTCACCGAGGCCTACACGGCCAGGCTGACAGCCTGGACCGAGGCGTACCAGGAGGAGTGGCCGCGCCAGTATCGGGCGAAGGTCGAGGAGCAGGTCGAGGCGGCGCTGGCGCAGCGGACCGACGGCGAGCGGGTGGCCGCCGCGGCGGAGCCCGATTCCGAGTTCTTCGGGATCAGCTACCCGTGGTGGAACATCCTGGTCCTGGGACCGTTCCAGGCCGTGACGCCGCTCGGGCCGTTCCGTCCGAGCAAGATCATCCGGACGGGCGAGGACGCGTTCATGATCGTGGTCCTCTGGCGCAACCCGCTGCCCCTGCCCGGTGGTCCCAATCCGTCCGCCGCGCAGATCATGGCGTCCTACGAGTGGGAGGTCCGCGGAGAGACGATCAACCTCTCCAACGTCACCAATGGTCCCGATCTGACCCCGGTCACGGGCACCTTCGGGGCTGGGTTCATCGACGCCTTCGTGATGCCGATCCCGCCCGGGACCTTCCCGGCGCCGGTCGAGGGCCGACCGCTGCTGTACGAGCTGAACTTCGTGATGGACATCAAGGGCGTCGGCCCCGGCCTGCCGCCGTTCGCCGGCTACGCGACCTGGGTGTTCGACCCGGATACCGAGCCGCCCTTCCTGTTCGTGCCCGAGGCCCCGGCTGGGCTGCAGCACGACATCCCCGTGCGGTTCCTGGTCTACCGCTAGCCAGACCGGACGCACACGACCCACCGGCCCCGACGGCGACCGATTCCCGGTCGGGGCCGGTGCTCCACGTCACGACCCCGCGCAAACGGCACGTCCCGGGAGGGCAGGATGTCCCAGCAGATCGCCCAGGAGCTGCGCGCTCGAGGGACCGCGCAGGTCATCGTCGAGCTCAAGCAGCCGGTCGCCGCCGGCGCGCCGGCGGCGGCCGCGGCGGCCGCGGCGGTGTCCGGCATCGAGCGGCACTTCACCGTCTCGGAGCTCAGCCAGGACTCGGCGCTGGCGTTCGCCGCGGGCCGCGCGGAGCCGCCGCCTGTCCGCTACTACCCGAACCTCGGCCTCGCGCTGGGCACGGTCACCCGTCAGGGCCTGGCCGCCCTGCGCGCCGACACCGCGAGGGTCGCCAGGGTGGCCGGCGCGCCGCCGCTGAGCCTCATCCGTCCGACCCGCGTGGCCGCCGCGCCCCCACCCCGGCAGACCACCTGGGGCATCGTCGCGCTCGGTGTCCCCGAGCTGTGGGGCGATGGCCTGACCGGCGACGGCGTTCTGGTCGGACACCTCGACACCGGTGTCGACGGCCAGCACCCTGCCCTGCAAGGTGCGATCGCCTCCTTCGCCGAGTTCGACCCGCTCGGCTTCGAAGTGGGACCGGCCCCTGTGGCCCACGACACCGACGAGCACGGGACCCACACGGCGGCGACGATCGCGGGCCGGCCGGTCGATGGCCGGGCCGTCGGCGTGGCCCCGGGTGCCAGCCTGTCGAGCGCGGTGGTGATCGAGGGCGGCAACGTGATCGCGCGGGTGCTCGCCGGCATGAACCGCTTCGCCGGTCAGGTGGACATCACCCGCGCCAGCGTCCTCAGCATGTCGCTGGGGTTTCGAGGCTGGTGGGACGACTTCCTGTTGATCACCGACGCGCTGCGAGCGCGGAACATCCTGCCCGTCTTCGCGGTCGGCAACGAGGGAGCCGGCACCAGCCGCTCGCCGGGCAACTACCAGCAGGCGCTGTCGGTGGGCGCCATGGACCGTGGGCTGGTGGTCGCGTATTTCTCGTCGAGCCAGCGCCTGGCCCGCCGCCTCGACCCGATCGTGCCGGACCTGATCGCGCCTGGCGTCGGGGTCGTCTCGGCCCGGCCCGGAGGGGGCTGGAGAGCGATGGACGGCAGCTCCATGGCCACCCCGCATGTCGCCGGCCTGGCGGCGCTGCTGCTCCAGGCCAGGCCGGCGGCAACCGCGGACCAGCTCGAGCAGGCGATCTTCGCGTCCTGCCGGCGGCCGGCGGGGATGCGGGAACAGCGGGGCGGGCGAGGCCTGCCAAACGCTCCCCGGGCATTGGAGGAGCTGCAGAGGGCGGCGGCGGCGTAGCATCGCGGCAACGACCGCCACAGAGCGTGGGACCTGGCAAGGTGCGTGACGAACCGGGCGCGAGGGTCGACCCCGAGCTGCGGCGCCAGCTCGACGCCGCCAGCGCGGCCGGAAGCCCGGTCGCGGCCGTCATCGGGTTGCGGCCGCGGGGCGAGGGTGTGGCGATCCTGACGTCCGAGCAGACCGAGCGGCTGGCGCGCCAGCTGCTCGAACGGATCGAGCGGAGCACCGGCATCGGCCCACGCGCGGTCAACGTCTTCCAGCACCTGGGTTCGTTCCTGGTCGTCGCCGAGCCGGCGTTCCTGGACGAGCTGCTCGCCCAGCCGGAGGTCCGCTCGGCCGTGGCCAACCGCCAGCCCGGCGATCCTCAGCTCGGCTAGGCTCGGCTTCCTGGCTAGCCCGCTCCGAGCGCGATGAAGGACCACCCGGTCGCCGCCGCGACCGGGTCACCGGTGAGCTCGTGGCGGGCGTCGCGCAGCGACTCCGCCAGGCTGGCACCGCGTCGCAGCCGCTGGTGCAGGGCCAGCATCAGCGGCACCACGGCGGCGTCGTTGACGGGCAGGACGCTCGCGATGATCCCCACCGTGCCCAGCGGCACCAGGCTGGCGGTGAGGCCGAGCAGCTCGTCGGCGCCAGCCGGTGCGGAAATTCCGGAATCGCAGCTCGAGAGGACCAGGCGGTACGGCGCCCGCCGGAGCCGTTCGAGGTCGTGGACGGTCAGTGGCCCGTCGTCCAGGCGAAGCGAGGAGAACAGCGGGCTCTCGGCGCGAAACCTCCCGTGGGCCGCGATGTGGGCGAGCCAGGCGCCATCGATGGCCCCGAGCACCCGCTGCGCGGTGGCGGTGCCTCGGCCCAGCACGGTCACGTCGTCGTACTCTCGAGCCAGCGCTGGCACCTCGGCGCCGCTGGTGCCCAGGTCGGGACCCCGGACGAGGACCACGCCGCGACGCGCGGGTGGCACTGCCCTGCGCGCGCGGAGCCAGACGTGCGCCGAGGGCGCCACGCTGAGCACGCGGTCACGCAGCGACGGCAGCAGCGCCCAGGGGACCGCGTGGAGCCTGCCCGGTGGGACGACCACGACAGGGCCGCTGCCGAGGTGACGGCCGGCCTGCCCGAGGAACACCTGCTCGAGTCGCCGTCCGCTCGCCTGCAGCTGGGCGGCCGCCGCCTCCGCGCGGCCCACCGGACGGTTGTAGGCCAGGCGCCGCAACCCGAAGCGCGCGAACTCCAGCTCCCGAGCGGCCTCGGCCGAGCTGCCCGCCGCGAAGCGCCGCACCTTCCCGCCCCCGCAGACCAGTGCGTGCAGGTCGCCGTCGATCTCGACGATCTGGACCAGGCGCGCGGCGCCGATCTCCTGCAGCAGGGGCTCGACCTGCAGCTCGTGCCGGTGGCGGCCGGCGCCGCTGGCGCCGCGGGTGCGCATGGCGCGGGCGCGGATGTCGCCTTCCAGACGCTGCCGCTCGTGCTGGAGGGCGGTCGCCGGCGTGCCCTGAGCGCTGGCGTCCTCGAGGCGGCGCACGATCTCGCGCAGGGCCGCCAGGTCGCCCTGGAGCTTGTGGTCGTCCGGCGGCCTGACCGGCGGGATCGCCAGGGCCGTCGCCCGCCATCGTTCGCTCCAGGCGAGCAGGCGCCGTGGCCTCCCAGCCTGGAGGGCATGCCGCTGCGCCAGGGCCGCCAGCTCGGCGCCGTGCGCGGTGGCCTGAGCCCGCAGCTCCGACGCGCCCAGGGTGTCCCGGTGCTCGTCGAGCAGGTCGAGCCCCTGCCGGCAGGCGTTGAGCACCTGGCGCCGCCCGGCGACCGCCTCGGCCCGCAGTGCCTCGGCCAGCCAGCCGCCGGCCCGGTACAGGACGGGGCCACGGCGCCGCGCTCGCGCGGCGATGGCGAGATGACGGTCGGCGTCCTGGAACCGTGCCAGCGCCAGCGCCGTCCGCCCGGCGATCAGATGCGCCGCGGAGGCCTCGCCGGCGCTCAGCGCGTCCAGCCGGGCGGCCGTGCGCTCGGCCTCGCGCAGCAGCTGGGCACTCACCATCCCGGCGGCGAAGCGGGCCCGCACCAGCAGGAACCCGGCGTGCGCGCGCCACCATGGCCGCTGCTGGGCGCCGAACAGACGATGGGCCGCCTGGGCCCGCTCCAGGGCAGCCCGGGTGTCCGCCGCGGCGAGCGCGGAACTGGAGGCGGCGAGCAGCAGCTCGGCCCGCTTGGTGGCCTGCCCGCGCACCTGCTCCAGCCCGCGGATCGCCCTGTCGGCCTCGTCGAGCGCGTCGCGTGACAGGCCGGCCGCCAGCAGCACGGCGCATCGGTCGATACTGAGGTCCGGCACGGTCGCGCCCAGCAGGTCGTAGCGGCTGGCGGCTTCGTCGAGAAAGGCGAGCGCCGCCGGCAGGTCGCCCGAGCGGAAGGCGATCACCCCGCGGTTGTGCCTGGCGACGGCGGACTCGAACTCCTGGCCCGCCGCGGCGAAGAGCCGCTCGCTGCGGTCGATGTCGACGTTCCCCCGTTCGACGGAGCCGAGCGCAAGGTGGACGAACGCGCGTGCGGTGAGCGCGCGTGCCTCCCAGACCGTGTCGTCCGCGCGATGGAGAATCGTCACCGCCGGCCGCAGAGCGTCCAGCGCGTCCTGGTGCCGCCCAAGGGTCCACAGCGCTATGGCGCGTCGCATCAGGACCCGCCCCGCCAGCACGCCGCTGGCCTGCCGGACCGCGGTATCAAGGGCGGAGAGTCCGGACCGGGTGCGACCGGCGAAGATCAGCGCCACGCCAAGCGTGGCGAGCACATCCGCCTCGCGGTGCTGCGAGCCCGCCTCCCGCGCCAGGCGCACGGCGGTGCGCAGCTCGCGGATGGCCACGTCCACGTCGCCAAAATCACGCAGGACGATGCCCACGGTCTGGTGCGCAACCGAGGCATCGTGCGGCTCGGGGTCAGCCGCCAGCACCGCCCGCGCTCGGGCCAGCGCCTCCTTCGGGCGCGATAGCGCCAGCGGCAGCAGCTCGAGTGCGGCGCTGGGCTCAGGCGCAATTTGCCGTCTTTCCACGGCCATACGGTTAATGTTAGATCGTGGCATTCTGCCCGTCTGTAGGCAGGCGTTTCGAGAGGGGAAGCCATGGCCGCCGCGCGAAGACCGCCTCGAGAACCGGCCACCAGGACCGACGCCCAGGTGAAGCTGATCAAGGACGCGTTCGGCGGCGCGGACCCCCCGATCACGATCGTGGACGCCCGCTTCACGGAGGGGGACAGGGAGGGTGAGGTCGACTTCCTGTACGAGCAGGGAACCATCCTGGTCCGTGCGGCGGACGCCGACCGGGTTGCGGAGGTGCTGCTGCGGCAGTATCCCACCAGGCGGCGTCCCGAGCTCAGGCTCCCTGGCGCGATCAACGGGGTGGTCCGACTCTCGCTCGAGGGAACGGGCTTCGATGACGTGCTCGGAGCGCTGGAGCTGATCGACGCTGAGCTCGGGGTCGGCGTCGCCACCCCGAACCATGTGCTGTCGATCACCCCAGTGACGGCCTGCCCGGCCACCGAGCCCGAGGAGGTGGACCCCGACGCGGTCCCCGACCCGGGCGTCTGCCCAGCCGGCGGGAATGGCGCCAGGGTGCTCGTGCACGTGTTGGATACCGGGCTGGTCGACGGGGCGGCGCGGGACCACACCTGGCTCGGCGGGGTCACCGGGGACCCCGATCCGGTCGTCGGCGGCACGATCCCGCGCTACACCGGGCACGGGACCTTCATCGCCGGGGTCGCACGTTGCATGGCACCGGCAACCGAGGTGTTCGTCAGGGCCGCGTTCAACCGTTCGGGCGCCAAGCTTGAGCTGGACTTCGTCAAGGAGGTGGAGACCGCGCTGGCCAGTGGCGCCGACGTGATCAGCCTGTCGGCCGGCACGTCGAGCCGGAAGGACGTCCCGCTGCTGGCCTTCGAGGTCTTCTGGAAGGCGCGGTTTCTCTTCCACAAGGGCGTGGTGCTGGTGGCCGCCGCTGGCAACAACAGCGACCGCCGCCCGTTCTGGCCCGCGGCCTTCGAGCAGGTGGTGTCGGTCGGGGCGCTCGCCGCCAACTGGCGCAACCGCGCGTCGTTCAGCAACTTCGGCGGCTGGGTCGACGTCTACGCGCCGGGGGAGGCGCTCGTCAACGCCTTCGCGACGGGCGACTTCACCTGCAACGAGCCGCCGTACACCAACCAGGTGCGCCATTTCGAGGGTATGGCTCGCTGGAGCGGCACGTCCTTCTCGACGCCGCTGGTCGCCGGGCTGATCGCCGGACGGATGTCGAGCGCGGGCGAGAATGGCCGGAGGGCGGCGGAGGCGCTGCTCGCCAGGGCGCGAGCCGGTCGGCTGGCCAGCGTGGGGCCGGTCCTGCTGCCCTGCCTGGACGACAACTGAGCGCTACGAGCGGTCTACAATCGTCTGAGCTGTTCGGCGGTACAGTCGCGAGTGACTCCTATGCGAGAGTCCCCCTTTTCGAGCGCTTAGCTTAGAATACGTGAGTCCTGCTTGCTGATGCCGTCTATGCCAGAATGGCGCGCCATTTCGAAGGGAACCCACCCGAGATCATGGTTCGGCCTGGGGGGGCTGTGGTGTCGACCAATGCCGTGTTCGGCAGCGCTCCGGCAAATGCGTGTCCCGTCCATTCGCTGCCAGCGGACGCCTCCGTGCGCCAGCTGACGTCGCCGCCAGGTGCCGAGCGGGTGGACCCGGCCGAGGCGGAGGAGTTCATCCGCCTGTACCACCAGGAGAACCCGCAGGCTGGGCCCCCGGAGGCCCGGCTGCGGCAGGTGCGGGTGCACATCGAGCGCTTCGGCACCTACTGGCACACGACCGATGAGCTGGCCCACGGCGCTCGCGTGGCCTGGCGCAACAACAGCCGCTGCATCGGCCGCCTGTACTGGCGCAGCCTGCGGGTCCGGGACCGCCGCGAGGTGACCGGCGCCGACGAGATCGCCGCCGAGTGCGTCGCGCACCTGCGCGAGACGATCACCGACGGGCGGATCCGCCCGACGGTGACGGTGTTCCACCCCAGCGCTCCCGACCGGCCCGGGCCCAGGATCTGGAACGAGCAGCTCACGCGGTACGCGGGCTACCGGGTCGGGAACACCGTGGTCGGCGACCCGCGCAGCCTGGGCTTCACCGACCTGGTCCGCCAGCTTGGCTGGAGCGGTCGCGGCGGGCGGTTCGACCTGCTCCCGCTGGTCGTGCAGGCACCGGGCCACGCGCCGCGGGTCTACGACCTGCCGGGCGAGGTGGTGCACGAGGTGCCGCTCAGCCACCCTCGCTTCGGCTGGTTCGCGGAGCTTGGACTGCGCTGGTTCGCCGTGCCGGCGATCTCGAACATGTGCCTGGAGATCGGCGGGATCTGCTACCGGGCCGCCCCGTTCAACGGCTGGTACATGGGCACCGAGATCGGCGCGCGCAACCTCGGCGACAACGGGCGCTACGACCAGCTCCCGGTGATCGCCGAGCGGATGGGCCTGGACACCAGCAGCGAGCGGACGCTCTGGCGAGACCTGGCCCTGGTGGAGGCGAACGTCGCCGTGCTCCACTCCTTCGCGCTGGCCGGCGTGACCATCACCGACCACCACACCGAATCCCGGCGCTTCCTGGAGCACCTGCGGCGCGAGGAGGAGGCCGGCCGGTCCTGCCCGGCCGACTGGAGCTGGATCGTCCCACCAGTCAGCGGCTCGACCACGCCGGTGTTCCACCGCTACTACGACGACGTCGACCTGCGGCCCAACTACGTCTACCACCCCGAGGCGGTGGCGCTGGCCCGCGGGAATCACCCAAGGTCGTCGGCCTAGCCGCGCGGCGTCGGCTGCCCGTTCACCACCGTCTGGACCTCGTCGACCTGGACGCTGCGGTTGCCGACGGGGGCGTTGGAGGGCGGCGGCAGGGCCTGGTTCTCGCCGCCGCTGCCCTCCCAGTGGACCTGCCAGTCGATGCTGGCGCTGATCTCGAAGGGGCCGCCGCCGGCGGTGCTCTTGCGGAAGGTGACCGTGCAGTCGCTGCCGGTGGCCCCGCGCGTCCAGGGCTTGCCCCCGTCGGTGCAGGCGCTGTTCACGTCGGCCGGGCCGTTGGTGGTCAGGCGCAGGCCGGCCGGGGTGGCGATGACCTCCGCCCAGTTGCCGTTGAACTCGGCGCGCGCGCGCAGCTCGACGAAGCTGTCGTCGGTCGCCCAGACCCACGTCGGCAGGTTGACCACCGAGTCGGCCCGCGGGTTGACCTCCAGGGTCGGCGCGCCAGGCTTCAGCGCGTTCCGCGCGATGTGCATCAGCACCTCGGGGGGGATGACGATCTCCCGGTTCGGGTCGGGGTCGCCGACGGCTACCCAGATGGTCGGGTGCGAGGTGATCCAGTCGCTGGCGTAGGTGGTGAACGCGTGGATGTCGCCGCTGTCCCAGTATTCCGAGCTGCAGACCGCGCTCCAGAACATGCCCTTGTCGGGCCCGTCGTTCTTGTGGTCGGCGTAGCCGGCCGGCGCGTCGGCCAGTTCGGGGATGCCCTGGTGGTGGGCGTCGCGCGAGGCGTCCCCGCTGTCGTAGTACTGGGCGCGGTCCGGTCCGGTCCAGCTCGGCTCGTACCAGCAGGGCGGGTGCACGTAGGCGGTGGTGCTCGGCGCGGCCGTCGAGGTGCTCGTCCTGGTCCCGTTGACGGTCGTGGTCACGACGACCCTCGGGGCGTAGGTGCCGCCGTTTTGGCTGACGCCCTGGCTCGAGGTCGTCGAGCCGCCGAAGCCATCGCCCGCCCATGCCGGCGTCGCCAGCAGCGCCACGGCCACCAGGGCGGTCGCGGTCAAGGACACGGTCCTTCGCAGGAGGCAGCGGCGCATGTCCGGGAACCTCGATCCTGGAGGCGGCGGTCAGGTTCGCGGGGTCGAGGGGAAGCTCGACGACCCTGGGGGCTGACGATCCCGCGTGATCCTGCTGCACCGGGACGGACTGGTCAAAATTCGGTACAGCCGCTCAAGCGGGACAAGAGCCGACCTTGCCTCCCTTGACGGACGTCACCAGCCAGCGGCCGGCATCGCGGCTGAGGGTGTAGTCGAGCTGGACGTAGGGGGTGTCGTTGCGGGCGCCGGCCCTGTCCGTGCTGGCGTCGTGGCGCCGGGTGGCGTGCTGGTCGATGCAGACGTTCAGGACGCCCACGTTGGATCGCACGTCGGTGGGGTCGATGGTGAGGACGTACGCCCCGTAGAGCACGTAGCCGCCTTTCACTTGGCCGGCCACGGTTCCCTGCGCCTGCCGGTACATCTCGGTGGAGGTCCAGCGGCGCACGCCGCTTGAGGCCACGTCGTTGGTGGCGAACGCGGTGATCAGCCCGTCCAGGTAGCTCTCGATGGCCTCGACCGCCGCGTTCTGCTCGCCCGGCTCGGGTTGGGCGGCGAGCTTGAAGACGCGCTGGGCCAGCGGGTTGGAGCGGCTGGCAGGCCGCGCCGAGGTCGTGGGTGTCGCCGGTGCGCCGGCGGCGGCGGTGGTCGCGCCTGGGACGAAGGTCTGCGCCGGGCCGCCGTCCGAGCCTGACCCGCACCCGGCGGCGAGCAGGGCCAGCGCCGCCACGGCCACGGCGCCTCTGGTCGATCTGCGCATCGAGTTCCTCTCCTGGTCGTCCGGTCAGCTCGCCGTGGTGCCGCCGCTGGCCGCCACGGACAGGCGCCACGACGGCAGCAGCTCGTCGATCAGCGCCTCGGTCTCGGGGTGCAGCTCCTCCAGAGCGGGGTCGGCGGCGACGCGCGCCTCCAGCTCCGAAACGACCGCGCGCAGGCGCAAGCTGTCGCCGGTGGCGTGGGTGGCGCGCAGCAGGTCGCGCCACAGCCCCTCCTCGTCGGGCGCGCCGCGCAGGCCCGCACCGGCCGCCTGGATGGCACCGGTGGCGTTGCCCCTGGCCAGGCGCAGCTCGACCAGCCGGTGGGCGACGTCGGCGACCCGCGCGGGCACCTCGTACTCCAGGTTCTCCTTGGCGAGCCAGGCGTAGCGCCGCGGCCGGCGCGCCTGGAGCAGCCGCCCGCGCACCAGCGCAAGCGCCTGCTGGAGATAGGCCTCCTCGCCAGCGGGCGTGGCCGTGGCGAGCTGGACCAGCGCCTCGAACACCGCCCAGTCGGTGCGGACCTCCGGGCCGAGCCGCAGCCGCCCGTCCGGCTCGATCCGCAGGTTGGCGTGGCCGGTGGAATCGCGCCCGAGCCAGTCGCGCAGGCGCGCCACGGTCGCCTCCCGCACGGCCGCTGATACCCCGCGCGGCCAGACCGCCCCGCCCAGCACGGTCGGGTGCACGCCCTCCGGATGCGCCGACAGGTACACCAGCGCCTCGGTGCACGCCTCGGCGCGGCCCTCCTCCAGCTCGCCCGGCGCGCTCACCTCGACGGGGCCGAGCAGCCGGACCTCCACAGCCGCCGGCCGCTCGAGGTCGGCCAGCGCCGCCGGGTCCAGCGCGCCACCCGGTGAGCCAGGCGGCCGCGTGCCGGGCGTCAGCCGGTCGCCGGCGGCGCCCTCGAGCTCCGCGGCGGTGCGGAACAGCTCGACGACCGCGCGGTACTGGGTCGCCGGCAGCACCTGTGCCTCGGCCTCCAGACCCAGCAGCGGCACGCTGACGCGGCCGTCGTCGGAGACCTCCCAGGTCCAGGTGGCGCCGGGGACCTCGCCGGCCACCAGTGAGCCCATCGGCGTGCGCCGCCAGATGCCCGAGAGCCGCACCAGCCGGTCCAGCTCCTGGGGCTCGGGCTGGTCGGCGACCAGCAGGAAGTGCGGCATCCAGGCCTCGCCGAGGACGCCGCGGCAGCGGCCGGTCAGCACCGAGTCGACGCCGGAGACCGCCAGGGCCTGGCGGGTCTCCTCGGCTCGGGCCTCCAGCTCCGGCAGGACGTCGACGAGCCTGGCGGCGGCCCGGATCCGCTCGGGCGCCAGCAGGGTCAGCTCGTCGCCGAAGCCGACCAGGGTGACCCGCATGTGATCCGACCAGCGGTTGGTGGCCAGCTCGGCGGCGACCGCCGCCAGCAGCTCGCGGCGCCGCTCCGCCGGCCCGCCGAGCGAGATGACCCCGTAGGCGGCCTCCAGGTCGACCATGATCCGGCCGCGCACGTCGGTGCCGAGCGAGACCAGCCCGGGGTAGGGCGCCAGCACGTCGCGGAGGCCCCGCGCATCCAGCCAGTGGGCCGCTGTGTTGGCGGCCAGGCGCCAGACCGCACCGCCGGCCAGCGAGACCCACGGCTCCGGCGCCTGCGGCACGGCGGGCGCGAGCTGCAGCTCGAGCCCATCCTCGGTGAGCCTGGCCGCGTACACCGTCGGCAGGGAGCGGCCGGTGGACGCCAGCGCGCGCGACAGCGCCCGCAGCCCGAGGTCGAGGAGGTGCGCGGCGTCGGGGTCGGCGCCGATGCGGATCGCCTCCTCCGCCGCCGCCCCGTCGCCGCCAGGCAGCACGATCCTGCGGCCGAAGGCGCGGTGCCAGAGCTGCTGGCGCCGCCGCCGCCCGAGCGCGGCCAACAGGCCCGCGGCCAGCAGCGCCGCCGCGGACAGCTCGTAGGCCGCCATGCCGGGCGCCTGCCGCTCAGCGGGGGCTTGCCGCTCGGCGGGGGCGCTGGCCCCGGCCGCCCGGCCGCCGGTGCTCGGGGCTGGCGCCTCGTGGACCGTGCCGAGGCCGCCGGCGCCGAGGCCGCCGGCGCCGAGGCCGCCGGCGCCGAGGCCGGCACCCTCAGCCTCGCCGGAACCCGACCCGCTGCCCGGCGAGGTGCCGTGGGACCCGGCCGGCGCCGGCTCGGCCGCGACGCCCGCCTGGTCGTGGACGAGCCGCACGTCCACGGCGTCGTGGGGCATGTCGAGCACCCAGCCGGGCCGGATCAGGCTCGCCAGCGTGAGCCGGTCGCCGTCGGGCTGCCGCTTGCCGTGGTTCAGGTCGAGGATCTCGCGGTAGCGGCGGCCGTCGCCGAGGTGGCGCTCGGCGATCTCCCAGAGGCTCTCGTGGTGGCGGCCCCGCGGCGGCTGCACCTCGTAGACCTTCCTGGCGCCGGTTGCCTGCGCCCTGGTCGCCTGCGTGCCGGCCCGCGGCTGGGCGGCCGCCGTGCCGTGCCTGGCCTCCCCGCCACCACCGTGCTGCTCGACCTGCGCCGTCGCCGCCGGCGGCCGCTGCTGCAGCAACCCGCCGGCGCCTGCGGTGGCCAGCCTGGTCGGGGCCAGCCCCGCCGCCGAGGTGGTCAGCAGCAGCACCGCCGCCACGAGCTGGCGCGCCAGTAGCTGGTTCAGCCCGCCAAGCGGCATCCTGGCCGGCAGGCCGGAGCCCGAGGCAGCGGCCTTGAGCTCGATGATCACGCAGGCGGTGAACTGCGCCCACGCCAGCCACACGGCCAGCGCAAGCAGGTTTACCAGCGTGTTGGCGTCGACGGGGGCGCGCAGCGTCTCGACGCCGAGCGACGGCATCTGGCGTGGCAGCGGCCAGCCGATGTAGGTCGCCAGCGCGTACGGCACCCCGCCGAGCAGCGCCAGCAGCGCCACGATCGACACCAGGCCCGCCAGCACGTCCTTGACGGTCCTGCGCGGCCGCCGCTTGCCCGATCCTCCTGCCATTCCTCTGCCCCCTACTGCTGCAACGGGTTGGAGCTGGCGTCCGCGTCCGCCTGGAAGGCGGGAAAGTGGAACAGCGCCAGCAGCACCGGCTGCACCGTCACATGAACCCGCACGTGCAGGACCGATGGGTTCGCCGCGTCGACGAAGCACGCGCTCACGCTGCCGTCCCCGTCGCGGCGCACCAGCTCGGCGGCGTTGTCGCAAGCCTGCGCCTCGTCGAGCCGCAGCGACGCCCCGCTGCGCAGCGCATCGACGTCGACCGCGTTGGCGCCCGCACGGGCGGCCTCCTCGGCGATGTCGGCGGCGCGCTGCCGGGCGGCGATCGCCAGGCCGCCGTCGTAGACCAGCCCGGCCAGCATCAGCACGGCGATCGTAAAGATCACCACGAACATCGAGATCGAGCCGCGCTGGAGGGCGCGCCCGGCCCCCGCGCCCGCCGCGCCGGCCGCCCCGGCTGGGCCTCCCGCGCCGCCCGGGCCCCCCGCGCCGGTCGCGCCGGTCGCGCCGGTCCCGCCGGCCGGGCTCATCCCGCTCTCCTGAAGACGTCGAGCGGCGCGCTCGCCCTGGCGGTGACGCGCTTCACGTCGGGCATCCTGAACACGCCCAGGCCCTTGAGGCTCGCCTCGCAGGTGATCTCGTAGGTGATCAGGTTGCCCGGGGCGAACGCATCGACCGAGACCCGGGCGGCGGTCGGCCGGTTGATGCAGCGACCGGCGAGGTCGGCCTCGGTGGCCTGTTGTGCCGCCACGTCGGCGGCCTCCGGGGTGCGCTGCAACGAGGCCGCCCGCGCCGCGTCACGGGCAGCCCCGTACACGGCGCCGCGCGCCTCGATCAGCCGCCCGAGCCCTGCCAGCAGCATCAGGAACACCAGCAGCACGGGCGCGATCACCGCCAGCTCCGCGGCCATGCTGCCCCGCTGGCCGCGATCCCGAGTCGCCCGACCATGGCACAGGCGCTCTTGGGGGGCCGTGGGGGGAGCGAGCTCCCCCCACAATGGATCGGGGGCCGCGCGCAGCAGACCCCACCTGACGCGCTCACGGCACCCCCTGGAGCTCGGGGCCGTGGGGGGAGCGAGCTCCCCCAACATGGATCGAGGCGTGCGGGCGAGTAGCGAGATCCTCATGGCGCACTCATCAGGTGTCCGGGATGAAGCGCTCGACGGGGCCACGGCTGCGTTCGGTCACCGTGAGGGTCAGGAACGGGATCACGCGGACGGCGGTGCCGTGGACCTCGATGCCGACGTCAACGAGCTGGCCGCCGTCGAACCGCTGCAGCGGGACCGCGGTCGGCCGCTCGAGCAGGTTCGGCCCGATCGCCTTCAGGTAGTCGAACGTCTTGGTGCGCGCCGGCTCCTGCCAGGGGGCCCCCGGGTCCGCCGCGGTGGCGCGGGCGACCCTGGCCCCCGCCTGCGCCGCCGCCAGGGCGACGTGCCGCGCGTGGTAGAGCATGGCGAACTGGATTGTCCCGGCGATGATGATGATCAGCAGGGGCGTGAGCATCGCCAGCTCCACCGCACTGGCGCCCCGCTCCCCGTGGGCTCGCCACAGGGCCTGGAGACGCCTGCTCATCCCCCGAACGTCGGGACGTTCGTATTGATGTTGTTGGCCGTCGTCTTGATCTTGTTGTAGACGATCGTGCCGATGGCGATGGCGATCGCGGCCAGCACAGCGGTGATGATCGCCAGCTCGATGGCGGAGGCGCCGAGGCTCGAGCCCTCGCGCCGCGCGCGCTCCAAGCGCGCCTGCACCACCAGCAGCAGGTGCTGGACCACCGGATGCGTCAACGGGTCCTGGACCATCGGGGACTCCCCTCCCGGATCGGGTTCGCTCGACCTTGCTGAGAACGTCGGTCACGTATCCGCGGTGCGCGCCGTCGCCGCCTCCTTTCACCGCACGTCGTCCAGGCGCGGCACCGATCTCGCGAAGCGGAGCGATCGCGAAGCGGAGCGACGTGACCGGCGTTCTGGTCATGACTGGAACACCCGCACCACCGCGGGATAGGCGAGGAACACCAGGAACCCGGCGCACAGCAGGAGCTGTGCGACGAGCATCGACTGCGAGCGCTCGCCGGCCTTGCCCTCGACCTCCGCGAGCTCGCGGCTGCGGAGCGTGGCGGCGCGGGCAGCCAGCGAGCTGCGGATCTTGGCGCCGTCGTCGGCGACCAGCTCCAGCGCCGCGCTCAGGTCCCGCAGCTCGTCCACCGCCAGTTCCTCGCCGAGGCGCCCGAGCGCCGCCCACTGGGTGGTGCCGGTGATGCGTGCGTTGGTGAGGCAGTCGCGCAGCCGCCACAGCGCCCAGCCCTCGCCGATCTCGCACGCGGCCAGCAGCGCCTCCGGAACCCCGCGCCCGCCGGCCAGCCCCATCGACACCAGGTCGAGGTAGGCCCCGACCACGTGCCGGAAGTCCCGGCGCTTGACGGCCGCCTCCTGGCGGACGGACACGTCGGGGAGGAAGAAGGCGATCGCCCCCAGCGCCAGCGCCAGCCACACCGGCACCGCGTCGGCCAGGCCGATGCCCGCCGCGGCAAGCACGACGAACAGGAACGGCGCCAGCACCATCACGCCGACCGCGTAGAGCACCTTGGTGGCCAGGAAGCCCTCCCAGGACCGCCCCAGCAGGTTGACGTCGGCCCGCAGCGACCGGCTGTGCCAGCCGCGCGCCGCGTAGAATGCGGCCACCTGGCGCCCGACGCGGCCGCGCAGGCGGCTCGAGTCGTCGGCCCGGGCGCCGAACCCCGACCGCTGCCAGTACTCCGCGCGGGCCGCGTCGATCATCGCCAGCCTGGCACCGATCCCGGGCCGGCTCGGCAGCAGCGACCGCACCAGCAGATACAGGCCCAGCCCGGCCAGCCCGCCGGCGAAGAACGCCTCGGTCATCCGCCAGCCTCCCCCTCACCCGCGGGCGGGCGCCGCTCGGCGGCCGCCGCGCCCATGAACAGGAAGCGGCTCGGCATCTCGAAGCCGGAGAGCCGCTTGAGCCACACGAAGCCCGCCGCGAACATCACCAGCACCAGCACCAGGACGAGCTGGCCCTCCACGGTGGTGTAGGGCTGCACGTACTCGCGGTTGAACAGCACCAGCAGCGCCACCACCGACAGCGTCACGCCAACCACGATCTGCACGCTGCGCCTGGTGCTGCGGCGCTGCGCCACCACCCGGCGCCGCATGTCCAGCTCCTCGCGAGCGGACCGGGACAGCGCGGTGAGCACGTCGCGAAGGCCGGGACCGCGGACTCTCGAGTTGAGGATCAGCGAGGCGACGATCAGGTCGGCGCTGGGATCGTCGAGGTCGTCGGCGAAGCGCTCCAGCGCCACCGGCAGCGGCGTGCGCGTGCGCAACCGGTCGATCAGCAGCCGTAGCGGCTCCTGGATCACCGGCGCCGCCGCCCGGAGCGACGATGGGATGGCCTGCTCCAGGCCGACCGCGCCGGCGATGGTGTCGCCCAGCGACTCGGTCCAGGAGGCGAGCGCCTCGATGCGGGCGATCGACAGGCGCTCGTCGGAGGCGCCGCCGAGCAGACCGCGCCAGGTCAGCGTCAGCAGGCCGCCGCCGAGCGCGGCGATCGGCCAGCGCGTGACCACCAGGGTCACCAGCCCGGCGATCACCGAGAGGGTGACCCGCCGGGTGAGGAACCGCCGCAGCCGCTCCACGCCCTGCTCGCCCGGGTTCGCCGGTGGCCGCCCGCCACCACCGCCGCGCAGGGCGACGATCAGCAGCAGCAGGCCGCCGCCGGCCAGGGCGCCCGCCAGCAGCGCGTACAGGGAATCCATCGTCAGGGTCATCTCACAGCCACGCTCCGCTCGGCTCGTAGCCCCACTCCAGCAGCTCCTCGATGCAGGAGATGGCGGCACGGGGCATCGCCCTGGCGTCCGGCCCCGGCGCGAACACCTCGCTGGAGAGCACGCGGCCGTCCACGCCCGTGACCTCGCGCACGCTGGACACGTAGCGCCGCAGGGTGCCGCCGCGGTGGTAGTCGTTGCGCTTCTCCACGAAGACCACGAAGTCGATGGCGCCGGCGATCAGCATCTGCGTGGCCTCCACCGGCAGGCGCTCCTGCGCCTGCAGCGCGTAGGTGCCGATGCGGTTGAAGACCTCCTGCGCCGAGTTGGCGTGGATGGTGGACAGCGAGCCGTCGTTGCCCTGGGTCATGGCGTTGAGCATGGTGACGATCTCGTCGCCGAGCACCTCGCCGACGATCACCCGGCTGGGGTTCATGCGCAGCGAGCGCCGCACCAGCTCGGCCATGGAGATGCCGCCGGCGCCTTCGGCGTTGGGCAGCCGCTCCTCGAAGGCGACCACGTTGGGGTGCAGTTCCGGGAACTGGTCGAGGCCCAGCTCCAGGGCCCGCTCCACGGTGACCAGCCGCTCGCCCGCCGGGATCTCGTTGGCCAGGGCGCGCAGCAGCGTGGTCTTCCCGGCGTTGGTGGCGCCGGCGATCATCAGGTTCTTGCGGGCGGCCACCGCCGCCTGGAGCATCGAGCCGAGGTCCGGCAGCAGCGTGCCGTTGCCGACCAGGTCCGACAGGAACACCTTGCCCAGCCGGGCCCGGCGGATGGAGACGGCGGGCCGGCGGCACACGTCCATCACCGCCGACAGCCTGGAGCCGTCGGGCAGCCGCAGGTCGAGCTGCGGGTTGGCGGTGTCGAACGGCCGGCTCGACAGGCCGGAGTAGGCGCCGAGCACCTGGATCAGGTCGACCAGCTCGTCGTCGCTGTCGGCCACCGGCTCGACCTGTAGCTCGCGCCCGTCGGCGTAGCTGACGAACACGTTGTCGCAGCCGTTGATGTCGACGTTCTCGATATCCGGGTCGTCGAGCAGCGGCTGCAGCCGGCCAACGCCGAAGAGGGCGGCGTGGACGCCGGCGGCGACCGCCTCCTCCTCCTCGGCCTCCAGCGGCGTGCGGCCCTGCGCGATCTCCTGGCGGGCGAACTCCTCGAGGACCCGTGCGATCACGGCGCGGGCGAACTGCAACTCGTCCTCGGTCGACATCGGCGGCAGGCCGGTGGCGGCGTCGTCGCGCCGCTGGGACGCGAGGCGGTCGCCGACCTCCTGCCGGAATCGCTTGACCAGGGAATGGTCCATGGCGCTACCTCGCCGCCCCGCTCGGGCTGGCGATCCGGTCGTGGATCGCCCTGGCCACCTCGCGGGCGCTGCGGATCAGCAGGGAGCGGCTCAGCCGCCCGCTCCACTGGCCGGCCAGCAGCCCGGCGCCCTTGGGGTCGTCGGCGATGGTCCCCAGGATCTCCACCGGCAGGTGCGCCGCCCGCAGCACCTCGGTGATCTGGGCGACGGCCCCCTTGGACTCGCCGGGCGGGACCACCAGCACCAGGCCGATGCTGGGGCCCATCACCGCTCCATCGCCCAGCATGCCGGCCAGCGCCGCCAGCCGGTCGCGCGCGTGGGCCACCGAGTCGACCGTGGCCCGCGCCACCAGCGCCAGCAGGGAGGCGTGGCGCAGCAGCGCCGTGCTGGGCGAGCCGGGGGCGATGCGCCCGCAGTCGGCCAGCACGTCCGCCCCCGGCACGCGCCCCAGCGCCTGGCCGAGGCCGTCCCACAGGCCGGACAGCCCGGCGGACTGCTCGGCGGTGGTCACACCGACCAGCACCTCCAGCCCGCCGTTCAGCGCCTGCACGTGGTCCCACAGCTGCTGGGGCTCGACGCCGTGACGGGCCGTGGCCGCCAGCGACAGCAGCCCCCGGTGCGGGTCCAGCGGGGCGCCGCCCGGTCCTGGCAGGCGGTAGGCGAGGTCGCCGCCGGCCGGGTCGCACTCGGCGACGATGGCGCGCTCGGGCCACACCGCCCCGAGCGCCACCGCGACGGTGGTCACCCCCGGTGCGCCCTTGTCGGCCGCAAGCGCCACGAGCGCCACGGTCACCCCGCCCGCGGCACCAGCACCACCGCCACGTTCCCGTTGGAGGCGGCCTGGGTCACCGCGCCGGCGACGCTGTCGTCCACCACGATGGAGACCTGCCTGGTGGACTCGCCGATGCTCTGGCCGCTGGCGCCCTGGACGTCGTAGACGCGCGCGGTCGAGGCCAGCAGGCGCCCCGGCGGCGCGCCTGCGGAGTTGGACGCCGAGCCGCTGGTGATCACCTCGTAGACCTTGATGGTGTCGCCGACCTGGAGCGGCTTGCCCTTGGGGTCGCCCGCCGGGTACTGGCCGGGCTTGAGCGCCAGGCCCACCACCACCTGGCCGGTCCGCACCGCGCCGGTCCGGCTGACCTGGCTGGCGGCCAGCAACGAGCCGGGCAGCAGCGCCGTGGCGGCGTAGTAGCTGGCCACAGCGTCGCGCTGCGACCAGGGCACGTAGGCCACGCCAGATCGGGCCACCTGCACTTCGCTGAGCGCTTCGAGCGGGATCCGCTGGCCGCGCGGCACCGGCTGGGCCACGCCGATGGCCGCCACGGTGTCGCCGCTGCGCAGCACCAGGGACATGCTCGCCAGCGCGCCGCCCAGGATGAGCAGCACCGCCAGCGCGGCCAGCGCCGGCTTGCGCTCGCGCGGCCGGGCGGGCAGGCGCTCGCCGCTCTTGCGGCCGGAGGTCCGTGGCGCGCCCCGGCCGGTGGCGTTGGCCGGCGGGCTGCCGGACGGGGCACGGTCCGTTGTCATGCTCATACGACCAAGAGGCTCCCGTGTCGTTGATGCCCGAAGGCACGGGGAACCCCAGGCGGGGCGCCCCGGTGGATCGGATGTGGCCTGAACGGTGGGGGACGGCGACACGCACGGCCGGACAGGGGCCCTAGAATAGCTCTCCCCGCCGATCGGAGCACTTCGGAAATGAGCACTATCTCGTATTCGTGCGGTATCACTGTGCTTGACGCTGCCAGCGGGGCCCGGGAGGACGTCCTGGTCTCGATCGATGGCACCGCGACGGTGCGTGACGTGGCCCACGCGATCGAGGACTCGCTGGCGTCGCGCGCCCCCTCGGCCGCAACCGCCGGCCCCGCGCGCACCGGCGCCGCCACCGAAGGCCCTGCCGGCCCCGGCCCCGGCGCCGGCGCCTGGCGCCGCGAGCCCGCGGACGAGCGGGCCGGGGACCAGCGCCTGGCGATCGTCATCCGCCACCCGCGCTTCACCCAGGCGGCCGCCGCGTCGCTGCCGGGCCCGGGTCCGTCACCCGCTGAGCCGAGGCTGGGCCACGGCGACCGCGACCCCCTGACCCTGTGGGTCGACGGCGGGCCGCTGGCCGCCGAGCTGCCGGCGGCGCGGGTGCTGCGCGACGGCATGGTGGTGTCGCTGTCGCCTCGCTACGCGCCGGCGACCAGCCTGGCCGAGCCAGGCGGGATGGCAGAGGTCCGGATCGTCGGCGGCCCCGCCTCCGGCTCGGTCCGCCGGCTGGGCCTCGGCCGCTTCGAGATCGGTGGCGACCCCCGCTGCGCCGTGGCGGTGGCGGACCCGTCCGTGCCGCCGCGCGCCGCGGTCGTGTCGGTCGCCCCCGACGGCGCCAGCCTCGAGCCGGCGCCCGGCGCCACTCTCGCGCTGGACGGCGAGGCGCTCGGCGGGCCGGCGGCCTGGCCCTACGGCGGGGTGCTGGCGGTCGGCGACAGCCTGCTCGCCCTGCACCTGCGGGAGGAGGCCGACGCCTCGCTTGTCCCCGGCGACGACGGCGGGCTGGTCTACAACCGGCCACCGCGGCTGCTGCCGCCGCGCCGCTCCCGCCGCCTGGTGGTGCCGAGCCAGCCCGTCAAGGGAGACGGCCCGCGGCTGGGCGTGCTCACCATGGTCCTGCCGGCGCTGTTCGGCGTCGGCATGGCCGTGATGCTGCACCAGGTCCTGTACCTGAGCATGGCGCTGCTCGGCCCGCTCACCATGGGCGCCGGCGCCTGGAGCGACAAACGGACCGGCCGCAAGCGCCACGGCGCCGCCATGCGCGAATACGAGCAGGCCAGGCGCAAGCATTCCGAGGACCTGGAGCGCCTGCGCGCCGCCGACGAGGTCGAGCGCCGCGAGGCCTGCCCCGACCCGGCGACCCTGCTGCTGGTGGCCACCGGCCCGCGCCGGCGGCTGTGGGAGCGCCGCGCCGGCGACCACGACGTGCTGCGGCTCCGGGTCGGCACGGCCGACCTGCCCGCCGCCATCGAGCTGGCGCGCGACCGCGGCGGGCCGCGCCCCACCGAGGAGGAGGGGGGCGGGCCGCCGGACGCCAGGCACGTGCCGGTGCCGCTGGACCTGGAGGCGCTGGGTGTGGTCGGCGTGGCCGGCGACCGCGCCGCCGCTCGCGGGCTGGCCCGCTGGCTGGTCGCCCAGGCCGCGATCCTCCACAGCCCGCGCGACCTCCAGGTGGTGGTGCTGGCACCGCGACTTGCCACCACCGAGGACTGGGAGTGGGTGCGCTGGCTGCCGCACGCCCAGCCGCGCGACGGGCAGGACTGCATCGCGCTGCTCGGCACCGACGCCGAGACCATCTCCCGCCGCGTCGGCGAGCTGGTCGACGAGGTCTCCTCGCGCCGCGCCGAGAGCCGGTCCTTCCAGGCTGGCAGCGACGCCGCCGAGCGCCCGCGGCTGCTGGTGGTAATGGACGGCGCGCGGGCGCTGCGGCGCGTGCCAGGCATGCCCCAGGTTCTCGGCGAGGGTCCCGGGGTCGGCGTGCACGCGATCTGCGTGGACGACGACGAGCGGCTGCTGCCGGAGGAGTGCCGCACGGTGGCGACCTGGCAATGGGACGAGCCGGCCAGGTTGCGGCTGCGCGGCGGCGGCCTGGACCCGGTCGGCACCATCCTCGGCGACCAGGTGAGCGCGGCCTGGTGCGACCGCGTGGCCAGGGCGCTGGCGCCGATCCGCGACCTCGGCCGCGACGCCGCCGGCATGCTCCCGGACAGCGCCCGGCTGCTGGACCTGCTCGCCATGCCGGACCCCGAGCCCGAATTGATCGAGCGGTCCTGGAGGCGGGCTGGCCGCACCACCGAGGTGGTGCTCGGCTACGCCTCGGACGGCCCCTTCGGGCTGGACCTGCGTCGCGACGGCCCCCACGCGCTGGTCGCCGGCACCACCGGCGCCGGCAAGTCGGAGCTGCTGCAGACGCTGATCGCCTCGCTGGCGGTGGCCAACCGGCCGGACGCCATGACCTTCGTGCTGATCGATTACAAGGGCGGCAGCGCCTTCAAGGACTGCGCGCGCCTGCCGCACACCGTCGGCATGGTCTCCGACCTGGACGGTCATCTGACGCAGCGGGCGCTGGCGTCACTTTCGGCCGAGCTGAAGCGCCGCGAGGAGCTGCTGCTCCACGCCGGCGCCAAGGATATCGAGGACTACTGGGTGCAGCACCGGCGCCAGCCCGGCTTGGAGCCGCTGCCGCGTCTGGTGCTGATCATCGACGAGTTCGCCTCACTGGTCGCCGAGCTGCCGGACTTCGTCACCGGCCTGGTCGGCATCGCCCAGCGCGGCCGGTCCCTCGGCGTGCACCTGGTGCTGGCCACCCAGCGGCCGGCGGGGGTGGTCAGCGCCGACATCCGCGCCAACACCAACCTGCGAATCGCCCTGCGGGTCACCGACGCCGCCGAGTCCAGCGACGTGATCGACGCCCCCGACGCGGCCGGCATCGCCAGGTCCACTCCCGGCCGCTGCTACGTCCGCTCGGGCGCGTCCTCGCTGACGGCCGTGCAGGCGGCGCGCGTCGGCGGCCGGCGGCCGGGCGCCAGCAAGGTCGCCGCGGCCCCGCTGGTCGCCCGGGTCGGCTGGGCGGACCTCGGCCGCCCAGCTCCGCGGCCCGCCGCCGGCGATGGCGAGGACGACGCCAGCACCGATCTCTCCGTGCTGGTGGGCACGATCCGTGAGGCGGCGCGGCGGCTCGGCGTGGCCTCGGGGCGCAGCCCCTGGCTGCCGCCGATCGCCGAGGTGGTCGCCGCCAGTCACCTGCCGCCGGTGGAGACGGGCCGCCACGGCGGCGAGGTCGCCCCGCTCGGCATCGGCCTGGTCGACGTGCCAGCCGAGCAGCGCCGCCGCACCCTGGCCCTGGACCTGGTGAACGGCGGTCACCTGCTGGTGGCCGGCTCGCCGCGTACCGGCCGCTCGACCGTGCTGCGGATGGTCGCCGGCGCGGTCGCCGCCGGCAGCTCCCCCGCCGACGTGCACCTGTACGGGATCGACTGCGGTGCCAACGCGCTGCTGCCGCTGGTCGGCCTGCCCCACTGCGGGGCGATCGTCGGCCGCGACCAGCCGGAGCGCGTCGACCGCCTGCTCGGCCGCCTGCTCGCCGAGGTCTCACGCCGCCAGCAGCTCTTCGCCGAGCAGGGCGCCTCGAGTCTGGCCGAGCAGCGCGCCGCCGCCCCCGACGGCGCGCGGCTGCCGTGGATCGTGCTGCTGCTGGACCGGTGGGAGGGCTTCACCGCGGCCTTCGAGAGCTACGACCTCGGCCGGCTCGTCGAAACGATGCTGCGGCTGCTGCGCGAGGGGCCGGCGGTGGGCCTGCGCGCGGTGGTCTCCAGCGACGCCAGCGGCTTCGTCGGGCAGATCTCGACCGTCTTCGAGGAGCGGCTGCTGCTCCGCTTCGCCGACCCCGACGACTGGGGGAGAGCGGGCATCCCCTCCAGGGACGTCCCGAGGACCATGCCGCCGGGACGCGCGCTGCTGCCGGCCGCGGCGGGGCTGCTGGAGGCCCAGGTCGCCCTGCTGGACCCGGACCCGTCCGGTCCGGCGCAGGTGGCGGCGCTGCAGGCGATCGGGCGCGCCGCCGCCGCGCGCCACCAGGGAGTGCCGCAGCCGCGGTCGCTGCGCCCGCTGCGGGTGGACGCGCTGCCGCCGCGGGTGACCGCCGCCGAGGCCCTGCGGCTCGACCCCGAGCTGGCCCCGCCGTCCCCGCTCTGGGCCCTGATCGGCGCCGGCGGCGACGCGCTCGGCCCGGTGGGCGTCGACCTGCTGCGGACCAGCCCGGGCTTCGTGGTCGCCGGGCCGCCGCGGTCGGGCCGCTCCACCGTGCTGGAGACCATGACCCGCTCGCTGGTCGCGCGCGGCGTGCCGGTGGCGCTGGTCACGCCGCGCCGCTCACCGCTGCGCGCGCTGGCGACCCTGGACGGCGTCCTCGGCGTGCTCGCCACCGGGAGCGAGGACGTGGATGCGCTCGACAAGCTGCTCGACGGCCTGGAGCGCCACGTGGTGCTCGTGGACGACGCCGAGCTGCTGCTGGACACCAGCATGGGGGAGCGGCTCGAAGGCCTGGTGCGCACCGCCCGCGACGCCGACCAGGCGGTGGTCGCGGCCGGGACCACCGACGATCTCGGGTCGCAGTACCGCGGCTTCGTCGTCGACGTCCGCCGCTCCCGCAGCGGCCTGTTGATCTCGCCGCGGTCCCCCGGCGACGGGGACCTGCTCGGCGCCCGCCTGCCGCGGAACATGGCCGCCGGGCCTCCCGGCCGGGGCCTGCTGGTGCTCAACGGGACCGTCACCCCGGTGCAGGTCGCCCTCCCCGCCGGCTGAGCGGCCCCCACACGCCGCCGGGCCGCTCGGCCCGGCGGCCCGCCCGCCGCGCACCGCGCACCGCGCCGGGCCGAGCCGCCAGGCGAGCCCGCCAGGCGAGCCCGCCAGGCGAGCCCGCGCCCCGGAGACGCGCAAGGCCCCGGCCAGCTCGGCCGGGGCCTCGGCGGCGTCCGGTCGATCAGCTCGTGGCCGCGTCGATCGCCGAGGCGTTCTTGTCGATCGCCTGGGCGGCGTCGTCGAGCGCGACGGTGAGCTTGTCGAGAGTCGGCTTGAAGCTGCTCCAGTCACCACGGAAGCGGTCGGCCGAGGGGCCCATCCAGATGTCCGTGCTGGTGGTGGTGTCGCCGTCGAGACCCTTGACCAGGCCCTTGATCTGGCCGGAGTCGGTCCGAAACCTTTTGGCGAGGTCGCGCATCCGGTCGGTCTGGCCGCCCCGCTGACCGTTTGAAGGCATCCGGTCTCCTTCCTAAATGTCCGACGATATGGCCTCTGTGCGCCGGCGCGAAGCATAACGATCAGTCCGATTGAAAAATCCTGGCGACAGACTCGGTGTCATTTGGGCCCTCTATGGTGGATTGTGGAGGGAGCCGGCGCGGTTGGCCTGGCCGGAATCGGCTGTGCCCGGTCATCGTCGGTCATGGCGAACCAAGCTCGCCAGGCACTCGGCAATCCGCCGTCGGTCGCCCGGACCGTCCCGATCGGGTGAACGCTGAGGCCCTGATGGGGGACGGGCTGGCCGCTCCTTGACTACGTGCTTTTTTACCAGGTGGTTTTGGCTATTGCGTCGTACTTGCGCCAGCAACGACGATCCCCTGCACAGCACACCGGCAGAGCATGCTCACTACATGGACCTGGAGGCGTCGCTCTAAGGGGGGGCTGGTGCCGACAACCGCGTTCATCCCATCCAGACATGGGTTCCATTTCCGTAATGACTTCGCCGGCAAGCAGGTCATCGTGCCCGGCTTCGGCGAGGTCCCGACCAGAGGTCGCGGGGGCGGGATGGCGTACGCCGCGCTCGACTACTGGTACGCGGGGCTGCCGGTCCCGACCCACCGAGCCGAGGACTTCGGGGGCGCCGGCGTGCCGCACGACGGCTCGCGGCTTTCCGACTACCTCTACAAGCGGCTGTTCGACAGCTTCGCCACCTGGACGGCCCGCCAGTTCGTGACCTGGACGCTGGCCGCCGACCAGCCGACCTGGGCCGACGCGGGCGTGATCGCCCGCACCAGGCAGGAGCAGCTCCCGCGGCTGCGACGCGCCATCGACGCCGGCCGTCCGGTGGTGCTCGGCCTGGTGGCGGCATCCACACTGGAGGACATGGGCGCCAACCACCAGGTGGTCGCGCACGCCTACGACGCCGACGACGTGGCCAACACGATGCGCATCCACGTCTACGACCCCGACCGGCTCGACCTGGACGTGGTGCTGTCGCTCCACGGGGCCAGCCCGTACCTGGAGTCGAGCGTGGCCGGCGAGCGCTGGCGTGGCTGCTTCGTGCAGGACTTCGCCCCCGAGCGGCCGCCCTACCAGGACCTGGCCGTCTCGCGGGGGATCTGGGTCAACTCCTGGACGCCGACGCTCGGCCGCCATTTCGTGGCGCAGTACACCGTCAGGAATTACGGCGACCACCCCGCCCGCCTCTCCGAGCTGTGCGTGGCCGTGCGCGGCCCGTCGGGCGAGCGGCTGGACCACCTGCTCGGCGGGGACGGCGATCCGACGCCGCTGGAGCCCGGCGCCGAGCGGGCGCTGTTCAAGGCGGTGGTGAGCTTCGGCACCACACCGGGCAGCTACGAGCTCACCGCGGCCTACCGCTCCGACCAGGGCTCGCTGGTGGCGCTGCCGCCGGCGGAGCCGGGGACGATCGGCCAGCTCGGCGTTACCGCGATCGCGCCGGAGCGCGACACCCGGGTGGTGGTGCGCTTCACCCACGCCACCGTCGAGGACGCCGACGCGGTCGGCGGGCGCCTGTCGCTGGGCCTGGCCGTGAACGGCCAGCACGTCCAGTGGCCGCCGGACGGCGCCCTGGAGGTCTCCGACGGCAAGATCTTCGACATCGAGGAGCGCTTCGAGTTGCGGCTCGCGCCGAACCAGCCGCTCACCGTGACGGTGGCTGGGGCTGGCGCCGAGTCCGGCGGCGTGGTCTGCGAGCGCTGGCTCGGGCTGGACAACTGGGGCCGCGGCGAGCACTCCTACCGGAGCCGCATGCCGTCGGTCCTGCCACCGGGTCCCGAGGAGCAGTGGGCGGAGGGCACCTACACCATCAACTTCCTGATCGAGACGACCAGGCTGGAGGACGACCAGGCGGTGACCGGCTCCGTCGAGCCCTGAGGTCTTCGCCGCGACGCGGCGGAGAGCCGGGGGGGCGCCCGACAGGGGCCGCCTCGTCCCCCAGAGCGCCGGACGGCATCGTCCGGCGTTCTTGGGGCGGCCCCTGTCGGGTCACTCGCCGCGTGCACACGGGGAGCCGCCGTGGCCGGGCCGCCAACCGCTCAGCGCAGCGCGGCAGGCTCCGCGCTGGAGGCCAGGTCGCCGAGGTCGCAGGCGGCGCGAAGGAGCCGTGGCAGGAAGTCCTCGCGGAGCTGGTCGACGGTCACGCGCCCGGCATGGCCGCAGATGGTCAGCGCGGTGGTCACCTCGCCGCTGGCGTCGCGGATCGGCGCCGCGATCGAGCGCAGGCCCTCCTCCAGCTCCTCGTCAACCAGCGACCAGCCCTGCTCCCGCACGGTGTCCAGGATCTCGCGCAGCCGCCGCTCGTCGGTGACCGTCCGGCGGGTGAGCGGGGCCAGCGTCACGTCCCGGAAGTAGGCGTCCAGGCGCGCCGGCGGCAGGTGGCTGAGCAGCACGCGCCCCATCGAGGTGGCGTAGGCCGGCACGCGGGAGCCGACCTTGGTGGTCAGCGCCATCACCCGCTTGGTCGAGACCCGCGCCACGTAGACCACGTCGGTCCCGTCCAGCACGGTCAGCGAGACGGACTCGCCGGTGCGCTCGCCCAGATCGGCCATCACCGGCTCGGCCAGCTCGCGCAGGTCCAGCGAGGACAGGTAGCTGTAGCCAAGCCGAAGGACGCGCGGCGTGAGCGTGAACTGGTGGCCGTCGTCGTCGCGGACGAAGCCGAGTCGCTGCAGCGTCAGCAGCACCCGCCGGGCGGTGGCGCGGGTGAGCCCGGTGGCCGCCGCCGCCTGGCTCACGGTGAGCGACTGGCGACTGGGGGAGAACGCCTCGAGCACGGCGAGGCCGTGGTCGAGCGACTGGATGAAGTCCCGGTCTGGGCTGGTCGGCATGCGCCACCCGATCGATCGAGGGTCGGACCATTCGGACCATAGTGTACGCGCTGCGCACATTGGGAAGCCCCGCCGGGAATTGACCACTGTCCGGCGTCGGGCCACCCTTGTCGGGGAGCCTTCTGGACAGGAGAGCGCGATGGGGTCGATGCACGACGAGCACCAGCACCACGGGCCCGGATATGCCACGCCGGCGGAGGCGATGGCGGCTCCCGGCGAGGAGATCGTCTACGTCGCCGCGTTGCACACCGGCACCGGGGTCGACGAACCCGACTTCCTCGCCACCGTGGACGTGGACCCCAGCTCCCAGAGCTACTCGCGGGTCGTCCACCGCACGCCCATGCCCAACGTCGGCGACGAGCTGCACCACTACGGCTGGCAGGTCTGCTCGTCCGCGTGCCACACCTCCGACCTCGAGCGCCGCTACCTGGTGGTGCCGGGCTTCCGCTCCAGCCGCGTGCACGTCGTCGACGTGGCCACCGACCCTCGCGCGCCCCGGGTCGAGCGGGTCATCGAGCCGGAGGAGATCAAGGCGAAGACCGGGCTGTCCGCGCCGCACACGGTCCACTGCATGCCGGGCAACCAGGTGGTGATGTCCATGCTGGGGGACGCCGATGGCGGCGATGGCGCCGGCTTCGCCGTGCTGGACGCCGAGACCCTCGAGGTCCAGGGCCGCTGGGAGGCCAACGGCACCAAGCTGCCCTGGAACTACGACTTCTGGTACCAGCCTCGCAAGGGCTACATGGTCTCCAGCGAATGGGCGGCACCCCAGACCTTCCAGGACGGCTTCAACCTCGAGGACGTCGCCGCCGGCAGGTACGGGCACTCCCTGCACGTCTGGGACCTCGAACGCCGGCAGGTGACCCAGGACATCGACCTCGGCCCCGAGGGCATGATCCCGCTGGAGATCCGCTGGCTGCACGACCCCGACGCCGACCAGGGCTTCGTCGGCGCGGCGCTCTCGTCCACCATGTGGCACGTCCACCGCAACGGCGACGGCGGCTTCGCCGCCGACAAGGTGATCGAGGTCCCCACCCGCGACCTGGAGGGGTTCCCCGTCCCGGTTCCCGGCCTGATCACCGACCTGGTGCTGTCGATGGACGACCGCTACCTCTATTTCTCCAATTGGCTGCACGGCGACCTTCGCCAGTACGACGTGTCGGACCCCGCCAATCCGGTGCTGAAGAGCTCGGTCCAGCTCGGGGGCCTGTTCGAGCCCGCCTTCCATCCGGGCGGCGCGCAGCTCGCCGGCGGGCCGCAGATGCTGCAGCTCTCCATGGACGGCACCCGGCTGTACGTGACCAACAGCCTCTACTCCAGCTGGGACAACCAGTTCTACGGCGAGGGCATGAACTCCTGGATGCTGAAGCTCCGCGCCGGCGACGAGGGCCTGGCGGTCGACGCCGACTTCTTCGTCGACTTCAGCCCCGCCAAGGCCCATGAGATCCACCTCCCCGGCGGCGACTGCACCACCGAGATCTTCGCCTAGGCAGGGCGATGGGCCACCCGGTCTTCGCTCGGGTCTACGCCCGCCTGAGCGTGGGCATGGAGCGCGAGGTCGCCGACAACCGCCGCACCCTGCTCGAGGGCCTGCGCGGGCGCGTCATCGAGATCGGCGCCGGCAACGGCATGAACTTCCGTCACTACCCCTCCACGGTCGAGGAGCTCGTCGCGGTCGAGCCGGAACCGTACCTGCGCGCGCTGGCCGTCACCGCCGCCGAGCAGGCGCCCGTGCGGGTCCAGGTCGTCGACGGCACCGCCGATCGGCTTCCCGTGGAGCCGGGGTTCGACGCTGGGGTCGTCTCGCTGGTGCTCTGCTCGGTCCCTGACCAGGCCAGCGCCCTGGCCGAGCTGTTCCGGGTCATCCGGCCCGGCGGGGAGCTGCGCTTCTACGAGCACGTGGTCGCCTCCGAGCCTGGCCTGGCCCGCGCGCAGCGGCTCTTCGACCCCGTCTGGCACCGGGTCGGGGGCGGCTGCCACGCCAGCCGCGACACGCTGGCCGCCATCGCCACCGCGGGCTTCGTGATCGACGGTTTCCAGCGGTTCCGTTTCCCAGAGGGCCGCTTCGTGTTCCCCACCGCCCCGCACGTCCTCGGCACCGCCCGCCGGCCCGCCGGCTGAGACCGGGTCGCCGTGCCGCAGTGGCGCTGGGAGCATCCGGCGGGCCGCCAGCATGGGGCACGCTCGCCGGCGCTTCAGTCCCGGGGCGCGAGCGGCCGTTCGAGCAGGTCGGTCTCCACGGCGGGAAGGCCGGGGTCGGCGGGCACGCGGAAGGTCCTGATCTGGTGGGCGCCGAAGGCGGTCTCGATCCGGCGGCCGAGCAGCGGCAGGTCGATGGTCGCTCGCCCGACGGGCCGGCCGGCGGTCTCGTAGGCGCGGAGCACCAGGTCGCCGCCGGGATCCTCGGCATGCTTGAGGACCGACAGCAGCACCGACGGCGGCTCGACGGCCACCAGCGAGCGCCGCTGTTCGAGCGGACCAGGGTGCCACGATTCGACCAGGGCGACCGGCGGCTGGTTCAGCTCGGCCGCCGCGCGGACCACGCCGCCGGCGCGCCAGTCGCCGCGGTGGGGGAGCAGCCGGTAGGTGAAGCGCTGCTCGCCCTGGTCCAGGTAGCGGTAGCTCTCGTCCGGGTCGAGCTCGCGCGGCTCGTGCCAGGCGTAGACGGGGCTGCGGGCGACCGTGGTCCCGATGCGGCCGCCGAGCACGTCGACGGACTGCTTGCCGTCGTTGAGGATCGCCAGGCCGGCGCGTCGCCCGCAGGGGAGCGTCCCGCTGACGTCGACCCAGGCGCCCGCCGGCTCCTCGCCGCCGGCGGGCGGGCGGTCCAGGTGCCCATACGGGATCTCGAAGGTCGCGGCCACCTCCTGGAGCGCCGTGCCGACGCGCAGCTTCAGCAGGGCGAGCCGCTCGTGCCAGTCCAGCGTCGCCCGGACCTCGACGATCCCGCCGGCGCCGAGCACCACGTCCTCGGTCAGGGTCGAGGAGCCGTACCGCGAGACGATGCGCGCGACCGCCCGCACCGGCCCCTCCTCCAGGATCCGCAGCGACTCGCAGGCGAACGCGCCCACCTCTTCGCCGTACGCCAGCACCCCGTGGCTCCAGGTGTCGGTGGTGTCCGCCAGCACCACCGCGTGAGGCCCGGCGTCCCCCGCCAGCAGCTCCAGCCCCGTACCCAGCTCCACCAGGCTCGACAGCCACCCGGTGGCTCGATCCAGCGTGAGCCGGAGCCGCCCAGCCTCCAGCACCGTCCCGGCCGTCCCGCCCCGCGCCCGCACCCCGGGCGCCTGGCTCCTCGCGCCAGGCGCCTCCGCCGCGCGGTCCACCCCGCGCGTCCCGGCCTGGGCCGGGCCGTCCGCGTAGAGGCGGTAGGTCCGGTAGCCGAGCGGCGGGAGCTCCGCGGGGAAGACCAGGCGGTGGCGCCAGCCGGGGACGGTGGCGGATGGCCGGATGGCCTGGACCGGCACCGCCCGGCCGCGCTCGTCGGCCATCCGGGTGGGCGGCCCCGCCGGCCCGACCTCCACCTCGACCTCGACGTCCGCGCGCACCGGCCACGGGTGGGGGTTGAGCACCACCACCGGAGCCATCCCCGGCTCCGGGTCGATCGCGATGCGCCGGCAGATCGCCTGCATGGCCCGGTTGCCGGCCCGGCCGGCGATGGCCGCGGCCTCGCCGAGCTGGTCGCGAACGTCCTGGTAGGCCTCCTCGACCGCGGTCCCCGCCAGGACGTCGTGGAACTGGTTGGACAGCACCTGCCGCCACGCATGCGACAGTTCCGCGGCCGCCGGCGAGGTGCCCGCGACGACCGCGGCCACGGCCGTCCATTTCTCCGCCGCCAGCAGCAGGTTCTCGGCGCGGCGGTTCCAGCGCTTGACCGCTGCGTGCGCCGAGTAGCACCCGACCGCGTGGTGCTGCAGCTCGCCGGCGACCACCGGCAGCTCCTCGCCGCGATCCTGCAGCCGGTCGAAGAAGCGTCTGGCCGTGGAGCACTCGAGCCGCGCCGGCTCGCCGGCCTCGGACATGCGGCGGATGCTGTCGAGGTTGGCCCTGGTCGGGCCGCCGCCGTGATTGCCGACCCCGTACAGGCAGGCCAGCTCCTCCCAATCCGGCGGGAACCGGGCCACCGCCGCGCGCACGTGCTCGTCCAGGGCGGTCTCCACGGTCTGGTACTCGTGCGGGATCCGGTAGGCGAGCACGCTCGACCCGTCCGGCGACCGCCACCAGAACGCGGGGCCCGGCAGCTCCAGCTCGTGCGGTCCCGGCCGCAGGAACAGATAGGTGTCGATGCCGCTCGACCGCAGGATCTGCGGCAGGGAGGCGTTGTGGCCGAACGGGTCGACGTTGCAGCCCACCGTGGCGATCCGGGCGAAGCGTTCCTGGAGCCAGCGCTGCCCGTACAGGCCCTGGCGCGCGAACGACTCGCCGCACGGCAGGTTGCAGTCCGGCTCGACCCACCAACCGCCGACGATCTCCCAGCGGCCCTCGGCGACCCGCCGCCGGATTTCCTCGAACAGCTCGGGATCGCTCTCCTCGACCCACGCGAGCTGTGCGACCGAGTCGCAGGTGAAGCGGAGCTCCGGGTACTCCCGCATGCGCTCGATCACCGACCGGAAGGTCGCGCGCACCGCTTGATAGCCCTCCGGCCACCGCCACAGCCATACCGGGTCGATGTGCGCGTTGCCGATCATGTGGAGCAGGCGGCGGCGCGGCCGCTCCCGATCCCGCTGCATGGAGGTCTCCTGTTCGTCCGATCGACCGCTCCCTGGCCCAGCGCGGGCCCGGGCCGGGTCCAGAGCCCAGCCCGGTATGCTGGGTTGCACCATGCCTGACCAGCCCACGTTCCCGCACGCACCCGACCGCGTTCGCGGACCGCGCGTGCGGCGGCGGCTGACCCTTCCCCCCCTGCACCGGCTCGCGCGGCGCGATCACGTTGAGAGGATCCCTTGATGACCGAGACGACCGAGCCCCGCTGGAAGCGCCGCTTCCGTGCCCCCGCGCTCACGCTGCCGCGATGGGCCATCGGCGATCCCGAGCGGCTGGTGTACGCCTCCAACCGCTCGGGATCCTGGCAGGTCCATGCGTGGGACCGCCGCGACGGCAGCCATCGGCAGGTCACCGACCACCCGACCGGGGTCGTCATGGGCGCCCCGACTCCCGACGGCCAGGGCGTGCTGTGGTTCGACGACTCCAAGGGCGACGAGATCGGCGTCTGGCGGCTCCAGCCCTTCCACGGGGGCGAAACCGTGCCGCTGGCGCCGGACGTCCAGCCGGCCTGGAGCGCGGGGCTCGCCCTGGCGGCCGATGGCCGCCTCGCCCTGGGGACCGCCGACCGGACCGGCTTCTCGGTGCGGGTGGGTCGCATCGGCGCGCCCACCACCGAGCTGTACCGGCACGAGCAGACCGTGGACGTCGCCGACGTGAGCCGCGACGGCCACCTGCTGGTGGTGCACCATGCCGAGCACGGCGACAACCTGCATCCGGCCCTGCGCGCCTTCGACCTGGACCGCGGCGAGGCCGTCGGGGACCTCTGGGACGGCAGGGGCTACGGCCTGATGGCCAGCCGCTTCTCGCCGGTGGCCGGCGACTGGCGGCTGGCGCTGCTGCACGAGCGCGGCGGCATGCTCCGGCCGGCGTTGTGGGACCCGGTCGCCGGCCGGCGGACCGACCTGGAGGTCGACCTGCCCGGCCAGGTCGAGGTGGCCGACTGGTGGCCAGACGCCAGCGCCCTGCTGCTGGTCCACACCCACGCCGGCCGCGACGAGCTGTACCGCCTCGGCCTCGACGACGGGCGCCTGGAGCGGCTCGACCACCCCGACGGGTCGATCACCGGCGCGTCGGTGCGGCCCGACGGCGAGGTCTGGTTCCGCTGGTCCTCCGGCGCGGCCGCGCCGGAGGTCCGCGCGGTCGGCCACCCCGAGCCGGTGCTGCGCCCGCCGGGCGAGCCGGCCCCCGGTGGCCAGACCTACCAGAGCTGGACCTTCACCAACCAGCACGGCGACCAGGTCCACGGTTTCCTCGCGCTGCCCCCGGGGCGGGGGCCCCACCCGACCGTCATACTGGTGCACGGCGGCCCGACCCACCACGACGCCGATTCATGGAGCCCGCAGGTGCAGGCGCTGGTCGACCACGGCTGGGCCGTCGCGCTGGTGAACTACCGTGGCTCCACCGGGTACGGCAAGGCGTGGCAGGACGCGCTGGAGGGCGACCCCGGCCGGCCCGAGGTCGAGGACGTCACCGCCGGCCGCGACGACCTGGTCAAGCGCCAGCTCGCCGACCCCGACCGGGTGATGATCGCGGGTGCGTCCTGGGGTGGCTACGTCACCCTGCAAACCATCGGCACGGTCCCCGACGGCTGGAGGGTGGCGGTCGCGGTCGTGCCCGTCGCCGATTACCTGTCCGCCTACGCCGACGAGTCGGAGGGCCTGCAGGCGTTCGACCGCAGCCTGTTCGGCGGCAGCCCGGACGAGAAGCCCGAGCTGTATCGGGAGCGCTCGCCGATCACCTACGTGGAGCAGGTCCGCACGCCCGTGCTGATCATGGTGGGCGACAACGACACGCGCTGCCCGCTGCAGCAGGTGCTCAACTACGCCAAGCGCCTGGACGAATACGGCAAGCAGTTCGAGCTGGACCGCTTCGACGCCGGGCACGGGGCGCTGGTCACCGACGAGCGCATCCGCCAGACCGGGCTGCTACTGGACTTCGCCGCTCACCACGTCCCCGGCGTCCGCCCCGCCGAGCGCTGAGCCGGCCGGCACGGGCGCCGGGCGTCCCGACGAAATTCCTGGTCCTGCTTGCGCCCTTCGTTGCGGCGTACGACGATTGACGAAGCACGGCGTTTGAGGGTGCTGGCCGCCGGTCACGTGAGGGGCTGGAAGGAGGCTGGGGCGATGGCGCGCCGCTCGGTGCCCAGGTCCATGCCCACGGACCCGCTGCTGTGGTTGTCGAGCGGTGGTGGAGATGGGCTCCGGCACATCGTGGTCGGGGTTGACGGCTCCTCGCCGAGCCTCAACGCCGTCTGCATGGCCGCCCAGATCGCCCAGCTCACCGGCGGGCGCCTGACGGTCGTGCACGTGCGGCCGCGCGGACCGGCTGTCGGGCTGCTCATGCCCGGCTGGGGCTGCCTGCTCGAGCAATGGCGCGAGGACCTCGAGTTCGAGGTCGGCATGGAGGTCGCGCGCATGCTGGACCCCCTGGGCGTGTCCTGGAACCTGTGGATCGGCAGCGGCGACCCGGCCTCGCGCCTCGACGAGGTCGCCACCGACGTCGACGCCGACCTGATCGTCGTCGGCACCCACGGCGGCGGCCTGCTCCGCTGCATGCTCCGTGGCTCCGTCGCCACCCGCCTCCTCCGCCGCGAGCAACGCCCCCTCCTGGTCGTCCACTGAGGGGTCAGTGTGCGCAGCCGCCGGCCTGGCAGGCAGCTAGGACGGCTGGCCGCCGAAAGCCACCCGGTGATCGGCGGCGAACTGTTCGATCGTCTGCGGGGGGCGGCCGGTCAACTTGGCCACCTCGTCGGTGACCGTCGCCCCGTGGCCGGCTGCCAACAGCGTGTTGCTCTCGATCAAGGCATCGATCAGCCAGCCGGGCAGCCCGGCGCCGGCCAGCGCCTGACGAAAGGCGTCGGGGCCGACGTCGACATAGAGGACCTGGCGCCCGATGGCCGCCGACAGCCGCTTGGCAACCTCCGCCGCCGACAGGGCCTCGGGCCCGGTGAGCGTGTAACTGGCGCCCTGGTGCCCAGCGCTGGTCAGCACGTGGGCGGCCACCACGGCGATGTCGCGGGTGTCGACGTAGCCGACCCGGCCCTCACCGGTCATGCCGTACAGCATGCCCTGCTCGGCCACGGGCTGCGCCGACATGAGGAAGTTCTGCATGAAGTAGCTGGGCCGCAGCAGGGTGTGCGTCAGGCCCGATTGGACCAGGTGCTGCTCGATCTGCCCGTGCCAGCGGCCAAACACCAGCCCCGCGTCCGGGGCCGCCCCCGGCACCGAGAGCTTGACCACATGCGCGACCCCGGCCCGTTTGGCCGCGTCGATAACGTTTCGTTCCTGCTGGGGCTGGTGGGGGGTTGGCGGCGACAGCAGGAACAGGTGGTCGCAGCCGGCCATGGCCGCATCCAGCGTGTCGGGCCGCTCGAAGTCGCCCAGGGCGGTCTCCAGGCCCAGGCGCTGGATCGGGGCTGCCTTGTCGGGCGAGTGGACCAGGGCCCGAGCGGGCACACCCTGCTCGGCGAGCAGCCGCACCAACTCCGAGCCGACCTTGCCGGTGGCACCGGTGACCAGGATCACGACCGCGCCCTGGTGGTGGTGTCCGCGCCGGCGCTGGTGGTGCCCGCCACGCGGGAGGTGAAGGCGTCGACGTCGCCGCTGGCCTCCTCGACCGGCTCCAGGTAGAACCGCACCCAGGCCAGGCGGCCCTGGGTGACCCCGAGGATGGCCACACCCCGCATCGCGAACGCGGCGCCGTCGCGTCGGCTGCCGGACATGTCCCACTCGGTCCACACGGTGTCGCCGTCCACGGCGATGCGCGGCAGCCGCGCCCGCAGGTCGGGCACGCCGGCAAAGATCTGGCTCCAGTTGCGGCGCACCTGCTGGCTGCCGCGAAAGCCCCGCTGCGGGTGGGCCGGCCACTCGTTGACGAAGTCCTCGGCGAAGCAGGCCACCATCGCCTCCAGGTCGTGGGCGTTGATCGCCGCCAGCAGCCGCTCCACCACCACCGCCGGGCCCTGGTCCGCTCGGTCCATGACGGCCTCTCCCCATTCTGCTACACTTAACTGTAACCGATACAGGAGTATGGAACGAACCATTGGCCAACGTCAAGCCGAAGCGTCGCTACGACTCCAGCGGCCGCCAAGCCCAAGCCCGCCGCAACCGGGAGACGATCCTGGACGCCGCCCAGCGGCAATTCCTGGAGGGCGGCTACGCCGCCACCACGATCGCCGCGATCGCCGCCGAGGCGGGCGTGTCGGTGGAGACGATCTACAAGGCCTTCGGCGGCAAGCCGGGGCTGGTCCGCGCCATCTACGACCGCGGCCTGACCGGCCGCGAACCGGTCCCGGCCTTCCAGCGCGCCGATGCGATGCGCGAACGCGAGACCGACCCCACAACGATCATGCGCAACTGGGGCCTCCTGACCAGCGAGGTCTCCTCAGTCGTGTCGCCGATCCTGCTGCTCGTCCGCTCCGCGGCGGCCAGCGACCCCGACATGGCGGAGCTGCTCAGCGTCGGCAACCACGACCGGGACGAACGCGCCCGCCACCACGCCCGCTTCCTGCAGCAGCGCGGCTACCTGCGCGAGGGCGTCACCCTCGCCCAGGCGACCGACATCCTGTGGACCTGCACCGCACCCGAACTCTATGACCTGCTCGTCCTGCAGCGCGGCTGGTCCCTGCCGCAATACGCACGGTTCCTCGCCGACTACATGATCGCCGCGCTCCTCCCCCAGGCCCAATGAGCGACGCGGGCCCGTGATCGCCACCCAGGGCCGGCGCACCCCGGCCCGACCCGCCCGCGCCCGGTCGCGAGCCTCCCACCGCCCATCCGGACGACGGACGTAGCCGGTGAGGCCAATTTCGCGTGGGAGAGGCGAGCGCCTATTCGGTGCGGGAGAAGCGGGCGCCGGCGAAGGCGAGGGCGATGGCGGCGAGGAGGGCGACGAGCCCGAGCTCGGCGGCGGTGGGGAGGACCCATCCGCCCCAGGAGATGCCCGGGTCGAGCATCCGGGCCAGGGCTGGCGGCGCGGTGACGTGGGCGAAGACGGCGCGGCGCATGGGGTCGACGGCGTAGCTCAGCGGGTCCAGCAGGGTCAGCGCCGTCAGCCACTGCGGCAGGTTGGAGAGCGGGAACAGCGCGCCGGACAGGAAGAACATGGGCAGCACCAGGAACTGGATCACGACCTGGAAGGACTCGATGCGGGCCACGCGCGAGGCGATCAGCGTGCCGATCGCGGTCAGCGCCAGGGCGGCCAAGGCCATCTCGAGCACCAGCAGCCCCATCAGCGTCGGGTCGTAGGGCACGTGGACCAGCCCGGCCAGCACCAGCATGATCGCGCCCTGGATGGTGGCCACGGTGGCGCCGCCCAGGCACTTGCCGATCACCAGCGCGCCGCGGCGCACCGGGGCGACCAGCATCTCGCGCATGAACCCGAACTCTCGGTCCCAGACGATCGACACCGCCGAGAAGATCGAGGTGAACAGTACGGTCATTGCCAGCACGCCGGGGAACATGAAGGTGCGGAAGTCGATCCCGGCTCCGGCGTTCGGCATCATCCTCGCCAGCCCGCTCCCCAGTACCAGAAGGAACAGGACCGGCTGGACCAGCGCGGTGACCATGCGCGGCCGGTTGCGCAGGAAGCGGATCAGCTCGCGCCGCCACACCACGCGGACGGCGCGCAGGTCGTCGGCAAGCCGGCCGCCGGCCTCGCGGACCGGCGCGACCTCGGTCGTGCCCGCAGCCAGGTCGCTCATCCGCTCATCTCCTCATCCGCGCCCACGGGACCGACCGCAGGCGCTCGCTGGCCGAGGCCTCGGCGTCGCGGATGGTCCGGCCGGTGTAGCTCATGAACACGTCGTCCAGCGTCGGCCGCGCCACGCTGATCGCGCGGATGCGGACCCCGAGCTCGGCGAACAGGCGCGGAACGAACTCCTCACCCCCGCCGATGTGGAAGGTCACCGCGTCCTCGCTCACGGTCGCGTCCAGCCCGAAGCGGACCCGCAGCGCCGCGATCGCGGCGGCGTCGTCGTCGCTGCGCAGGGTGACGCGGTCCTTGCCGACGCTGGCCTTCAGCTCGTCGGGCGTTCCCTCGACCACGATCGTGCCGTTGTCGATGATGGAGATGCGGTCGCAGTACTCCGCCTCGTCCATATAGTGCGTGGTGAGGAACATGGTGATCGCCTCGCGGCGCCGCAGCTCGTTCAGGTAGGCCCAGATCTGGCTGCGCGTCTGCGGGTCGAGCCCGATGGTCGGCTCGTCCAGGAACAGCACCCTGGGCGAGTGGAGCAGACCGCGCGAGATCTCCAGGCGCCGCTTCATTCCACCGGAGAAGGTGCGCACCTGGCTGCCGCGCCGCTCACCGAGCCCGACCAGGTCGAGAACCTGGTTCAGGCGGGCCGCCACGGTGTCGCGCGGCACGCCGTACAGCTCGGCGTGGAAGCGCAGGTTCTCCTCGGCGGTGAGGTAGTCGTCCAGGGTCGTGTCCTGGAACACCAGGCCGATGCGCCGTCGCACCTCGGCCTGCCGCTCGACCACGTCGAAGCCAGCCACGCTGGCCCGCCCGGCGCTCGGCTGCAGCAGCGTGCACAGCATCGAGATGGTGGTCGACTTGCCGGCGCCGTTCGGCCCCAGGAACCCGAAGGTCTGGCCGGGTGGGACCGAGAAGCTCACGCCACGGACGGCCTCGAGCTCGTCGAACCGCTTGACCAGGCCCTCGGCCTGGATGGCGGCGGCGCCGTCAGCGGCTGGGCTGGCCGCGGCGGCCTGCCTGGAACCCCTCCTGATTCGCATCTCAGGCTCCGTTGTGCGCCGGCACCAGCGCGTCCAGCTCGCGCTGCACCTCGCGGTAGCGCTGCCGCCTGGCGTCCAGGTCCTCGAGGAACTGGACGAGGCGGGCCATCTTGGCCTCGACGCGGGCGCGAAGTCTGGCGTTGTGCCGCATCGCCTCGGCCAGGATCTCGGCGCGGCGCTCCGGCGGCCTGCCGGCCAGCCACTCGGCGCGAAGCGTCGCCAGCCGGTCCTCGATGCTGACGACCTCCAGGATCTCGTCGAGATTGAAACCCATCACCTCCTGCAGCTCGCGGATGTGCTCCAGGCGCGCGATGTCGTCGTCGGTGTAGCGCCGCGCGCCGCCTGGCGTGCGTCCGGAGGGGTTCAGCAGGCCGAGCTCCTCGTAGTAGCGCAGCGTGCGGCTGGAGACGCCCACGCGGGCGGCCGCCTCGCCGATCCGGAGCTCGCCGGCGCCCTGGGTCACGCTGACATCGACTCCTCGGCCTCGGACAACATCGTCGACTCCTCCTGCTCGCCGTGGACGTAGCGGCCGCCCCGCATCCAGGAGGCGACGGCGGCGATTACGCACAGCACCGCGGCCACGGTGAACACGATACGCAATCCATGACCGAATGGGCCGGAGATGAGCCCGGGGAAGTTGCTCTGACCAGTCAGGAAGGCGGCCTTGCCAGGGGGCAGCGAGCTGAGCACCCGCGGGCCGAGCAGGGTCTGGATCGGGTTGTAACCGAGGAAGGCGGCGAACAGGCTGCCGACCGGCGGGAGGTGGGCGACCTGGCTGGCGATCTGGGGCGGCACGCCGTTGCTGGTCAGCCCGCGCAGCAGCGTCCGCGGCAGGGAGTTGGCCAGCCCGGCGATCATCAGCGAGAAGAACAGCCCGATCGACAGCACGAACCCCGAGTTCTGGAAGGTGGCGCGCATGCCGGAGGCGACGCCACGCTGCTCCGCCGGCACGGCGTTCATGATGCCGGCGGTGTTGGGCGCCGTGAACAGCCCGGAGCCGATGCCGTTGAGCAGCAGCAGCATCGCGAACAACGGATAGGAGAAGTCGGCGGGCAGCAGCTCCAGCAGGCCGAAGGACGCGGCCGCCAGCAGCATCCCCCCGGTGGCGAAGGGGCGGGCGCCGAAGCGGTCCGACAGCCAGCCGGACACCGGCCCGGCGACCAGGAAGCCGACGGTGAGCGGCAGCAGGTAGATCCCGGCCCACAGGGGAGTGCGGTCGAAGCTGTAGCCGTGCAGCGGCAGCCAGATGCCCTGCAGCCAGATGATCATCATGAACTGCAGACCGCCGCGGGCGATCGAGGAGAGCAGGCCGGCCAGGTTGCCGGCGGCGAACGCCCTGATCCGGAACAGCTCGAGGTTGAACATGGGCTGGGCCACCATCCGCTCGATCGCCACGAACGCCCCCAGGATGACCGCCCCGCCGCCGAGCAGCGTCACCACCAGCGGGCTGGTCCAGCCCATGGTGTGGCCGGCGTAGGGCTGGATGCCGTAGGTGATGCCGACCAGCACCATGACCAGGCCGGCGGCAAACGTCAGGTTGCCCCACCAGTCGACGGTGGCGGCCGTCCGCGGCCGGGTCTCGCGCAGCTTGAGGTAGGCCCAGGCGGTGCTGACCACCCCGATCGGCACGTTCACCCAGAAGACCAGGCGCCAGTCGATCTCGGCCAGGAGCCCGCCGAGGATCAGGCCGATGAACGAGCCGGCGATGGCGGCGACCTGGTTGATGCCCATGGCCATGCCGCGCTGGTCGGCGGGGAAGGCGTCGGTGAGGATCGCGGTCGAGTTGGCCATCACCAGGGCGCCGCCGACGCCCTGGACGATCCGCAGGCCGATCAGGGTGAGCGCGCCGGAGGATCCCTGGGCGGGCACCACCGCCAGCAGGATCGACGAGATGGTGAACACCAGCAGGCCGAGGTTGTACATGCGGACGCGGCCGAGCATGTCGCCGAGGCGGCCGAAGGTCACCACCAGCACCGAGGTGGCCACCAGGTAGCCCATCAGCATCCACAGCAGGTAGCCGATGTTGCCGGCCTCCAGCGGCTGCAGGCCGATCCCGCGGAAGATCGCCGGCAGCGAGATGATCACGATGGACGAGTTGACCGTGGCCATCAGGATCCCGAAGGTCGTGTTGGTCAGGGTCGCCCATTTGTAGCCATTGCCGCTGGCGGTGTCGGGCCGGTCGCTGGGCGTGGCAACGCGCATGCGCCAATCTCCAGATTTCGTCGAGACGGGTCGAGACGGGGTCGGGACGGCGGGCAGGTGGCCGCCGCCGTCCCGAAAGCTAACGTTCACGTTAACATCGTCCTCGCAGACCCGCACGAGCGACCCGGCGCCGACCCGGCCCCGGTGCCCGGCGGTCGCGTCAGGACCGTCCGGTCAGGTCCGCTCGGCCCCCGGCCTCGGCGTCGCCCTGCTGGTCCGGCTGCTGGGGCGGGATGCTTGCCCGCGCCATGCTGCCGTGCTCGCCGGCGCGCGTGAGCGTGAAGCGCCCGCCGAGCTCCTCGTCGACCAGGGCGCGGACCAATCGCAGGCCCAGCCCGCCGCCCGGCCGAGCGACCGGCTCCGGATCGGGCGGCGGGCCCTCGCCGTCGTCGATCACCTCGAGCTCGAGCGCGCCGCCCTCCACGGCGTGCAGCCGCACCGTGACGGTTCCCACGCGGTTTCCGAGCCCGTGCTCCAGCGCGTTCTGGACCAGCTCGTTCAGCACCACCGACAGCGGCGTGGCCACGTTGGCGCCGACCCGCACGGACTCGGCCTCGACCACGATCCGCACGCTCTCGCTGCCGAGCGAGCCCTCGAGCATGCGCACGACCCGGCGGGCGACGTCGCCCATGTCGACCGCGCCGGTCGGCTCCTCGGTGAGGGTCTCGTGGACCAGGGCGATCGAGGCGATCCGCCGGACCGACTCCTCCAGGGCGTCCACCGCCATCGGGTGGTCGGTCAGCCGGCGTGCCTGCAGGCGCAGCAGGGAGGCGACCGTCTGGAGGTTGTTCTTCACCCGGTGGTGGACCTCCCGGATGGTCGCCTCGCGGCGCGAGATGACCCGCTCGTGGCGGCGCAGCTCGGTCACGTCCCTGCACAGCACGAGCGCGCCCCGGCGCTCGGTCATGCTGCGCAGCAGCGGCATGACGCGCACGTCGGTGACCGCGCCGTCGCCCTCCACGTCCGACTCGATCGGCCGGCGGCCGGCCATCGCCTCGGCGACCAGCACCGCCACCCGGTTGGGAAGCGGCTGGCCCGGCGGCAGCGAGTTGGTGCCCATGCGGCGGAATGCCGAGGTGGCGTTGGGGCTGGCGAAGGTCACCCTGCCGCTGGAGTCCAGGGTGATGAGGCCGTCCCCGACCCGCGGCGAGCCGATCAGGTCGTGCGCCTCTTTGAATGGAAAGGTCCCGTTGGCCACCATCTCCAGCAGGGCGTCGGCCGCCTGCAGGTAGGCGGCCTCCAGCCGGCCGGTCGCCCGCGCCGGCACCTCGGCCGCCTCGACGCTGAGCACCGCGAGCACCGAGCCGCGCCGGCGCACGGGCACCGTCTCGATCCGGACGGGCTCGGCGTCGATGAACACCGGCTGCGGCGCGCGCAGGCGGCGCCGCTCCCGCCAGGCGCGCTCCACGAACGGGTGCCAGCCGGACTCGACCACTTCGCCGACCAGGTCGGCCGGGTACAGGGTGCGGGCGGTATAGGGGCGCATCTGGCCAACGATCCTGAAGCGCTCGGCGCCAGCCTCAACGAACAGCAGCAGGTCGGCGAATGACAGGTCGGCGATGAGCTGCCAGGCGGCCATCAGGCGGTGCAGATGGTCCTCGGCCTCGCCGAGGCCCTCCACCGGTGGTTGGGTCACGTTGCGCACGCCCCAAGACTATCGGAGCGGTGCCCGACTCGAGATGTTGACGGGCCGGATACGGGACCGTAACCTCGACCGAGAGCAACGGCGCTCGCCTCGCGGGTGCCGTTTTCGCGTGTCCGGGACAACGCCGTCTCGGACTGCCCAACCTTCGGCGTCCGCCCGCAAGACTGCGATCGGAGGCGGAGGTATGGGCGACCGTTCCGCATGCACGTGTCCCTCGCCGGCCCGGCGCGCGCCGCTCTACGACGCACGCCTGCACGAGCGTGACGCCTGTGGCATCGGCTTCGTGGCGGACCTCCATGGCCGGCCGAGCCGCACCATGGTGGAGCACGCGCTCTGCGGGCTGGAGCGGCTGCGCCATCGCGGCGCCGTGGCCGCCGACGCCCGCACGGGTGATGGCGCCGGTCTGCTGCTGCCCATCGACCAGGAGTTCTACGCCACTCCGAGCGGTGTCGAGGGCCGGCTCGGGCTCGCGATGGCCTTCCTGCCGGCGGACCGGGACCTGGCCAAGGCGGCCATGGTTGCCGTCGAGCAGGCGCTGGCCGCCGAGGGGCTGGACCTGGAGCGCTGGCGGACCGTCCCGGTGGACTCGGAGGCGCTGGGCGACAAGGCCAGGGCCAGCATGCCCGCGATCGAGCAGGCGGTGTTCCGCGCGCCCGGCGTCGACGCCGAGGAGGCCGAGCGCCGATGCCTGCGCGCCGGCCGCCGCGCTGTCGCCGACGCGCGCGCGGCCGGCGCTTCTCTGTATCTGGCGTCCTGTTCCACACGGACGGTCACCTACAAGGCGCTTTGCGCCGCCGACCAGCTCGCCGCCTTCTACGCCGACCTGGCTGACGAGCGCCTGCGCGCGCCGTTCGCCATCTTCCACCAGCGCTACTCCACCAACACCACGCCGTCGTGGGAGCGCGCGCAGCCGTTCCGCTTCCTCTGCCACAACGGCGAGATCAACACGCTCGACGGCAACCGCGCCTGGATGCGGGCGCGCGAGGGGAGCCTCGGCGCCGGCGAGCTGGCCAGCCTGGACGGGACCGATCCCGAGGAGCTGCTGCGGCCGGTGCTCGACCCCGACGGGTCCGACTCGGCGATGCTCGACAACGCGGTGGAGCTGCTGGTCCGCGGCGGCCGCGACGTGCGCCACGCGCTGGCCATGCTGGTGCCCGCGGCCGTCGAGCACGACCCGGACGCAAGCGACGAGCTACGCGATTTCTACCGCTACCACGCCTGCCTGACCGAGCCGTGGGACGGGCCGGCCGGGCTGGTGTTCACCGACGGCCGCCTGGTGGGCGCGACCCTGGACCGCAACGGCCTGCGCCCGTTGCGATACGAGGTCTGCGAGGACGGTCTGGTGGTGTGCGCGTCCGAGGTCGGCGCCGTCGACCTGGCCGGCCACGGCACCGTCCGGCGCGGCCGCCTCGGCCCGGGCCAGATGCTGTGCGTCGACCCGAACGCCGGGCTGCAGACGGACGCCGACATCAAGCAGGCGCTCGCGGGGCGCCGCCCGTGGAGCGACTGGCTGGCCACCCACCTGCGCGCCGCGCGGTCCGGCGAGCCGATGCCGGCTCCAGAGGAGGACCTGACCGCCGCGCAGGTGGCCTTCGGCTTCACCCGCGAGCTGATCTCGACGGTGCTGCGCCCGATGGCGACCGGTGGCAAGGAGCCCACCGCCTCGATGGGCGACGACACGCCGCCGGCCCCGCTGGCCGCCACCCAGCGGCCGGTCAGCCACTTCCTGCGGCAGCGCTTCGCCCAGGTCACCAACCCGCCGATCGACCACCTCCGCGAGCGTCACGTGCTCTCCAAGCGCACCCTGCTCGGCCCCCGCGCCCCGCTGCTCGCCGAGCTGCCCGAGGCGGCGCGCCTGCTGGAGCTGGAGACCTTCCTGCTCACTCCCGACGGCGTCGAGCAACTCCTGGAGGCGGCCGTTGCGCTCGGCCGCGCGGACGTTCCCTTCGCGGCGCGCGTGCTGGACGCCACCTGGCCGGTGGAGGAGGGCCCGGCCGGTCTCCGCGCCGCCTGCCGACGGCTCGGCGACGAGGCCGAGGGGGCGGTCCGGGAGGGCGCCGGCCTGCTGGTCATCCGCGACCAGGCCCCCGCCGGCGGCTCCGCCCGCGCGCCCATGCCGGCGCTGCTGGCCATCGGTGCGGTGCAGCACCGCCTGGTCCGCGCCGGCCTGGCGACCGCCGCCAGCCTGGTCGCCGACACCTGCGAGCCGGTCGACGCCCATCACGCCGCCGCGCTGCTCGGCTACGGCGCCGGCGCGATCTGCCCGCGCCTGGGCCTGGCCACCGCCGCCGGGCTCGCCAGGGACGGCGACGCGGCCGCGGCGCAGGCCCGCTACCTGCACGCCGTGGAGGAGGGCGTCTTCAAGGTCATGTCCAAGATGGGCATCTCCACGCTGGACTCCTACCGCGGCGCCCAGATCTTCGAGGCGGTCGGCCTGGACGCCGAGGTGGTCGGCGTCTGCTTCGCCGGCACCGCCTCACCGCTCGGCGGCATCGGCTTCGACGAGCTGGGCTCCGACGTGCTCACCCGCCTGCGCGCTGCGGCGTCCGAGGCCACGCGGCTGGAGAACCCCGGATGGTTCAAGCACCGCCCCGGCGGCGAGTACCACGCCACCAACCCCGAGGTCATGCAGGCCCTGCACCACACCGTCCGCGAGGACGCGGACATGCGCGGCTCCAAGCGCGGCGCCCACCTGCTCCAGCAGGCGGTCAAGGGCGGCACCTTCGAGCGCTACCAGCATTTCGCCAAGCTGGTGAACGAGCGGCGCCCGGCCGCGCTGCGGGACCTGCTGGAGGTCTCGCCGGCCCGCCCGCCCGTGCCACTGGAGGAGGTCGAGCCGGCCGAGGGGATCCTGCGGCGCTTCTCGACCGCGGCGATGAGCCTCGGCTCGCTCTCGCCGGAGGCGCACGAGTCGCTGGCCATGGCCCTGAACCGGGTCGGCGGCCGCTCCAACTCGGGAGAGGGCGGTGAGGACCCCGCCCGGCTCGGCACCGAGCGCGGCTCCGCCATCAAGCAGGTCGCCTCCGGCCGCTTCGGCGTCACGCCCGAGTACCTGGCCTCAGCGGTCGAGCTGCAGATCAAGATCGCCCAGGGCTCCAAGCCCGGCGAGGGTGGGCAGCTCCCTGGCCACAAGGTCAGCCCCTACATCGCCAAGCTGCGCCACACCCAGCCAGGCGTGGCGCTGATCTCCCCGCCGCCGCACCACGACATCTACTCGATCGAGGATCTCGCCCAGCTCGTTTTCGACCTGAAGCAGGCCAATCCCGGCGCGGACGTGACCGTCAAGCTGGTCGCCGAGGCGGGAGTCGGCACGGTGGCCGCGGGCGTGGTCAAGTCGCTGGCGGACGTGGTCACCATCTCCGGCGCCGACGGCGGCACCGGCGCCAGCCCGCTGTCGTCGATCAAGCACGCCGGCTCGCCCTGGGAGCTGGGCTTGGCCGAGACCCAGCAGGCGCTGCGCGTCAACGGGCTCCGATCGCGGGTGCGGGTGCGCGTCGACGGCGGCCTCAAGACCGGGCGCGACGTGCTGCTGGCCGCGCTGCTCGGAGCGGACGAGTACGGCTTCGGGACCGCGGCGCTGCTGGCGGAGGGCTGCCTGATGGTGCGCACCTGCCACCAGGACAACTGCCCGGTCGGGATCGCGACCCAGCGCGAGGACCTGCGCGCCAAGTTCACGGGCACTCCCGAGATGGTCGTCCACTACCTCGAGTTCGTGGCCGAGGAGCTGCGGCTCCTGCTGGCGTCGCTCGGCCTGCGCAGCCTCGACGAGGCCATCGGCCGGGTCGACCTGCTGCGGCAGCGGCCGGCCGGCGACCCCCGGGCCGACAAGCTCGACCTGGCGCCGCTGCTGGACCCCGGCGAGGGTGCCGGCGAGCACGCGCCGCGGCGGTTCGTCGCCCCCGACCCCAGCCACGCGATCCGCTCGGCGCTCGGCGACCAGGTCACCGGGGACGCCATCGGCGGCCTTGAGGCCGGCGACCTGGTGCACCTGCGCTACCCGATCGCCAACACCGACCGCTCAGTCGGCGCCCGCCTCGGCGTGGCCATCGCCGCCAGGTACGGCTCCAGACCGCCGGCGGGCCGTGCCCGCATCGAGTTCGCCGGCACGGCCGGCCAGAGCTTCGGGGCCTTCCTCGCCGCCGGGGTCGAGCTGCGCCTGGAGGGCGCGGCCAACGACTACGTCGGCAAGGGCATGGGCGGCGGCCGGCTGGTGATCCGCCCACCAGCCGGCGACGCCGGCGACCCCGTGCTGCTCGGCAACACCGTCCTGTACGGCGCCACCGGCGGCGAGCTGTTCTGCGCCGGCCGGGCCGGGGAGCGGTTCGCGGTCCGCAACTCCGGCGCCACCGCCGTGGTCGAGGGCACCGGTGACCACTGCTGCGAGTACATGACGGGCGGGACCGTGGTGGTCCTGGGGCCGGTCGGCCGCAACCTCGGCGCCGGCATGACCGGCGGCGAGGTATTCCTGTACGGCCGGGGCGAGCGCGTGCCAGAGCGGCTGAACGGCGAGCTGGTGCTGGCGCGGCGCCCCGACGACCTCGAGCTGGTGCGCCTGCGCGAGCTGATCGTCACCCACGCCGAGCTGACCGGATCGGCGGCCGCCGCCGCGGCGCTCGCCGGCTGGGACCGGGCCGCCGGCTCGTTCTGGCGGGTGGCGCCGCGTGACGAGGTGGCGGCCATCGAGCGGGCGCACGAGGGGACGGCGTAGAGTTTCCCGGTGAGTCCAGCGCCGGGCGGCGGCCGGGGCTGGACTGGAGGCGTCGCGTTGCCGATCCTTGCTACGGTGCTGGCATGCTTGCGCTGGTCGTGGGAGAGGAGCGAGATGGCCCGAGTGCTCGTGGCCGAAGACGAGGTCCTGATCCGGGTGGACGTCGTCGAGACGCTGGAAGAAGGCGGCCACACCGTCGTGGGCGAGGCGGGCGACGGGGAGCAGGCGATCGAGCTTGCCCGTGATCTCAGCCCGGACCTGGTCGTCATGGACGTCAAGATGCCCAAAATGGACGGGGTCGCCGCCGCCAGGCACATCACCCAGCAGAGCGGTCCCGCCGTGCTGGTGCTCACGGCCTTCTCCGACAAGGAGCTGGTCGAGGAGGCCGCGGACGCCGGCACCATCGGCTACCTGGTCAAGCCGTTCCAGCCAGCACAGCTGCTGGCCGCCGTCGAGGTCGCGCTGGCCCGCTCCGCCGAGCATCGCGACCTGCAGCACACCGTCGAGGACCTGGAGACCAAGCTCGCCAACCGCAAGGTGATCGAGCGCGCCAAGGGCCGCCTGATGGAGCAGTTCGCGCTCACCGAGGACCAGGCCTACACGCGCATGCGCAAGGCGGCCATGGACCGCCAGCTTCCTCTGGTCGAGATCGCCCGCCGCGTCATGGAATCCCAGTCCAGCGACTGACCTCGGGTACCAGGCCGCAGCCTTTCTGATCGCCACACCAGGCACATCCGGGAACACCCTGCCGGTTCCCTGATGCCTCCAGGGGAAATCAGGGGTGATCCCCGATGGCGCGATGCCGCCCACGGTGGTGCCATGGCGTTGTGCCTCGAGACGGACTGAGGGGGAGATGGCATGGAGTACTTCCGCCAGCAAGGGCTGGTGCGGCCACGTCAGGGACGCGTCATCGCCGGCGTCTGCGCCGGCCTGGCGCGACGGTTCGGGATCTCGCCCTTCGCCGCGCGGCTGCTGTTCGTGCTCGTGCTGCTGATCCTGCCAGGCAGCCAGATCATCGTCTACCCGATCCTGTGGATCCTGATGCCGTCGGAGTGACCTCCGGCGTGCTCCAGCATCCCGCCGCCGGCGACGAACCCGGGCGACGGGAGCCTGGCCCAGGGTGACGATCGTCGGCGCGTGAGGGCTCCTCTGCGGCGCTGACCGCTTCAGCCGGAGGGGGAAGCGGTCGAACCATATCAGCGAGACGTGACGCCGCGGACCACGAGCGTCGATGTCGCATGCCGGACAGACGCCGCGTCCGCGGGGAAACTAACTTCGGGCATGGAACCAGAAGTGCGCTTCCGGCGTCTTGATAGGTAGTCGACGTATCGAACGAGGGTGCACATGGCGAGGCAGCCGATACGGCCGGGAGCGGCGCCCGCTGGACGCGCCGCCGCCGCGGCGACCCCGAGCGTGACCGCGCATCAGCAGTCCCAGCTGCCGGCGACCGCGGAGCCCGCGCGCCTTCGCCTGCTGCCGGGCTCGGGCCACCGGGGGACCCAGGGGTGCCCGCTGGTGGTGTTCCTCGGGGTGGGCGACGACCGTCGCAGCCGGCTCGCCGCCGCGTTGCTCGCGCACCGGGCCCAAGGGCGGGCGCAAGCGATCTCCATGAGCCAGACCACCGTCGAGCCGGACTCGATGGTGGTCGAGGCGTTGGCCGCCATCGGCGTGGACCTGCTCGGCTGGCGGTCCTGGCCACGGTCGCAGGAGCTGCTGCGGCGGGCAGCGGCGGTGGTGGTGATGGGCTACGACAGCCAGACCCTCGACGAGCTGCCCCGCGCGGAGGACTGGTTCATCGACGACCCAGCAGGCAAGGACCGCGAGACCCTGCGCTACCTCCGCGACGCGATCGACCGTCAGGTCCAGCGGCTGCTCTTCCGCCTCGGCGGCGCCGCTCCAGCCGCCCCCACGCAGCGCGAGAACGGCTGAGGGGCACCGGCAGGACGCGCGCAATCAGGTCACGGAGCGGCTGAGGGCCGCGGCGGTCCGGCCGATGGTGGTGAGCCGGTCGAGCTCCCGCCGGCCCGGGTGCCCGCATGGATCTCCTTGCCGGGAGAAAATACAGCGATGCGCACCCAATCTTCGGAGTCGTCCGGCCGCGGGCCCGGGCATTGCCCTGGGCGTGGCACCGGCGCGCTGGTGGGGCTCGTCGTGCTGGTGGCGGCCGCCTGCTCCGGCGGGAGCCAGCAGAGCGCACCGGTCGCCACCACGGCGCCGGCCGGCGACCTCGCCAAGGCGCGCGTTCGTCTCCAGGAGGTCGCCCGCATCGATTCGCCAGTCGGCATGGCGCTCCGCAAGGGCGATTCGGGCGTCTACTTCATCGAGCAGACGGGGCGGGTCCGGGTGTTCCGCAACGGCCGGATGGACCCGAACGCGGTGCTCGACGTCTCCAGCCAGATCAAGGCGGGCGGCGAGCAGGGCCTGCTCGGCATCGCCTTCTCGCCCGACGGCCGCTACCTCTACCTCGACTTCACCGATACCCGTGGCGACACCCACATCGCCGAGTTCGCCATGGGCGGCGGCCGCCCGGATCTCGGCTCCCAGCGCAACGTGCTCACCGTTGACCAGCCCTTCGCCAACCACAACGGCGGCCAGCTCGCCTTCGGGCCCGACGGTCACCTCTACATCGCGCTCGGCGACGGCGGCAGCGGCGGCGACCCCTACGGCAACGGCCAGTCGCTCGGCACCCTGCTCGGCAAGATCCTGCGCATCGACCCGCGGCCGTCCGGCGGCCGGCCCTACGGCATCCCGCGGGACAACCCCTTCGTGGACCGCGCGGGCGCCCGCGCCGAGATCTGGGACTACGGCCTGCGCAACCCGTGGAGGTTCAGCTTCGACCCCACCACCAGGGACCTGTGGATCGCCGACGTCGGCCAGGGCGACTGGGAGGAGGTCGACCACGAGCCGGCCGGCCGCGGTGGCCGCAACTACGGCTGGAACCGGCTGGAGGGCACCCACCACTTCGACGGCGACCCGCTCGCCGGCGCGGTCGGGCCGGTGATCGAGTACGGCCACAGCGCCGGCGCCTGCACGGTGATCGGCGGCTCGGTCTACCGCGGCGCCGCGATCCCGGACCTGCGTGGCGCGTTCCTGTACGGGGATTACTGCGCCGGCTGGGTCAAGGCTGTGACCGTGGGCGACCCCTCGGGAACCCCCCGCGACCTGGGCATCAACGTCCCCTCGCTGACCTCGTTCGGGACCGACCAGCGGGGCGAGCCGTTCGCGCTGTCCGCTGGGGGTCAGGTCTTCCGGATCGTCAAGGGCTGACGGGGCGCTCCTGGGGTTCACTCCGGGATTTCCCTGAGCCCGGCCCGGATGGTTCAGGGATCCCGCGGGGTCGTTCCCTGATGTCGCCGCCCCAACGCCGCGCGAGGCTGTCACGGCGATGCGGCACCATGACGTGACAATGGCTCAGGAGGGGGGCGGGGGCTCGTGCACCAGCAGGGCGGCGCCGATGGCGCCGGCCATGTCGCCGAGGGCGGTCCTGCGGACGTCCAGCGGCGGCTCGTTGGTCAGGAGCCGCGGCGTGACGGTGCGCTCGACCTGGCGGACGAACGGGTCACCGAGCCCGTCGATCAGCCCTCCGCCGAGCAGGACCCCCTGCACGTCGAGCACGTTGCAGGCCGAGCCGATGGCGGTGCCGAGCGCGCGAGCGGCCAGCTCGACCAGCTCGCCGGCGAGCGCGTCACCCAGCGCCAGGCCCTCGGCCAGCACGTCGGGCGTCAGGCGCGCCCGCCCCAAGCGCCGCTGGATCGCGGGCAGCTCGGTCGGCCTGCCCGCCTCGACCGCCTCGCGCACCGCCCGCTCCATCGGCGTGCGGCCGGCATAGGCCTCGGTGCACCCTCGCCGCCCGCAGGGGCACCGCTCGCCGTCCATCACCACGACCGCGTGGCCGATCTCGCCGGCGGCGCCACGAGCGCCGCGGTGCAGGCGGCCGGCCAGCACCAGCGCGCCGCCCACGCCGGTGCCGGCGAACACCGCCAGCAGGCTGTCGAGGCCCCTGCCGGCGCCGACGCGGTGCTCGGCGAGGGCGGCGACGTTGACGTCGTTGTCGAGGCGCACCCTCGGCGGGTCGAGCGCGAGCGCGGCGGCCAGCAGCCCCGCCAGCGGGACGGGGCGGTCGAACCCGGAGAGGTTGCCGGCCTCCTCCACGATCCCGGCGGCCCGGTTGACCGGGCCGGCGGAGCCCACGCCGACGCCCTCGAGGTCGTGGACGCCGATGCCGGCGTTGGCGGCCGCGGCGCGGACCACCGCGGCCACCTGCTCGACCACGGAAGCGGGGCCGCCGCCTCCAGGCGTGGCGGCAACCGCGCTGGCGAGGGGGTTCCCGGCCTTGTCGACGATCACGCCCTGGACCTTGGTCCCGCCAAGGTCGACGCCGGCAGCTTGTCCTGGCATGGCGCCGATACTGGGCCGCGGCTGCCGGCGCCGTCAACGGTCGTCCCCCAGAGGTGGGCGCCGCGGCCGGCGGCATCCTCCTCAAGGTGGAGGGCCAAATCCCCTCGGCGGTCGATGCCCAGGTCAGGCCTTGTGCCGTAGGTTCCCATGGGTCCTGGAGTGCGCCGATCGCCCCCCGGGCCCCATCCCAACCCAAACCCGGAGCAACCCGAGCATGGCACCACGAGGAGAGATGTGATCATGGCGTCTGCCACCGCCGACGAGACAATCTCCAGGACCGACCTCGCCGCACGCGCGGTCGACGTCGTCAAGGTCTTCGGGGAGGGCCCCACGGCCGTCCGCGCCCTCGACGGCGTCTCCGTCGATTTCCCGTCCGGACGCTTCACCGCCATCATGGGACCGTCGGGCTCGGGAAAGTCGACCTTCATGCACTGCCTGGCCGGCTTGGACACGGTCACCTCCGGGCGGGTCTTCATTGGCGGCACCGAGCTCAACTCGCTCTCGGACAAGCAGCTCACGCTGCTGCGCCGCGAGCGCGTCGGCTTCATCTTCCAGGCGTTCAACCTGCTGCCGACACTGACCGCCGCCGAGAACATCGACCTGCCGATGGCGCTGGCCGGCGCCAAGCCCGACCGCTCCTGGGTCGACCGGGTGATCGACGCTGTCGGACTGCGTGACCGCCTGAGCCACCGGCCAGCCGAGCTGTCCGGCGGCCAGCAGCAGCGGGTCGCCGCCGCCCGGGCGCTGGCGTCCTCGCCCTCGATCGTCTTCGCCGACGAGCCCACCGGCAACCTGGACTCCAACGCCAGCGCCGAACTGCTCGGCTTCCTGCGGCGCTCGGTCGACGAGTTCGGCCAGACCATCGTGATGGTGACCCATGACCCGGGCGCCGCCGCCTACTCCGACCACGTGGTGTTCCTGCAGGACGGCAGGGTCGTCGACGAAATGCCCAGCCCCACCGCCGACAAGGTCCTCGACCTCATGAAGAAGCTCGGGGGCTGAGCCGACCATGTGGAACGCGACCATCAAGGGCCTGCTGTCCCACAAGCTCCGCCTCGCGCTCACCGCACTGGCGATCGTCCTCGGGGTGAGCTTCGTGTCGGGCACCTACGTGCTCACCGATACCATGAACGCCACCTTCACCCAGCTCTTCAAGGACACCACCAAGGGCATCGACGTGGTCGTCCAGACCAGGCAGACCTTCTCGGGCGAGCAGGGCGACACCCGTGATCCCGTGCCCGAGTCCCTGCTCCCGCGGATCAGGGGCATCGACGGCGTCAAGGTCGCCGAGGGCTCGGTCAACGGCTTCGCGCAGTTCATCGGCAAGAACGGCAAGGCCGTCACCACCGGCGGCGCGCCCACGCTGGGCGTGTCCGCCTCGGAGGCGCCCGAGCTGAACAGCAACTTCACGATACGCTCCGGCCGCGTCCCGAGCAGCCCGAACGAGGTCGCCGTCGACGCGCGCACCGCGTCCAAGCAGGGCTTCAAGGTCGGTGACCAGGTCAAGGTCCTGTCGCAGGGGCCGACGCGCAGCTACGCGGTCTCCGGGATCGTCGGCTTCGGCCAGGCGGACAACCTGGCCGGCGCGACCCTGGCCGTCTTCGACCTGAAGACCGCCCAGCAGGTCCTGGACAGCCAGGGCAAGTTCAACGAGATCGACGTGGTCGCCCAGCCGGGGGTCACCTCGGACCAGCTCCGCGAGCGCATCGCCGCGGCGGTCCCCTCCAGGTACGAGAGCATCACCGGCGCCGACCAGGCGCAGCGCTCCTCCAAGGAGATCCAGAAGGGCCTCGGCTTCTTCTCGACCGCGCTGCTGGCGTTCGCCGGCGTGGCGCTGTTCGTTGGGGCGTTCCTGATCTTCAATACCTTCTCGATCATCGTGGCGCAGCGGACCCGTGAGCTGGCCCTGCTGCGCTGCCTGGGAGCGAGCCGCCGCCAGGTGCTCAGCTCGGTCCTGCTCGAGTCCGGGCTGGTCGGGCTGGTCGCCTCAGCGATCGGTCTGGGGTGCGGAGTGCTGATCGCGCTGGGCCTGCGTGGCGTGCTCGGCGCGGTCGGGATCGACCTGCCGTCCACCGGCACGGTCTTCGAGGTGCGCACGGTGATCGTCTCGCTGGTGGTCGGCGTGGTGATCACGCTGGTGTCGTCGTTCATGCCGGCCCTGAAGGCGACCCGGGTGCCGCCGGTCGCGGCGATGCGCGCCGAGGCGGCGATGCCGCGGTCACGCTCGATCCGGCGCCGCTCGATCATCGGCTCGGTGGTCACGCTGATCGGTGTCGGCCTGCTGGTGCTCGGGCTGTTCCGCGACATCGACAAGCGCATCGCGGTCGTCGGCGCCGGCGCGGTGGTCATCTTCCTCGGCGTGGCCATCCTCAGCCCGCTGATCGCCCGGCCACTGGCCAGCTGGATCGGCTGGCCGTTCGCCAGGGTCTTCCGGCTGCCGGGCAACCTCGCCAGGCAGAACGCCATGCGCAACCCGCGCAGGACGTCCGCCACGGCCGCCGCGCTGATGATCGGCCTGGCGCTGGTGACCTTCGCCGGTATCTTCGTGGCCTCGGCCAAGGCGTCGATCGACGGCGTGCTCGACCGGACGGTGTCCGCCGACTACATCGCGACCCCCCAGAACTTCCAGGGCTTCAGCCCCGAGGTGGCCAAGCGCCTTGCCACCGTGCCGCAGCTGCAGGCGGTCACCTCGAGCCGCTACGGCGGCTGGAGGCTGAACGGCACGTCGCAGAGCCTGCAGGCTGTCGACCCCGCCGCCTACGACAGCATGGTCCGCACCGAGGCCACCTCGGGCAGCATCGCGGACCTGCAGAACGGCGGCCTGGCCGTGTCCGAGGACGTCGCCAAGCAGCACGGCTGGAAGGTCGGCAGCATCGTGCCGATGCAGTTCCCGGCCGACGGGGTCCAGCAGGTGCCGCTGAAGGCCATCTACAAGGACAACCAGCTCAACGGCGGCTATCTGCTGTCGCTGACCGACTACCAGAAGGGCTACAGCACCCAGCTCGACTCGATGGTGATCGCCAAGGTGAAGCCTGGCACCAGCCCCGCCACGGTGCGCGGCGCCATCGACAAGGTGGTCGCCGACTTCCCGAACGTCCAGATCCAGGACATGGCCCAGTACAAGGCGCGGACCGGCAAGCAGCTCGATCAGTTGCTCAACCTGGTCCGCAGCCTGCTGGCGTTCGCGATCCTGATCGCGCTGTTCGGGATCGTGAACACCCTGGCGCTGTCGGTGTTCGAGCGGGTCCGCGAGCTGGGCCTGCTGCGCGCGGTCGGCGCGACCCGGCGCCAGGTGCGGTCGATGATCCGCTGGGAGGCGGTGATCATCTCGGTCCTCGGCGCGGTTCTCGGCATGGCGGTCGGCGTGTTCTTCGGCTGGACCATGGTGCGGGCGCTGGCCTCGCAGGGGTTCGGTGAGTTCAGCGTCCCGGGCGGGCAGCTCGTCGCCTACGTGCTGCTGGCGGCCGTGGCCGGCGTGCTCGCGGCGATCCTGCCCGGCCGCCGCGCCGCCAGGGTCGACGTGCTGCGCGCCATCACCACCGAGTAGCGACCAGACCTCCGGGGGGAGGTCCGGCGGCCCCAGGGTTCGTCCCTGGGGCCGCCGCCGTGCTCGGTTCCCATTGCACAGGCGCTCTTGGGGGGCCGTGGGGGGAGCGAGCTCCCCCCACAATGGAACGGGGAACCGCGCTGAGATCACCCCACCGATAAGGTTCTCGGATAGACAGCGAGGAAGGGAGCCCACGCTGAGCCCTCTGGACGAGGCCCACGTCGACGCCGACCCGATCGTGCAGTTCGGGCACTGGTTCGCGGAGGCCGACGCTGCCGACCTGATCGAGCCCAACGCCATGACGCTGGCGACCGCGGACGCGGGCGGCCGGCCCTCGGCGCGGATGGTCCTGCTCAAGGGCTTCGACGAGCGAGGCTTCGTCTTCTACACGAATTACGGGAGTCGCAAGGCCGACGAGCTGGCCGGCAACCCCGCCGTCGCGCTGGTCTTCTGGTGGCCGCCGCTGCAGCGCCAGGTCCGTATCGAGGGCACCGTCGAGCGGGTGCTCCGCGAGGAGTCCGAGGCGTACTTCCGCACCCGGGCGCTGGGCAGCCGGCTGGGCGCGTGGGCGTCGGCGCAGAGCCGGGTGATCGCCGGCAGAGCCGAGCTGGAACAGCGGCTCCAGGAGCTGACGGAGCGCTACCGCGACCGCGAGGTGCCGTTGCCGCCATTCTGGGGCGGTTACCGGGTGCACCCGGAGGTCATCGAGTTCTGGCAGAACCGCCCCAACCGCCTTCACGACCGGCTCCGCTACCGCCGCGTCCCCGACGGCTGGACCATCGAGCGCCTGAGCCCCTGACGCCTGCTGCCCTCCTCGGGCGGAAAGGCCCCCTCTATCATGAGTGGAGCGGTGGGGGGCATGGCGGATCGGATGGAGGTCGAGGTATGGCAGGCGCGGCAGGAGTCGAAGTCCACGGTCCCGCCCGGGCGGCGTACGGGCAGATCCTGACGCCCGACGCGCTCGACTTCGTCGCCGCGCTGCAGCGCGAGCTGGGACCGACCAGGCTGGAGCTGCTGGCGCGGCGCCGGCAGCGCCAGGAGGCGTTCGACGCCGGTGAGCTGCCCGACTTCCTGCCCTCCACGGAGGGCGTGCGCACCGGCGACTGGCGGGTGGCGCCGCTGCCCCCGGACCTGGCCGACCGGCGCGTCGAGATCACCGGCCCGACCGACCGCAAGATGCTGATCAACGCGCTCAACTCGGGCGCGAAGGTCTTCATGGCGGACTTCGAGGACGCCAACGCGCCGACCTGGGAGAACATGTTCGGCGGCCAGGCGAACCTGATCGAGGCCATCGAGCGCACCATCATCTTCGACAGCCCGGAGGGCAGGCAGTACCGGCTGAACGACGAGGTCGCCGTGCTGCTGGTGCGGCCGCGCGGCTGGCACCTGCCCGAGAAGCACCTGCTGATCGACGGCGAGCCAGCCTCGGGCAGCCTGGTCGACTTCGGCCTCTACTTCTTCCACAACGCCCGCCGCCTGCTGGACAAGGGATCGGGCCCGTACTTCTACCTGCCCAAGCTGGAGAGCCACCTCGAGGCGAGGCTGTGGAACAGCGCCTTCGAGCTGGCGCAGGACCGGCTCGGCATCCCGCGCGGCACCATCAAGGCGACCGTGCTGATCGAGACCATCACGGCGGCGTTCGAGATGGACGAGATCCTCCACGAGCTGCGCGACCACTCGGCCGGGCTGAACGCCGGCCGCTGGGATTACATGTTCTCGGTCATCAAGAAGTTCCGGAACCGGCCGGAGTTCACCCTGCCGGACCGCAACAAGGTGACCATGACCGTGCCATTCATGCGCGCCTACACCCAGCTGCTGGTCAAGACCTGCCACCGCCGCGAGGCCCCGGCGATCGGCGGCATGGCCGCGTTCATCCCCAGCCGCCGTGATCCCAGGGTCAACGAGGTCGCCCTCGCCAAGGTCCGCGAGGACAAGCAGCGGGAGTCGGGGGACGGCTTCGACGGCACCTGGGTCGCCCACCCGGACCTGGTGCCGGTGGCCATGGAGTGCTTCGACGCCGTGCTCGGTGATCGCCCGAACCAGATCGAGCGCAAGCGCGAGGAGGTGCGGGCAAGCGCCGCCGACCTGCTGAACGTCGCGGCCACCGGCGGCGAGGCGACCGAGGAGGGGCTGCGCAACGACGTCAACGTGGCCATCCAGTACCTGTCGTCGTGGCTTCGGGGCACGGCGGCGGTCGCCATCTTCAACCTGATGGAGGACGCCGCCACCGCGGAGATCGCCCGCTCGCAGGTCTGGCAGTGGGTCCACAACCAGGTGCAGCTCGCCGACGGGCTGGTGGTCACGCCCGAGCTGGTGCGCAGGATCATCGACCTGGAGCTGGAGAGCATCCGGCGTGCTGTCGGCGACGAGGTCTACGCGTCCAGCCGCGCCAAAGAGGCTCGCGAGCTGTTCGAGCGCGTGGCCCTGGCGGACGACTTCGTAGAGTTTCTTACGACCCCTGCCTACGACTACCTGGATTAGGCCCGGTCCACGCGGGGGGGGGAGCGAGCTCCCCCCCGCACCCCCAAGAGCGCCTGTGCCAACGTAACCTGGATTTCTCAGCCTCCAGCAGGCCGGAAGGGGGCCATGAAGATGGTCGAAAGAGCGGAGCTGATCAGCCGGATGACCACGGCGCTGGGGGCGCGGGGGGTGATCCACGAGCGCAACCAGCTCCGCACCTACGAGTGCGACGGTCTGGCGGCGTTCCGCGTCACCCCGAGCCTGGTGGTGCTGCCGGAGACCGCCGAGCAGGTCCAGGCCGCCGTGCGGATCTGTCACGAGGCGGGTGTGCCCTTCGTGGCCCGCGGCTCGGGCACCGGGCTGTCGGGCGGCGCGCTGCCGGTCTCGGACGGCGTGCTGATCGTGCTCGCGCGCATGCGCCGGATCATCGAGATCGACCTGGAGAACCATCGGGCGGTGGTCGAGCCCGGCGTGATCAACCTGGACGTCACCAAGGCGGTCGCGCCGCACGGCTACTACTACGCCCCCGACCCGTCCAGCCAGCAGATCTGCTCGATCGGCGGCAACGTGGCCGAGAACTCGGGCGGGGCGCACTGCCTGAAGTACGGCTTCACCACCAACCACGTGACCGGACTGGAGGTGGTCCTGCCCGACGGCGAGATGGTCCACCTCGGCGGCAAGGGACCGGACGCACCCGGCTATGACCTGGTCGGCGCCTTCGTCGGCTCCGAGGGCACGCTGGGGATCGCCACCAAGGTCACCGTGCGGCTGCTGCGCAAGCCGGCGTCCGTGCGGACCCTGCTGGCGGCCTTCGACTCCACCGACGCCGCGGGCGAGGCGGTCTCCGGGGTGATCGGCGCCGGCATCGTGCCCGCCGCCATCGAGATGATGGACGCCCTGGCGATCGAGGCGGCCGAGGCCGCCGTCCACCCCAACTACCCGGACGCCGGCGCGGTGCTGATCGTCGAGCTCGACGGGCCCGAGGCCGAGGTCGCGCAGCAGTTCGACCAGGTCGAGCAGGTGTGCCGGCGGGCGGGCGCGACCGAGATCCGCATCGCGGGCAGCGACCAGGAGCGGGCGCTCTTCTGGAAGGGCCGCAAGTCGGCGTTCGCGGCGGTGGGGCGGATCAGCCCCGACTACTACGTGCAGGACGGCGTGATCCCCCGGACGGCGCTGCCGGAGGTGCTGCGCCGCATCAGCGAGATGGCGGGGGAGCGCGGTCTGCGGGTCGCCAACGTCTTCCACGCCGGCGACGGGAACCTGCACCCGCTGGTGCTGTACGACGCCGACATCGAGGGCCAGGAGCAGCGCGCCGAGGAGCTGTCGGCCGAGATCCTCTACCTGTGCCTGGAGCACGGCGGCTCGATCACCGGCGAGCACGGCGTCGGCTTCGACAAGAAGCAGCACATGCCCCGCCAGTTCAGCACCGTCGACCTGGAGACCATGCAGCTCGTGCGCTGCGCCTTCGATCCGGACGGACGCTGCAACCCGGGCAAGGTGTTCCCGACACCGCGGCTGTGCGGCGAGGCTCCAGGGCCGCGCCGGGCCCACCCGGTGGAGCGGGCGGGCCTGGCCGAGGTGTGGTGAGCGTGGGCGCGCCCCAGAGCCCGGCGACCGCCGCGGACGCGGTCGACGGCGTCCAGCCCGAGGTGGTCGCCGAGCCGACCACGCTCGAGGAGGCCAGCGAGGTCCTCCGCACCGCGAGCGAGCAGGGCAAGCGGCTCGTCTGCCGCGGCGGCGGCTCCAAGCTGGGCTGGGGGAACCCGCCGGCCGCCGTGGACCTGCTGGTCTCCACCACACGCCTGGACCGCGTGCTGGAGCACGCGCAGGGCGACCTGATCGTCAGGGCCGAGGCCGGGGTGCGCCTGGACGCGCTGCAGGAGGTGCTCGGCAAGGCCGACCAGTTCCTGGCGCTGGACCCGCCGGAGCAGGGCGCCACCGTCGGCGGGATCGTCGCCTCCGGCGCCTCCGGGCCGCTGCGGCACCGCTACGGCACCGCCAGGGACCTGCTGATCGGCATCACGGTGGTGCTGGCCGACGGCACCATCGCCCGCTCCGGCGGCAAGGTCGTCAAGAACGTGGCCGGCTACGACCTCGGCAAGCTGTTCGCCGGGTCGCTGGGGACCCTCGGCCTGATCGCCGAGGTGACCTTCCGCCTGCACCCGCGGATCAGCTCGTTCACCGGGGCGGTGCTGGAGGTCGACCGGCCGGACCGTGCCGGCGAGGCCGCGCAGGTGCTGGCGCACGCGCAGCTCGCGCCCGCCGCGCTGGAGCTGGCCTGGCCGGACCTTGCCGGACCGGGCCGGCTGGTGCTGCTGGTCGAGGGCCCCGCCGGCGGTGTCACCGAGCAGGCCACAGACGCCGTCCGGCTGCTGGAGCCGTTCGGGAGCGCCGAGCTGATCGAGGCCGGCAAGGCCCATCCGGCCATGCTCGGGCTCGCCGGGCGGCCGTGGCGGTCCGGCGACGACGGCGAGCCGCTGGTGGGCGCCAAGGCGGCCTGCCCGCCGACCGAGCTGCCCGGCGCGATCGAGGACCTGTGGGCCACCGCAACAGCGCACGGCCTGGACGTCTCACTCCAGGCGCATGCGGGCGTCGGGGTCACCTACGCGGCGCTGCGCGGCGGGGACGTCCCCGCGCTGGCGGCAGCCTTCCAGGAGGCCCGCGAGCGGCTCGCTCGGCGCGGCGGGACCCTGGTCGCGCTGGAGGCGCCGCTGGACTTCAAGCGCAAGATCGACGTGTGGGGCCCGGCCGGCGACGCCGAAGGTCTCATACGCCGGGTCAAGGAGCGGTTCGATCCCGGCGGCACGATGAGCCCGGGCCGGTTCGTGGGAGGGATCTAGCGTGGACGTCGCACCGCGGCAGGGCCTGGACCGGCCCGGCGCCTTCGACCAGCACCACCCGCCGGACAAGCAGCTCATCGATGACTGCGTCCATTGCGGGTTCTGCCTGCCGACCTGCCCGACCTACCTGCTGTGGGGCGAGGAGATGGACTCGCCGCGGGGGCGCATCTATCTCATGGACATCGGCCTGGAGGGCGAGCCGCTCGACCAGGAGATGGCGGGGCATTTCGACCGCTGCCTCGGTTGCATGGCCTGCGTGACCTCGTGCCCCTCGGGCGTCCAGTACGACAAGCTGATCGAGGCGACCCGCCAGCAGGTCGAGCGCCGCCACCCGCGCACCCGGGGCGAGCGTGCTCTGCGGGCGATGATCTTCAGCCTCTTCCCGCATCCCCGCCGCCTGCGGGCGCTGCGCGGGCCGCTCGGGCTGTACCGCCGCTCCGGTCTGCAAGGACTGGTGCGCCGCTCGGGCCTGCTCCGCCGCCTCCCGGCCGGCATGGCGGCCATGGAGCGGCTGCTGCCCGACGTGGGCAGCGCCCAGCCGGTGCCGGAGCGCACGCCGGCGGTCGGCACCGTCCGCCGGCGCGTCGGCATGCTCACCGGCTGCATTCAGCGTGCCTTCTTCCCGCAGGTCAACGCGGCCACCGCGCGGGTGCTGGCCGCCGAGGGTTGCGAGGTGGTGGCGCCGCCGCAGCGCTGCTGCGGAGCGCTCAGTATGCACTCGGGGCGCGAGGACGAGGCGCAGGCCTACGCCCGCGCCATGATCGATGCCTTCGAGGGCAGCGGGGTGGACAACGTGGTCGTCAACGTGGCCGGCTGCGGCTCCTCGATGAAGGAGTACGGGCACCTGCTGCGCGACGACCCCGCCTACGCGGAGCGGGCCGCCGCCTTCTCCGCCAAGGTCCGCGACCTGTCCGAGCTGCTGGTCGAGCTGGGACCGGTCGCCGAGCGCCAGCCGCTCGGCATCTCGGTCGCCTACCACGACGCCTGCCACCTGGCCCATGCGCAGGGCATCCGCGCGCAGCCGCGCACGAGCCTCGGCGCGGTGCCGGGCCTCCAGGTCCGCGAGATCGCCGAGTCGGAGATCTGCTGCGGCTCCGCCGGGATCTACAACCTGCTGCAGCCGGATGCGGCCACCGAGCTCGGTGACCGCAAGGCCGGCAACGTGCTGGCAACCGGCGCCGACCTGCTGGTCACCTCGAATCCCGGCTGCATGCTCCAGATCCGCGCCAGCCTCGACGGTCGCGGCGAGAGCCTGCCCATGGCCCACGTCGCCGAGGTCCTGGACGCCTCCATCCGCGGCCTGGACCCCTCCAGCCTGGGCATCGCCACCCGCCGAACCCCGGCCTGAGACCGGCGCCGGGGCGCCGCTGCGTGCCTCGGCCCGCCCTCCTCCCGGAGCCTCGGGTTCCGAACGGCCGTGCGGTTCGGCTCGGCCAAATTTGCTTGATTCGTTAGCCTGCGACTGATAAATCCCGTTCCATGTCTTAATGTGGTAGATGCGCGTCAGCGAGACCCGTCGGGGTCTCGGGCTCGCGGCGCGGTACCGTCTCGTCACTCGCGGGAGGTCCGCATGTACAAGCAGGTCCTCGACCCGGTGGCCAACTCGCTCGGCGTCTCCTCCATCTTCGCCGCGCTTGGACTCCTGGTCCTGTTCGTGCTGCTGGGTTGGCTGCGCTGGAAGGCGCACTGGGCCGCACTGGTGTCCCTCGCGGTCGCCCTCATCGTCGCGATCGCCGTCTACGGCATGCCGGTCGGGCAGGCCTTCGACGCTGCGGCGGAAGGGGCGGCCTTCGGGTTCTTCCCGATCATGTGGATCGTGATCAACGCGATCTGGATCTACAACATGACCAGGGAGACCGGCCATTTCGACGTGTTGGGCCGAAGCTTCAGCTCGGTCTCCAGCGATCAGCGCATCCAGGCGCTGATCGTCGCCTTCTGCTTCGGCGCGCTGCTGGAGGCCCTCGCCGGGTTCGGCACCCCGGTCGCCATCACCTCGGTCATGCTGATCGCCCTCGGCCTGCGGCCGCTGAAGGCGGCGGCCGTCGCCCTGGCGGCGAACACCGCTCCGGTCGCCTTCGGGGCGCTGGCCACGCCGATCGTGACCCTGGCGCAGGTGTCGTCCCTGCCGCAGAGCGACGTCAGCGCCATGGTCGGGCGCCAGACGCCGATCCTGGCGCTGTTCGTGCCGCTGGTGCTGATGCTCATGATCGACGGGCGCCGCGGCGTGCGGCAGACCTGGCCGGCCGCGATCGTCTGCGGCGTGGCCTTCGCGGTCGCCCAGTTCGCCTGCGCGAACTACTTCTCCGCCCAGCTCACCGACATCGTGGCCTCGCTGGTCTCCACCGGCGCGGTGATCGCGCTCCTGCGCGTCTGGCAGCCCAGCGAGCCGCTGGCGCCCGAGGGCCGGGGCCTTGGCCAGCCGGCAGTCGCCGGCGGCTCCGTCGACGACCCGGGCTTCACCGAGCGGGTGCAGCGCAACCGGGTCCCCACCGACTCGCGCGCCGACGTGGTGCGCGCCTACCTGCCCTACGCCGTGATCATCGCCGTCTTCGGACTCGCCCAGATCGGCCCGATCAAGAGCGCGCTGGACTCGGTGACCGTCAAGTTCGCCTGGCCCGGCCTGCACGTCGTCAACGGCGCCGGCAAGGCCCCCTCGTCGGCCACCTTCAACTTCAACTGGCTGCTCGCAGCGGGCACGCTGGTGCTGATCTCGGGCCTGATCACCATGCCGCTGCTGCGGCTCAGCCCCATGGCCGGCCTTCGCAACTACGGCCGCACGCTCAACCAGCTCAGGTGGGCGATCCTGACCGTGCTCACGGTGCTCGCGCTCGCCTACGTCATGAACCTGTCCGGGCAGACGATCACACTCGGCCAGTGGATGGCCGCGGCCGGCGGCTTCTTCGCCTTCCTCTCCTCGATCCTCGGCTGGCTCGGGGTGGCGGTCAGCGGCTCGGACACCTCGTCGAACTCGCTCTTCGGCCTGCTGCAGGTGACCGCCGGGCACCAGACGGGCCTCTCGCCCATCCTGCTGGCGGCGGCCAACAGCTCCGGCGGCGTGCTCGGCAAGATGATCTCGCCGCAGAACCTCGCGATCGGCGCCAGCGCGGTTGGCATGACCGGCCAGGAGGGCGAGGTGTTCCGCAAGGTCCTCGGCTGGAGCCTGGTCTTCCTGCTGGTGATGTGCGTCCTGGTGTACCTGCAGTCCACCATCCTGTCCTGGATGGTGGTCGGAAGGTAGGCTCCCGGCGCTTCCTGACGGCGGTCAGTTCTCCGCTTGGGAGGACTGGCCGCCGTCGGCCTGCTCCTGCGGTGGGGTCTCGACCGCGCGGCGCTTCAGCAGCACGACGAAGGTGTAGGAGTCCCAGCCTGGAGGGCCTCCACCGCGGTCGTAGTGCGTCCGTGGCGCCAGCCCGACCGCCTCCCATCCCTGGCGGCCGAGCTCGTTGAGCTCGCCCAGGAACGCCGCCGCCGCGCGACCCTCACCTGGGTCGCCCCACTCCTGGACGAACTCCCGGATGGTGTACTCCCACATGCGCGCGCCACGCCTCCCGCGCTCCGCCGTCCTCCGCCGCGCCACCTCGCGCCGCGCCGCTCGCCCCGGCCGCCTCCCGCCCGGGCCGGTTGTCCCGGCGCTTCCCGCCGGGCCGGTTGTCCCGGCCGCCTCCCGCTCAATGGGGGGCGTAGTCTATCGGCGCATGGGCGAAGCGTTCTTCTTTCCGGACGGCGACCGGTTCGTGGCGACCGAGCTGACCCGAGGACCCTGGAATGCCGGCGCGCAGCACGCCGGCCCACCAGCAGCATTGCTGGGCCGGGCGATCGAGCGCTTCAGGCCCCGCGGCGACGTCCAGGTCGTCCGCGTGACCTTCGAGATCCTCCACCAGGTTCCGATCGCGCCCCTGGAGATCAGCACCAGCCTGCTCCGGGGCGGCCGCAACGTCGAGGTGGTGGGCGCCTCGCTCCGCGACGACGGCACCGAGGTCATGCGCGCCACCGCCGTCCGCATCCGCACCGTCGAGGAACCGCTCGACGGCGCGCCCGGCGGACCGCCCAGTTGGGTCCATGGCGGCGATCCGCGCGAGCCCGCGGTGCCCGCCGGCCCCGAGCACGGCCAGCCCCTGCGGTTCTTCCCCACCGAGCACAAGGTCGACTACAGCACGGCAATGGAATGGCGCTTCGTCGATGGCGCCTTCCTGGAGCCCGGCCCCGCCACCGTGTGGATGCGCATGCGCCACCCGCTCGTCCCCGACGAGGAGCCCAGCCCGCTGCAGCGGGTCCTGATCGCCGCCGACTCCGGCAACGGCGTCTCCTCCGTGCTCGACTGGCGGCGCTGGCTCTTCATCAACCCCGACCTCACCGTCTACCTGCACCGTCCTCCCGTCGGCGAGTGGGTCTGCCTCCAAGCCCGCACCACCCTGGAGCCCGCCGGCCTCGGCCTCGCCGAATCCATCGTCTTCGACCGCACCGGCCCCGTCGCCCGCGGCCTCCAGAGCCTCTTCATCGCCCAGCGCCCCTGACCACGTCTCCGCGCTCACGGCGGATAGACCCGCCAGAGCCTGGCCTCAGCACCGTCTCTCAGGACCAGTGCTTGGGTCGGTGCAGGGATATCCCAGCTCGTGTGACGACCAGTGGCGGTCGCTGTGAGCGACGGATCTTGTCGTCACCAATGACCAGGTAGCCATCGACAGCTCGTCTGAGATCACCGGAGTCCCGCGTCGGAGGAAAGGCCGCGACAATTCTCTTCTCGGGCCGAAGGCGCCTGATCGCCCCAATAGCCGGCCGTAAGTCGATGTCGGCGGAGATCAGGAGCGCGGTGTCATAACGGTCCAGCACGGCGTCCTCAACGGGGGGGACCGCGATATTCACGTCCGTCTCCTTCTCCTCGTGCACCGTCCAAGCGGATCCGCATTGCCGACACCAGCGGTGCTTCTCCTGGAAACGGCCGTCGACGACGTGACGAGAGGGCTGTGGCAGGCGAGAGCATTCAGGTAATCCGACTGGCGCCGCTCGCCGTCGGGATCCTTGCGGACGCGGGCAGTGAAGTAGCTGACGCGCTCCAGTGTTTGACCAGGGCGGAGCAAGCTCTCCGCACGGGCCTGAAGGTCCAGCCAGAGATATCTTCGACCGTGTTTGGCCTTCAGCCCGAAGACAGATTGAAGCCGTCGACATAGGCTGCGACGCGGACCACAGGTACCCTTCTGGTGGTCGTTGCTCTTCATGGGGTATCCTGAGGGCACTCCGCCAGGGTGAGTAGCCTTGGCCCGACGCCCCGCGAACCGGGCCGTCTCTCTTTGCGCTCAGGCTCGTTGGTACAGATCTTGCACGTGCGGATGGGTGCCGACGATGGATCAACGGCCTTGGTCGCGCAAGCGCAATTTCCCATCGCCCTGTCGTCAGCCAGTGGGTCTGCCCGCGGGCCAGGATCATCCTCGGCCCGTTGGCCTTGGGCTTGCCGAATAGGTCGTCCTCCAGAGCACCAGCCACGTCGCCGAGCGCCTCGTCATCGCCCTACGCCCCTGACCACGTGTCGGTCGATCTCGGTGTCGACACTTCCCATAAACCGGTGATAACTTCGAGTTATGCGTAGTGAAGCTCCGCCACTTCTGCCGATCCTCCGCTCACGGCATCAGGGAGAGCTGCTCGCCGTGCTCCTGCTGCATCCGGATCGTGAATACACGCTGTCGGACCTCTCGCGCCGCCTGAATGTCCCGCTCAGCACCCTGCAAGGAGAGGCCAACCGCCTGATCGACGCGGGGCTCGTCCGTCAACGTCGCCTGGGCAGGGCGCGCGTCCTCCGAGCTGAACTGGCGAATCGATACAGCAGGCCGCTCACGGAGCTGGTCACCTTGGCGTTTGGTCCGCACCTGGTGGTGGAAGAGGAGCTCGGTTCGGTCGCGGGACTGGAGGCCGCGCTGATCTATGGGTCGTGGGCGGCTCGATATCAAGGTGAGGCCGGCCCACCTCCCAACGACCTGGACCTGCTCGTCATCGGTCAACCGGACAGGACGCAGCTCTATGAGGCGGCCGACCGAGCTGAACGCCGACTGGACCTTCCGATCAATCCTGCTGTCCGCGGCCGCCGGCGTTGGGACGCCGCGGCTGATCCGCTCGTCCGTCAGGTCAAGTCCTCCCCGGTCGTGTGGGTGCTCGATCGTGCCAATCTGCAAGGAGCGGCCTGATGCGGTGGGCCCCAGGCGAGGCGGTCATCGAGCGGCTGATCGACGACCGACGGCTCCAGAGGGTGTCAGGAGCACAGGCGGATGGCGCGGCCCTGCTGGCGCGCGCGCATCGAACCGCCGAGACCGCCCAAGCGATCGCCACTGATGATCCCGACAGCGCCTACGTTCTGGCCTACGACGCCACCCGGCAGGCGTGCACGGCTCTGCTCGCGCATCAAGGGTTGCGTCCGACGACGCAAGGCGGCCACTACGCGGTTGAGGAAGCGATGCGCGCCCAGTTCGGCGAAGCCTTTCGTGCTGTTGGCACGCTGCGTCGACGGCGAAACGAGCTCGAGTATCCGGCGTATCCCGGCGACGAGGCGGATCTCGACGAGGTCGCCGAGGCCATCGGAATGACGCGAGGCATCATCGAATCGGCCGAGCGCATCCTCCCCGACCTTGGGATCTTCTGAGCCTGCCATCACGGGGTCTTCGGCGACTCGCCTGCTCAGGCGGGTGGGCCCATGCCACCGCCGCCGGGAGTGATGACGGTGACGACGTCGCCGGGGGCAAGGTGGCGACTGGTCTTGGGGGGTAGCTCGGTGTCGTTGAGGAGATTGCGGCCCGGCCGGCCGTCGGCGCCGCCGTGGGCACCGGCGGGACCATGGCGCCGGCGGTCGGTGAGCAGCGAGAGGCTGGCTGGCTCCAGCACCCGCACGGAGCGCACGACGCCGTCGCCGCCGCGATGCGTCCCGTCGCCCCCCGAGCCGTCGACGAGCTCGTAGCGCTCGATCCGCATCGGGTACTCCAGCTCCAGCGCCTCGATCGGGGTGTTGAGCGTGTTGCTCATGCCGACGTGGACGCCGTTGGGGCCGTCCGCACGGCTCGATGCGCCCTGGCCGCCGGCGATGGTCTCGTAATACGTCCAGCCCGCGCCGCCGATGACCAGGTTGTTCATGGTCCCCTGCCCGGCGGCGGGCAGGTCGGCGCAGGCGGCCAGCGCCGCCAGGACGGTGTCGGCGACGCGCTGGCTGGTCTCGACGTTGCCGGCGACGACCGCGGCGGGCCAGACGGCGTGGACCAGGCTCCCCTCGGGCGCCAGGATCTCGACTGGGGCATAGGTGCCGGCGTTGGCCGGGACGTCGTCGGGAAGCAGCACGCGCAGGGCGAAGTAGCAGGCGGAGCGGGTGACCGCCAGTGGGCAGTTGACGTTGCCGGCAACCTGCTGGGCCGTGCCGGCGAAGTCCACCAGCATGCGGTCACCATCGATGGTGACCGCCACCTGGATGGGGATGTCGTCGTCGCTGACCCCGTCACCTTCCAGCTCGCTGGCCGCCCGGTAGGTCCCGTCGGGCAGCGTGGCCAGCAGGTCGCGGGTGCGGCGCTCGGCATAGGCGAGCACCTCGGAGAAAGCGGCGCGCACCACGCCGGCGCCGCGGCGGGCGACCAGCTCGCCGAGACGCTGCTCGGCGAGCCGGTTGGCGGCGAGCTGAGCCTGGAAGTCACCGCGGCGCAGCCTGGGAGTCCGGGAGTTGGCCATGATGAGGGCGAGCACGTCCTCCTCGATCCGGCCGCTCCTGGCGAGCCGTACGGGCGGGATCACCAGGCCCTCCTGCCAGATCTCGCGGGAGTCCGACGGCATCGAGCCGGGGCGCATGCCGCCGATGTCGGAGTGGTGCGCCCGCGTGACGGCAAAGCCGAAGCGGCTGCCGTCCACATCGATCGGCGAGACCAGGGTCACGTCGGGGAGGTGCGTCCCTCCAGAGTAGGGGTCGTTGATCGCGAGCACGTCGCCCGGCGCCGGGTCGCGGGCCATCACCGCGGCCACGGCCTCTGGCATGGCGCCGAGGTGCACGGGGATGTGCTCGGCCTGGGCGACCATGCGACCCTCGGCGTCGAACAGCGCGGTCGAGCAGTCGCGCCGCTCCTTGATGTTCGAGGAGTAGGCGCCGCGCACGAGCAGGGTGCCCATCTCCTCGGCGATGCCCTCCAGGGCGCTGGACAGCACCGAGAGCGTCACCGGGTCGAGCCGCCCACCCGCCATCACGCGCGCTCCAGCTCCAGCGACCCGACCTGGTCCACGGCCCCGCGCCAGCCTGGCCGGACCACCACGGTCGATTCTGGGTACTCGACCACTACCGGCCCGGCGATCGCCGACCCGGCCGGCAGCCGCTCGCCCTCGAGGATCTCGACCTGGTGCCAGTCGCCGTCCAGGTTGGCGGCCCGCCGCCGTTCGGGGACCGGGAGAGCCCCGGTGGCCGGTTCGGCGCGCACCCCTGGAACCTCGGCGGCCGGTTCCGCCCGCGGGCGCTGGGGGCCAGGGGAGGCGCCGGAAGCCCGCTCGCCGCGCAGCTCCGGAGCGTCGGCGGTGGGTTCGCCGCGCAGCTCCGGCTTGGGGACGGCCAGGGTGGCCACCAGCCGCAGGCTCACGAGCTCGACCGGCTCGCCCTCCATGCGGTAGCCGTAGCGTTGCCAATGTTCCACGTGAAACCTCGACTCCAGCTCGTCGAGCCCGCTGAATGGGACGGTGAGCTCGAATGACTGGCCGCGGTAGCGCAGGTCCGCCTGTCGCTGCACCGACGGCTCACCGAGGTCGCGGATCGCCAGCTCCTCGAGCCGGGCGTAGCCGGATTCGAGGTCGGCGTCGGAGGCCTCGTCCAGGTTGGCGAGCAGTGGCCGGACGTAGTCGCGGCGCAGGTCCGAGATCGCCAGCCCGAGGGCGGACAGGACCCCGCCCGCCCTGGGCAGCAGCACCCGGGACATGCCCAGTTCCTCGGCGAGCGCGCAGGCGTGCATGCCGCCCGCGCCGCCGAAGGCGAGCAGCACCAGCTCGCGGGGGTCGATACCGCGCTCGACGCTGATGACCCGCAACGCGCGGACCATCTCGGCGTTGGCCACGCGCACCACGCCCAGCGCCGCTCCGACCGGGTCGTTGCCGAGGCGCTCGCCGAGCCCGCGCAGGGCCCGCTCGGCCAGGTCCCGGCGGAGGGTGACGCCGCCGGGACCGCCGAGCCGCCTGCCATCCTCGAGGTAGCCGAGCAGCAGGTTGGCGTCGGTCACGGTCGCGTCGCCACCACCGAGCCCGTAGGCGGCTGGCCCGGGGTCGGCTCCGGCCGAGTGGGGCCCGACCCGGAGGGCGCCGCCCTCGTCGACCCAGGCGACCGAGCCGCCGCCGGCGCTCACCGAGTGGACGTCGACCATCGGCAGCTTGATGGGCACGCCGCCGATCACCGATTCGGTGGTGGTCCGCACGGTCCCGTCGACCACCGCCGCGACGTCGGTGGAGGTGCCGCCCATGTCGAAGGTGAGCAGGTCGCGGTGGCCCGAGAGGCTGGCCACCCAGGCCGCCCCCACGACTCCGCCCGCCGGGCCCGAGAGCACGCAGCTCGCGGCGTGCCGCGCGGCCCGGTCGATCTCGATCACGCCGCCCGATGACTGCATGACCAGCGGGGCCGGGTAGCCGCGCCCGCGCACTTCGGCCGCCAGCCGCTCCAGGTAGGAGGCCAGGCGGGGCGTCAGGTAGGCGTCGGCCACCGTGGTGGAGAAACGCTCGTACTCGCGGAACTCCGGGAGCACCTCGCTGGACAGCGACACCGCCACGTCGTCAAGGGCCTTCCGGAGCGCCTCGCCGACCCGCCGCTCGTGCTCGGGATGCAGGAACGAGAACAGCAGGCAGACCGCGACCGCCTCGACGCCGCCGCCCGCGACGGCCGCCACGGCGGCGGCCAGGCTTTCGGGGTCCAGAGGAGTGATCTCGCCCGCTGGCCCCATGCGCTCTCGGACGCTGAAGCGCAGCTCGCGTGGGACCAGCGGCGGTGGGCGGTCCCTGGCCAGGTCGTAGAGCGCCGGCCGCTGCTGACGGCCGATCTCGATCACGTCGCGAAAGCCGGCGGTGGTCACCAGCGCGGTTGGCGCTCCGCGCCGCTCCAACAGCGCGTTGGTCGCCACCGTCGACCCGTGCGCGAAGGCGGCGACCGTGCTGGGCTCGATGCCGGCGGCCTCCAGAGCGCGCAGCACGCCGTCCGCCTGGTTGGCGGCGGTGGACGGCACCTTTGCGGTCACCAGGCGGCCATCCACCAGCGCGACCAGGTCGGTGAAGGTCCCGCCGACGTCGACACCCAGGTGAACCCCGCCCGGAAGCGCCCCACCCGGCGGCCCGTTCACGGCGGCCGCCGGTCAGGCCGAGGCGATCTGCGCATTGGCGCGCTCGAGCTCGATCCGCTCCAGCTCCACGCGCGCTTCCGCGATCTGGCGGTCCAGCTCCTTGACCATGTGCGACAGCAGGTCCCAGCCCTCGCTGGCCGCCTTGTCGACGCGGCGGCGCAGCCAGCCCATGGCCGAGGATTCGAGGTTGGAGAAGCGCTTGTCGAGGCCTTCGATCCGTGCCTGGATGCGGGAGAGGTGGCGGATGAGCCGTTCCAGCTCGGACGCCGGGCTGGACCCGGCAACGCTGTCGGGGCTGGCGTCCCATTCGTCGAGCAGGTGCCGGAGCGTCTCGATGTCGCCCTGCTCGTAGGCGTTGTTGGCGGCGACCATCAGGTTGGTGCGCCGCTCGCGCTCGGCCGGGTCGTGCGCCAGGTCCGGGTGGATCCGCCGGGCGAGCAGCCGGAAGAGGCGCTTGGCCTCGAAGGAGACGATGCGGCGGAACTCCTGCTCGGGCTCGCGCTCGCCCCACGCCCACGCCCAGTTCTGACCGTCGCCGTCCGGGCCTTGGCCGTCGCGGTCGGCGTCCCCGTCTGTCCGCTGGTCGGCGTCGCACGGGTCGCCGGAGTGGCCGCGGCGGGACCCGTCCTGCCTGGCCTGCTCGATCTGGTCGGCGAGGTCGTCCAGCACCGCGTAGCGCTGCCCGAGCGCCCGCCGGTACTCGATCTCGAACTGGCCGAGAGCGGCCTCGAAGTCCGCCAGCCCGGCCTGGCGCTCGGCCAGCCGCTGCTTGAGGACCGCCAGCTCGGCACGCTTGTGTGCCAGTTCGGCGGCGATCGGACCGACGTAGAGCTCGAGCGCACCGGTTGTGTGGCTCGTGAAGATCATCGCGCGGGCGCCCTCGCTGTCGTCGGACGAGCGAGCGCGACGGAGGGCGTCAGCCCCCTCCCGGCGGGGATGGCCCCGGTCGCGCCGGACGGGACCGCGCCGACCGGCATCAGTGTGCTCCTGCCGAGGGTCGTCGCTCGCTCCTTGTCTTGGGCCGCGTGCCGCTCCGGTCGGATGGGGGCGGTGCCGGACCGGATGGCGCCGCGCAGGTATCCAGCGCCGATGACGTTACCTGAGCCAAGCGGAAACCTGCTAGCCGCGCAGGAGGGAAGGCTACACGCGAGGCAGGTCATAGCTTTGCCTCAGGGCGTCCAGCGCGATGTCAGCTGCCAGCCGCGACCCGGTCGGTTCAGGTGCACGCCGTCGGCCTGGCGCACGATCCGGTTGCGGCCGTCGATCGTCATGGAGTCCCGGTAGCGGCCGCCGCGGGTGAACCGCGCGCCGACCTCGACCACTCGCATGCTGGGCACGGCGCGGGCCGCCTGGCGGGCGGCGGCGTTGATGAGCGCGTAGTCGTGGCTGCGCCTGGTCCCTCGGCGGCGACTACCGTATGATGCTCGGCCGAATCAATCCTTTCAAGAAAGTTAATTTGCTGGGGGCCTATCGTAGCTTTGTCTCGATCAGCGGCCACCAGTCGCGCACCGGGCTCAGGCCCCGGGGCACCGGCCGGCCGCGCCGTGCTTCCGCGGCCGGGGCGCCGCGGGACGGGCGCGGGAGCCTATCCCAGGTCAGACCTGCAGGTCAGCGACGGACTCGACGATCCGATTGGGCTTGTAGGGGAAGCCGTCGGCCTCCTCGCGGGTGGAGACCCCGCTGAGCACCAGGACCGTCTCCAGCCCGGCCTCCAGCCCGGCGACCACGTCGGTGTCCATGCGGTCGCCGATGATCGCGGTCGCCTCGGAGTGGGCATCGAGGGCGCGCAGGGCCGAGCGCATCATCAGCGGGTTCGGCTTGCCCACGAAGTATGGGTCGCGGCCCGTCGCCCGGCTGATCAGCGCCGCCACCGAGCCGGTGGCCGGCAGCGGCCCGGTCGGCGACGGCCCGATCGGATCGGGGTTGGTGGCGATGAAGCGCGCACCGGCCCGGATGAGGCGGATCGCGCGGGTGATCGCCTCGAAACTGTAGGTGCGGGTCTCGCCCAGCACGACGTAGTCGGGGTCGACGTCGGAGAGCACGTAGCCCACGTCGTGCAGCGCGGTGGTGAGCCCCGCCTCGCCGACCACGTGCGCGGTGCCCTCCGGCCGCTGCTCGTCCAGGAACTGCGCGGTGGCCAGCGCCGAGGTCCACAGCCGCTCCGGCGGAATGTGGATGCCAGCCCTGGACAGCCGGGCCGAGAGGTCGCGCTGGGTGAAGATCGAGTTGTTGGTGATCACCAGGTAGCGAAGGCCCTTGTCCTCCAGGGCCTTGATGAACTTGTCGGCGCCGGGGATCGGCTGGTCCTCGTGGACCAGCACCCCGTCCATGTCCATCAGATAGCCGGTGATCGTCCGATGGTCACTCACCCGGGTCCCCCATCCACGGCAGGCTGCCGCCCGTCGCGGACCAGGCTACCGGACGCCATCCGGTGGCATGCCCCCCGCTTGCGGCCGCCGGCGGAGGCGGGCCTGGTGGCGCCGGCTATTCCGAGCCCATTCGGGCAAAACCAGGCCAGGCGCTCCGCGCGGCGCGAAGTTTTCATTGCGCATCGGGCCCGGGTGCCAGAAGATGGAGGTGTCCAACGCCCCACCCTTTGAACTGCGGCCAGACCGCGGTAGGAAGGAGGCGATGGCCAGTGGAGGCTCCACCCGACAGGTGAGCGGCGGGCGGCCGTTCAGGCAGCTCGCCACCTTTTGAACGATCCGTCGGCTGACGGCCAACAGGGTCCAGCTATTCGCGGCGGTCGCGAAGCGCGCTCAGGCCCGACCGCGAAAGTTCCAGATCGTCAGCCGATGGATCGTTTTGCTGTCCGGAGCTGGTCGAGGCGCTCGCGCGCGGGCCCGTACGGCCGCGCCTGGCGGTCCATCGTCCGCCACGGGTCCTGCTTGCGCCCAAGACGCCTGGGCACGCTGGCCAGCGTGTAGGACTGCGGCTCCGTCTGGCCCAGCTCCCGCCAGTCGATCGGCGTTGCCACCGGTGCGCCACGCTTGGGCCGTACCGAGTAGGGCGCCACGGCCGTCTGCGCCCAGGCGTTACGGCCGGTGTCGATGAACAGCCGTCCCGCCCGCTTGGCCTTGCGGCGCTCGACCGTCAGCCGCTCCGGGTCCCGCTCGGCGAGCAGCGCTGCGGCGTCGGCGGCCAGCGCGCTCACCTCGTCGAACCCGGCGCTCGGCTGCAGCGGCGTCACCACGTGGAAGCCCTTCGACCCCGAGGTCTGCACGAACGGCACCAGGCCGATCTCCTGCAGCAGGTCGCGGACGCGGCGGGCGGCGTCTCGGACCCCCTGCACCGAGTCGTCGTCCGGTGGGTCGAGGTCGAAGACCACGCGGTCCGGCTGCTCGAGATGGGCGACCCGCGAGGTCCAGGTGTGCAGCGTCACCACCCCGAGGTTGGCCAGGTAGGCGAGTGTGTCGGCATTGTCGCAGACCGGGTGCTCGACCGTGCCACCGCCCTTGCGCGGCACCGCGGCCCGCCGCACCCAGTCCGGAAAGTGCTCCGAGGCCTCCTGCTGGAAGAAGCCCTTCTCGTCGATACCATTCGGGAAGCGTTGCAGGCTGAGCGGCCGGTCCTCGAGGTGGAGCAGCATGACGTCGGCCACCTGCCGGTAGTAGCCGACCAGGTCCCCCTTGGTGATGCCGTCGTGCGGGAACAGCACCTTGTCGGGGTTGGTGACCTCGACCTGGGTCACGTCCACCTCCGCCCGCCATGGCCCGCCTGGCCGTTCTGGCTCGTCTCGGGTGACAGCCAGCGCAGGAACCAGTCGGCCGCCAGGGCCGCGACCTGCTCCAGGGCTCCGGGCTCCTCGAACAGATGGGTCGCGTCGGGCACGATCTCCAGGCGGTGCTCGGCGCTGAGTTGCTCGGCGGCCGAGCGGTTCAGCTCCAGCACCACCCGGTCGCGGCCACCGACGATCAGCAAGGTCGGCGCCCGGACCAGCCCGAGCGCGGGGCCCGCGAGGTCGGGCCGGCCGCCGCGCGACACCACCGCGGCGACCTGCAGCGGCCGCTCGGCCGCCGCGACCAGTGCCGCGGCCGCCCCGGTGCTCGCGCCGAACAGCCCGATCGGCAGCGCACGGGTCCTCGGGTCCTCCGCGAGCCAGTCGATCGCCGCCACCAGCCGTCCGGCCAGCAGGGCGATGTCGAAGCGCAGCTCGGCGCGGTCCCGATCGACCACCTCCTCCTGTTCGGTGAGCAGGTCCAGCAGCAGCGTCGCCAGGCCGGCCCTCCCGAGTGCCGCCGCCACCTGGCGGTTGCGAGGGCTGTGCCTGCCGCTGCCGGAGCCGTGCGCGAACAGCACCACGCCCCGCGCGCCAGCCGGGACGGCCAGATCCCCGGCCAGGCGCACGTCACCGGCCGGCACGCTCACGCTGGTTTCCGCGCTCACGGACTCCTCCCTCCACCGGGTCGTTCCTCAGGCGTGTATCACGCGTCGCTGGCTGGAAACCATCGTGGGGGATGGAGGCGGGCCGGAGAAGGGGCCGAGAGGAGCCCGGGTCGAGAACGCCGGGAGGGGGGCACCTCCGGTCGGGGCGCGGAGACGCAGGCGGGGGATGAGGGCGGAGACGCAGCGTGCCGGAGGGGCGCGAGAAGAAGGTGGGCGGGCCCGGGAGAGGCGATGTGGCGTCCCTGGCATCGGCCACCCGCTCCTCCCGGACACGCCCGGAGGGTGCTGCGATGACAATCAACCGTTTCGCGGATGAGGGCTCCATGAGAGCGGGCGCTTCCCGAAGAAATTCGACAACTACCGCTTCGACCGGTTCGGGCTTGAAAGCGCCGCCAGCGCGGTGCGGAGGCAGACGTCCCGCACGACCTCGGGGTCGGCGGCCGCGTAGCGGATGATCGCGCCCTGCAGGCCGATCAGCACCTGCGCCGCGCGCACGGTGGCGCCCAGCTCGGGCTCGACGCCGGTGATGTGGTGGTAGATCTCGTCGTTCACGCTGGCCAGCCGCTGGCTGACCCGCGAGTGGTTGCGCACGCCCACGTCGTTGGCGAGCAGGCTGAGCACCTCGCGGTTCTCGATGAAGGTGTCGATGTAGGTGGCCAGGAACGCCCGCAGGTCCTCCTCGGTCTCCACCGGGGGAGTGGCCGCGATCTCGTGGATGCGGTCCAGCAGCGGGCCGACCAGGCTGGAGATCAGGTCGTCCTTGGCTTCGAAATGGTGATAGAGGCCGCTCTTGGAGATACCCAGGCGTTCGGAGATCTCGCGCAGCGACGTCCGATCGTAGCCCTGCTTGCGGAACAGCTCCAACGCGCTGGCGAGAATCTGCTCTCGCCGCGAGGCCCCAGCAGCCTGGACCGCCTCCTCGCCCGGCACAGCGCACCCTCCTCGACGCGAGGAGCGATTGTCTCCTCGGCACCTCACCCACACCCTCGAACCGTACAAGGATCATATCGCCCCGCATGGGTAGCGAAATTCGCGCGTCGCCATTCATGGACCGGCGGCGAACTCCCCTATCGCGAGGGCGCGCGGAGCTCGCCGGCGACCCCGGAAGCGACCTCCCGCAGGACGGAGGCGACCTCCCGGACGCGCTCGAGCGGGAACCGGCTGGCCGGGGCGCTGTAGCTGATCGCGGCCGGCAGGTTGCTGCCGAGGACCGGCACGGCCACGCAGCGACCGTCGATCTCGTGCTCGCCATCGTCGACCGCGTAGCCGCGCTCGCGGGTGGCGGCCAGTTCCATCAGGTAGGCGTGCTGGTCGGTGAGGGTGCGCTGGGTCAGCCGCGGCATGCCCTCCGCCTCCAGGATCGCGCGGACCCGCCGGTCGGGCAGGTTGGCGGCGATCGCCTTGCCGAGCGCGGTGGCGTGGATGGGGTCGCGGTCGCCGCGGCGGGCGGCCAGGCGCATCGCCCGATGGCTCTCGACGATTTCCAGGTAGATGACCCGGTTGCCTTCGAGCATGCCGAGGTTGATGGTCTCCTCCAGCCGGTCGCGGAGACCCTCCATGTGCGGGCGCGCCCGCTGCGCGAGCAGCTCGGGCTCGTGCGCCCGCAGCGGCAGGAACGCCGAACCAGCCCGGTAGCTGCCGGTGACCGGGTCGCGCTCGGCGTAGCGGCGTCGCTCCAGCGTGGCCAGATAGCGGAAGGCGGAGCTCTTGGGAAGTCTGGTGGCCCTGGCGACGTCGAGAAGGGCGGTCCCGCGCGGCGCCTGCTGAAGGAGATCGAGGATCTCGCACACGCGGTGGACGGCCCGGATGGAGTAATTCGTTCGGCCGATGTCCCCGTTGCGGCCTCTCATGCGGGTGGGTCTCCTCTCGCCATCCCGCCGCGGCACTCAGCCCCTGTTTTGTTAAATGAGATGAATGTTCCGGGGGTGAGCTTGGCAATCATATGGACGGGCTCTTGCTCCTGTCAATGGGTGCAAGCTTCGCCATATGGCCCGTGAGCAGGCGATTTTACGGCGCGAAGCGGTCATAGAGCGTACTCCGGTCAGCGAAAGGTGGTCGTTACGGACCGCTTGTCCGAGATACACGCTGTGGCTCTCACGCGTTTTTCCTGATGAACGCGCGGGTTCACTCTCAGTGGTCTTTTTACCACTCCGTGCGAATACCGCAAAGAGGTTGATCCGGTAGGTAAAGGCGAGTAGCCTAGGCCGGATCACAGACCCGACCGGGCGACCGGTCAGGTAACCAGGGCGAATGACGACGGGGGTTGGCCATGGGTCGCCGGCGTGACTTCACCTCCGAAAGCACCAATCCCTATTCGATTCGTGCGGTCGAGCGCGTCTGTGACCTGCTCGACCTGCTCCAGGAGGAGCCGGAGGGCGTCTCGCTGATGACCGCGGCCGAGGTCACCTCGCTGCCCAAGAGCTCGGCCTTCCGCTATCTGGCCACGCTGGAGGCGCGCCGCTACGCCGAGCGCATCCCGGCCAACGGCGACTACCGCCTCGGCTCGGCCTTCCTGCCGATGCAGGCACACCAGCTCGACACGCTGGTGAGGCGGGCCCATCCCTATCTCGAGGAGCTGTGCGACCGCTTCGAGGAGACGATCGCCCTGGGCGTGCTGGAAGGGCACCAGGTGATGTTCCTCGACCTGGTCGAGAGCCCCCGAGCCGTCCGGGTGGCGGCGCGCCGGGGCGACCGCTACCCGCTGCACTCCAGCGCCGTCGGCAAGGCCATCGCCGCCACCCTGCCGGAGCACCGCGTGCGCTCGGTGCTGGCGGCCGAGGGCATGGAGCGGCTGACCGAGAACACCATCACCCATCTCGACGCCTACCTGGCCGAGCTCGCCCGGGTGCGGACACTGGGCTACGCGCTGGACGACGGCGAGCACGAACCCGACGAGCGCGGCGTGGCGGCGCCGCTGCCGTCCAGCAACCTCCCGGCGGCGCTGGGGGTCAGCGCTCCCGCTTCGCGCCTGCCGCTGGACAGCGTCAAGACCATGGTCAAGCCGCTGCTGGAGACGGCCTCGCAGCTCGTTCACGACCTCGGCGGCGACGTGTAACGACTCCTCGAGCGGGCCGAAACGGGGTCACGCTGGTTGGTCTTGCTGGTTGGCAGGACGACCGTTTTCACGCATCCTGACGCCTTGGGGCGAAGCTCCGGCGGGCTGGACCGCGGATCCGGGCTTCGAAGCGCGCAGACGCGATCGAGGAGAACGATACGCATGTGTGGGATCATCGCTGTCGTCCGGCGGCCGTCCGACCGGCAGCCGCCGGAGCTGGCGGGCCTGCTCAACACCGTGGAGCGGGTCGCCGCCTTGATCCCCTCCGCCGACCCAGGCGCGGCCGAGACCGGCGGCGCCGGCGGCGAGGCCGGCAATGGCTGGGACGCGATCCGGAGCCGGCTCGCCGAGGCCGGCAAGGTGCTGGACAGCGTCGACCGTGAGCTCCGCGGCACGCCGGGGCTGATGTGCCTGCTCGCCGACCCGGACGGGCGCGCCCGGCTCGACGGCCTCGCCGCCGAGCTGGAGCGCCGGGTCGAGGGGCTCGAGGTGGCCATCGACGCCGAGGCCGCTGCCATGCCCGCGGACGCGCTCGAGGCGGTCAACGCCGCGCTGGTCGGTGCCAAGGACGGCCTCTGGGCGATCCGCCGGGACCGCATCGCCAGCGCCGAGGCAGTGGCGGCGCTGGCCGGCCCGGATGCCGGCCGGGCCGCCATGGAGGCCTTCGGCTCCATCCAGATCGCCCTGGCCGCGCTGGACCGCCTGGAGGTCCGTGGCCGCGACTCCGCCGGACTCTATGTGCTGGTCAGCGGGCATGGCCTCGACCTGGACGCTGCCGAGGTCGCCGGCCCGCTGGCCGACCGCCTGCGCGACCCGCTCTACACCTCCGGCGCGGTGCGCACCCCCGATGGCCAGCTCGCCTTCGTCTACAAGGCCGCCAGCGAGGTTGGCGAGCTGGGCGACAACACCCGCCGGCTGCGCGCGGCGATGGCCGGCGACGAGCTGCTGCGCCGGGCGCTGGAGAGCCCCGGCGCCCGCGCGCTGGTGCTCGCGCACACCCGCTGGGCCAGCGTCGGCCTGATCAACCAGGCCAACGCCCACCCGCTCAACCAGGAGGAGGACGGGGACCCGACCCAGCGGCCGTACGCCGTCGGGGTGCTCAACGGCGACGTCGACAACTACCTGGAGCTGGTCGCCAGCCACGGCCTGCGGATCCCCGGCGAGATCACCACCGACGCCAAGGTGATCCCGGTGCTGCTGGCTCGGCGCCTGGAGTCGGGGCTCGACCCGGCCGAGGCGTTCCGGCGCAGCGTCGCCGAGATGGAGGGCTCGGTGGCGGTGGCGGCCCACACCGTGGCGGCTCCCGGGCAGCTCCTGCTGGCGCTGCGTGGCAGCGGCCAGTCCCTCAACGTGGGGCTGACCGAGGACGCGTTCCTGGTGGCCAGTGAGCCCTACGGGCTGGTCGCCGAGACCGACACCTACATCCGGATGGACGGCGAGGCGACCGCCATGGAGGCCGACGGCAGCGCCGGGGTCAAGGGCCAGATCGTGGTGCTCGACCAGGACCGGGCCGGCACGCTGGAGGGCATCCGCCGCATCGACTACCAGGGCAACGAGCTCCCGCCGGCCCTCGACGACCTGCGCAGGGCCGAGGTCACCACCCGCGACATCGACCGTGGCGCCGCCCCGCACTACCTGTTGAAGGAGATCTCCGAGGCGCCGTCCTCGTTCCACAAGACGCTGCGCGGCCGCATCCGCGAGCGGGACGGCCGCCGTGTCACCAACCTGGGCCCGGAGGTGCTGCCGCCGGAGCTGCGCGAGCGGCTGGCGCGCGGCGAGATCCGCCGCGTCTTCGTGATCGGCCAGGGCACCGCGGCGATCGCCGGGCGGGGGGTGGCCGCCGCCATGGCCGACGCCCTGGCGGGCGCCGAGCTCCGGATCACCGCCATGCCCGCCACCGAGCTGTCCGGCTTCGGCCTGGACGACGACATGCGCGACACGCTGGTGGTGGCGATCAGCCAGTCGGGCACGACCACCGACACCAACCGGACCGTCGATCTGCTCAGGGCGCGTGGCGCGGCGGTGCTGGCGGTCGTCAACCGGCGCTCCAGCGATCTCACCCACAAGGCGGACGGCGTCCTCTACACCTCTGACGGCCGCGACGTGGAGATGAGCGTGGCCTCCACCAAGGCGTTCTACGCGCAGGTGGCCGCCGGCACACTGCTGGCCTTCGGTGTCGCCGAGGGGATGGGCCAGGCGGATCCCGACCTCGAACACGAACTGCTCGGCGCGCTCCGCGAGCTGCCCGCCGCGATGACCAGCGTGCTCGGGCAGCGCGACCGCATCCGCCAGCTCGCGCAGGAGCACGCGCCGTCGCGGCGCTACTGGGCGGTGGTCGGCAACGGCCGCAACCAGATCGCCGCCGAGGAGATCCGCATCAAGCTCTCCGAGCTCTGCTACAAGTCGATCGCCTGCGACGCCACCGAGGACAAGAAGCACATCGACCTGTCCTCCGAGCCGCTGACGTTGGTCTGCGCCGCCGGGATCAGCGGCGGGCCGGCCCAGGACGTCGCCAAGGAGGTGGCCATCTTCCGGGCGCACGCCGGCGTGCCGATCGTGATCGCCACGCACGGGCAGGCCCGCTTCGACCGGGCCGCCGGCGTGGTGTTCGTGCCGGAGGTCCACCCGGCGCTGGCCTATGTGCTGTCGACCATGGCCGGGCACCTGTTCGGCTACGAGGCGGCGCTGGCGATCGACGCGCAGGCGCTGCCGCTCCGCAAGGCGCGAGCGGCGGTCGAGCGCGCCACCACCGCGGCGGCCAGCGCCGACGAGGCGCTGGAGCGGCTCGGCCCGGCTCTGGCGCCGATCGCCGCCGAGCTGCGCGAGCGCGTCCGCGCCCGCGAGTTCGACGGCACCCTGGAGGCCAGCACCGCGCTGCAGGTCCACTCGCTGCTGCGCTACGCGGAGGGCCTGGCGCCACTGGACGCCTACCAGTTGGAGCACGGCCGCGTGGGCACGCCAGGAGTGGTCCTCGACGACCTGACCGCCGCGCTGACCACCGGGATCGACCAGCTCACCCGGCCGGTGGACGCGATCAAGCACCAGGCCAAGACGGTCACCGTAGGGATTTCGCGCCTGGACGAGGCGCTGCTGACCGTGCCGCTGGTCCACCAGCTGCTGGAGGCCGGCGCCGCGCGCGAGCAGATCGCCTACGGCAGCCTGCGGGCCGTCGCCGAACTGGACCCCGCCGTGGCGGCGGTGACCGGCTTCACCCGCTACCGGCTCTCCGGGGATCCCTCCAGCGACGGCGCCACCATCGAAATCGCCGACCGTGGCGGGATCTCGCTGGGGATCCCCTCGCGCACCGACGGCGACCACCGGTTGCGCGGCACCAAGCAGCGGGTCGCGGCCGAGCGCCAGGTGCTGGCCGCGCGCGGCCGCGGCGACGGCCGCAGCTTCGTGCTGGTGCCACAGGTCAAGGGCGACCACGTCACCGGGCTGGTGCTGCTGCACGTCGAGCTGCGCGACCGCCTGCCCGCGGCGCGCATGCGCCGCGTCCTGGAGGGCTACCGGGGCCGCCTGGCCGAGCTGCGCAGCGCGGTCACCGAGACCGAGCCGGCCTTCGACGAGTCGCTGCTTGGCGAGCTGCCGGTGCTGCGCCTGCTCACCGAGCCCGTCGAGGTGCTCGCCGACCACTGGTCGGGGCGGCGGCCGGCCGAAGCCTGAACCGCTCCTGTCACGGTGATCGGGGCCGCCTTCGACAGCGTGCTCGCCGCCGCGGTTGGGGGCGATGAGCACGCCTTCGCGTTGCTGTGGCGCGAGCTCCAGCCCGGCCTGCTGCGCTACCTCCAGGTGATCGCCCCCGGCGGGGCCGAGGACCTTGCCTCGGAGACCTGGCTGGACGTGGTGCGCGGCCTTGGCCGCTTCCGCGGCGACGAGCAGAGCTTCCGCTCCTGGACCTTCACCATCGCCAGGCACCGGGCCACCGACCAGCGCCGGCGCGAGGTTCGCCGGCCGGCCGAGCCCGTGCCGGCCGAGCGCCTGCCGGAGCGGGCGGCCGCCGACGACCCGGCTGCGGCCGCCATGGAGCACCTCGCCACGCGGCAGGCGCTTGCCCTGATCGCCGAGCTGCCGCGCGACCAGGCCGAGGTGGTCGCGCTACGGGTCGTGGCCGGCCTGGAGGTCCGCCAGGTCGCCAGGATCGTCGGCAAGCGGCCGGGGGCGGTGCGGGTGCTGGCGCACCGGGGGCTGCGCCGGCTGGCGAAGCGGCTCGGGGCCGGGCGGCCGACCCCCGCCGGCCCGGCCGCCGGGGGTGTAACGCGATGATCGAACGGGACGGTCTCCAAAACGAGATGCGCCGATTGCTGCTCGGCGAGCTGGCCTCCGACCCGCTCGCGATCGACCAGGACACTGCCGACCGGCTGCTCGCCGGCCGGCTCGACCCCGCTGACGCTCCCCCCGGATACGCGGAGGTCGCCAGGGTCCTGGCGACGGCCGCCGCCCCGGCTCTGCCCCATGAGCTGGACGGCGAGGCGGCCACGATGACGGCCTTCGGGCGCGAGCGGCTCCACCGCCGCGGTGCCGACTCCCACGCGGCGCCGCGGCGGTGGCTGCGGGGGTCCAGGCTCGCCGTGGCCGCGGCCGCTGTGGCGGTCCTGATGGTCGGCGGCGTGGCTGCCGCCGCCACCGGCGCGTTCCCGGAGCCGGCCCAGCGTCTGGTCGACTCGATATCGCGCACGGCGCAGCATCTCGAGCCCTCGTCAGCGTCGCGGCAAGGGGACGTGGGCGGAGCCCGGAACAGGGGCCAGGACCGGCCTCCGGCGGTAAGCGGCGGCCACGCGAGTGGCCAGCCCAGCCGGGGACGACACACGGTCGGGCCCGGTTCCGGCGAGCGGGGCGCCACCGGCAAGGCCAACCAGGGCGCGCACGGCGCGTCCAAGGCTCTGCCGGGCGGCGCCCACGGCAAGAGCCGCTCGGTGGCGTCGCATGCGGCCAGCAAGCCGCCGGCGAACCACGGAGCGGAAGGGCACCGGAAGGAGAAAGGCAAGTAGGTCCTGCCCCGTGGCCTGCTCGCCGCCAGCGCGGAGTCCCTCCCCGGTCTCCGGGCTGGCACTCTCCTGACGGCGCCGCGGGCCCGGGTGCGGACTGCCGGCGGGCAGTGTCCCTACCGCACCCGGGCCGCGGCCCTGTCGAGAGGGAGCGTACCCTTCCGGCATGTCCGTCGAAAACCGGGCGGAGGGCCTCGACGCGACGGTCTTCGTCCACCCGATGGGGCTGTGCGAGAGCGACCAGGTCGGGCCGCGGACCCGCATCTGGGCGTTCGCCCACGTGCTGCCCGGCGCCGAGGTCGGCGCCGACTGCAACGTCGGCGACCACGCCTTCATCGAGAGCGGCGCCAGGCTGGGCGACCGCGTCACCGTGAAGAACGCCGTGCTGGTCTGGGACCGCGTCACCGTGGAGGACGAGGTGTTCCTCGGGCCCAACATGGTGTTCACCAACGACCTCGCGCCGCGCGTCGGCTTCAGGAAGGCGCGCGAGCAGCTCGTGCCCACCCTGGTGCGCCGCGGCGCCACCGTCGGCGCCAACGCCACGGTGGTCTGCGGGGTCACCATCGGGCGCCATGCCTTCGTGGCCGCCGGCGCGGTGGTCGTCCGCGACGTCGCCGACCACGCCCTGGTGGCGGGCAACCCGGCGCGCCGCCTCGGCTGGATGTGCACCTGCGGGCAGCGGCTCGGCGAGGACCTCGCCTGCCCCTGCGGCCGGCGGTACCGCCTGGCCGGCGAGACCGCCGGGCTGACCCCGACCGAACCGGGCTGATGCCCGCGCCGGCGGCGGTCAGGCGCCCCGGGCCCGCTCGATCGCCCGCCAGACGCGCTCCGGCGTGGTCGGCATGTCGATGTCGGTGACGCCGTAGGGGCGCAGCGCGTCGAGGACCGCGTTGTGGACGGCGGGAGTGGAGCCGATCGCCCCGGACTCGCCGATGCCCTTGGCGCCGAGCGGGTTGAGCGGCGAAGGGGTCTCCATCCGCGCCGTCTCGAAGGACGGCAGCTCGGCGGCGCTCGGCATGGCGTAGGTGGCCAGCGTCCCGGTCAGGTTGTTGCCGTCGGCGTCGTAGCGGACCTCCTCGAACAGCGCCTGCGCCGCGCCCTGGGCGATGCCGCCGTGGACCTGGCCCTCCGCCAGCAGCGGGTTGAGCAGTCGGCCGGAATCGTCCACCGCCACGTGGCGCACCAGCCGGACCAGGCCGGTCTCGACGTCGACCTCGACCACGGCCACGTGGGCGCCGAAGGGGTAGGTGCTGCCGCCCGGCTCGAAGGACACCTGGGCGGCCAGGCCGTCCTCGGAGCCCATGCCCTGGTGGCGTCGGGCGGGGTCGGCGGCCGCCTCGGCCAGCGCGGCCCATGACAGCGCCGTGGCCGGCGCGCCGGCCACGCCCAGCCCGTGGGCCGGGTGGACGACCACGTCCTCCAGCCGCGCCTCCAACAGGTCGGCGGCCAGCTCGCGACCCTTGTCCAGCACCTGCTGGCTGGCCTGGAACACGGCGGTGCCGCCGATCTGGAGCGAGCGGGAGCCCATGGTGCCGGCGCCGCTGGGTACTATGGCGGTGTCGGAGTGGACCACCCGAACCTGGTCGAGCTCCACGCCGAGCGTGCTGGCCGCGAGCTGCGCCCAGGACGTCTCGTGGCCCTGGCCGTGCGGCGAGGTGCCGGTGATCACGGTGACGGACCCGTCCGGCTCGATCTTGACCCCGCCGACCTCGGACCCGAACCCGGTCACCTCCACGTAGGTCGACAGGCCGATGCCGAGCTGCAGGCGGTCGCCCCTGCGCCGGCGCTCGGCCTGGTCGGCGCGGAGCCGCTGGTAGCCGGCGACCTCCAGGGCGCGGTCGAGCGCGGCCACGTAATCGCCGGAGTCGTAGCGGGCGCCGGCGACGGTGTCGTATGGGAAGGCGTCGGCTGGCAGCAGGTTGCGGCGCCGCACCTCGGCGGGGTCGAGGTCCAGCTGGTCGGCGAGCAGGTCGATCATCCGCTCCAGCAGCCAGGTCGCCTCGGGGCGGCCGGCGCCGCGGTAGGCGCCGATCGGCGAGGTGTTGGTCGCCACCGTCCTGGCGCGGCCCTCCACCCGCTGGATCCGGTAGGGCCCGCAGAGCATCTGCACGGTCATCATCGGCATCAGCGCGGCGTCGCCAGGGTAGGCGCCGCCGTCGGCGATGATCCGCAGGTTCAGGTCGGTGATCACTCCCTCGCGGGTGGCACCGAGCTCGACGTCCTGCACCTGGGCGCGGCCGTGGCTCATGGCGAGCATCGTCTCGGAGCGGCTCTCGACGTAACGCACCGGCCGCTCCAGCCGTGCCGCCAGCGCCGCCACCACTGCCTGCTCCGGATAGGTGACGATCCGGGCGCCGAACGCCCCGCCGACCGCCGGGGCGACCACCCGAAGCTTCTCCGGCTCCAACCCCAGCACGCCGCACAGGGCAGCCTTGGTGAAGAACGGCGCCTGGGTCGGCAGCCACACGATGATCCCGCCGGTCTTCTCGTCAGGCGCCGCCACGGCGGTGCTCGGCTCCATCGGCGCCGGGACGACCCGCTGGTTCACCAGGTGGGCGCGGAGGACGACCTGCGCCTCGTCGATCTTGGTGGGGCCGCCCTTCCAGGGGGCCTCGACCGCGACGTTGCTGCCGTGGTCGGGGAACAGCAGCGGAGCGTCGGGAGCCACCGCGGCGGCGGGATCGGTCACCACCGGCAGGGGCTCGTAGTCCGTCGCGACCATCTCGGCGGCGTCGAGCGCCTGCCCGCGGGTGGCCGCCACCACCACGGCCACCGGCTCGCCGAGGAAGCGGACCAGCTCGCGTGCCAGCGGTGGGCGCCCGAACTCGGCGGGCCCCATCCCCGGAGGCAGCGGTGGGAGGTCCAGGTCGGCCGCGGTGAGCACGGCCACCACGCCGGGCATGCCCGCCGCCTGGCTGGTGTCGAGCCCGGTGATGCGGGCGTGGGCCACCACCGAGCGGACGAAGACGGCGTGCAGGGCTCCTGGAATCGCCAGGTCGTCGGTGTATCGGGCGGAACCGGTCACCATGGGCGGGTCCTCGACCCGCCTGACCGCGTCGCCCAGGCTGGTTACCATGGAGGCAAGCTAGCGCAAAGCGGGCATCGCCCGCCATCCGCGAGCCCGCTGGCCACGCGCCTCAGACCTTCGTTCGGCCAGCCGCCGGTTGGTCGCCGGCCTTGCCCTCGGCCGTGGGGACGCCGACGCGCCGGCGCAGGGTGACGCGGGTGCCGTGGGGATGGATGCGCTCCAGCCGCACCTCGTCGACCAGCCGGCCCATCAGCCACAGGCCCCGCCCGCTGGCCGGCGCGTTGTCTCCCTCGGGGTGGTCCTCGTCGTCCCACGCCCTCGACGGGCGCTGGACCCGGCCCCGGTCCACGATCGTCATCTCGGCCCACCCGGCGTGGACGCGCACGGCGACCTCCACGGCGTGGCCGCGGCCGGATCCGTGCAGCACAGCGTTGGTGGCGGCCTCGTTGAGCGCCAGCACCAGATCGTCCAGATCGTCGTCGGAAACCCGGCCGGCGAGGCCGGAGCGCACCGCTCTGCGCAGGTCCGCCAGGCGTGCGGGGGACGCGGAGAACTGGATCTCCAGTCTGGACCCCCCTCGCCCGCGCTCGGAGTTGAGATGACGCAGTAGTACCCGCCACCGGCCGAGGGCTAACGCGATCGTCGGCGGGAGAGGCTGGTCAGCTCGCGGTAGAGGGCGATCAGGAGCTGCCGCTGGTTGGGGGTGAGCTTCTCGTCGGCGAGGATCGCGTCGGTGACGGTCACCTGCCGGAAGGTGACGGGGGTGCCACGAGCTGGGCCGAAGCCGAGGAATTGGGCCAGGGTTCCCTGCCGCAGGCCCAGCGCGTACTCGATGGCGAAGACGCGGTCGCGGTGCGGCGTCGTCTTGCCCGTCTCCCACTGGGTGACGGCGCTCTGCTCCACGTCGACCATCCGCCCGAGGTCGTGCTGGCTGAGCTTGCGTGCCTTGCGGGCGGCGACGAGCTGGCGGCGGAACTCCTCCTTGTCCATCGGCCGTACGAATATAGAAGAGTTCCTGATGCCGGCGTGTCCCGTTCGTGCGGACGGCCGGGCGGGTGCGGAAAATGGCTTGCCTGCTCATGCCTGTCATATGCAAGATTCCGTTACGTTGACGATGAATAGGAATGCTGTTAGCTTACGACCCATGAGTGAACAGAGTTACTTATCAGAAGCGATCCGCGCCGCGCGGCGCCGGGCCGGCCTGTCGCAGGCCGAGCTGGCCGAGTTGCTCGGTGTGCGGCAGTCTTCGGTCAGCCAGTGGGAGCGGGGGAGCACCAGGCCTTCCACCGTCCACCTGCTGGCGCTCACCGCCGCGCTCAAGTGCTCGCTGCTCGACTTCTCCGGCGCCGGTGGGGGCGCCGGGGGCGCCGGCGCCGGTGGGGACGGCGTGGGCGCTGGGGATGGCGCGGGCGCCGGCGACGGCGCCGAGGCGTTCGAGCACGCCGGACGGGCAGCCGAGAGCGTCAGTTGACCGCGGCGGAGGAGCCGTCGCCGCGGCTGGCGGCGGCGCTGCACTACGCGGCGGCTGGGATCCCGGTGCTGGCCAGCCACTTCCCGGTGGCGGGGCGGCCCAGGGTGGCGGGGGAGCAAGGCCCGCTGGCGTGCTCGTGCGGGAGCGCGACGTGCCCGATGCCGGCGCGCCATCCGATCTGGGCGGTGACCACCGACGACGCCACCACCGACCCCGACGAGCTGGTGCGCTGGTGGGTGGGGATCCCCGACGCGGGGGTGGCCACAGCGGCCGGGCCAGCCCTGGGCATGGTGGAGCTGTGCCACCGCGCGCCCGTGGACCTGATCGTCGGGTGGCTGGCGATGCGGGGCATCAGGACCGGGCCGCTGATCGCCGCCGGGCGCGCCCACCACCAGTTCCTGGTGGCGCCGGGCGGCGGCTGGAGCTTCCGGATGATCGAGCACGGCAGCGTGCTTCGCCTGGGCAGCGGCGGGCTGATCCTGCTGCCGCCGAGCCGGCTGATCGACGGCGCCCGGACCAGGTGGCTGCGACCGCTTGGGACGGCTGGGCCGCCGCCGTCCGGCGATCGCCTGTTCCGGGCGCTGCTGCGGCTCCCCGGGGCCGTCGAGCTGGCGGGCTCGGTCCCTCCCGAGGCGGTCAAACTGCTCTCCACGGGGGGTGAAGCGTCTCGCTCGGCTGTCAACCAGGATTGATCTCCAAAACGCTTTCCTCGGGATCCTCGCTGGTCAGAGAGGTGGACCGCGCGCGAGCCTGTCCGAAACCGGACTGGCTGCGGGCACCTTTCGTTCTGTCCAAGCTATCCTGTTCTACGGAGGTGTCCCAACGAGGGACAACAACCTGGGGAGAGTCGCGTATGAACCAGACGAGCAGGCAGCGATATCTGCTCGGTTCGGAGGTTGCCGAGCTACTGCACGTTTCGCCGAAGACGGTGGCGCGTTGGGCGAAGGAGGGGAAGCTGCCCTGCATGCGGACCCTCGGTGGGCACCGGCGCTACCCGGAGCGCGAGATCCTGGAACTGCGGGACAAGCTCTTCACCTCTCCCGAGTTCGAGAACATCGCCAGCTGAGCTTTCCATCCCCATCCACGACCCGCGAGCAGCCCTCGCGGGTCGTGATTCGTCACAGCGGCGTCGAGGGGTCCGGCCTGAACGCCGGGCCGTGCCCGGGGACGATCAGCGAGGCGATCGCCAGCACCCGTTGCCTGCCCGCGCGCAGCAGCTCGCGGTCGGGCGCGTAGGGATCGTCGGCCGGCCCGCCCGACGACCACCACAGGTGCGTGCAGGCCACGATCCCATCGCCGGTGGAGACCAGCGTGGTGATGTCCTGCGGCGAGTGCCCCGGTGTCTCGATGAGGCGCACCGACGGGCTGAGCGAAGCACCCTCCGCCGGGCGGCTGTCCCAGCGGTCGTCCTGGTAGACGGCCCAGTGGTCGTGGAAGCGGGCGCGAGGGAACAGCCCGGCGTTGAGGGTGTGGTCAGGGTGGTGGTGCGAGAAGACGACGTCGGTGACCTCGCCCGGGTCGACGCCGTGCCGCGCCAACGGGTCCAGGATGGCCCGCTGCCCCGGCACCATCCCCGGATCGACGACGATCCTGGAGTCGCCGTCGGTCACCAGCACCACCGTGCTGGCGACCCTGCCGCCGACGTAGCCCTCGAAGAGCACGTGCAGCGCGGCGTCGCCCGCTTCGGGCAGGGCCGGGCGGGTGGTCATCGCGTCCCCCAGGTATAGGTCTGCTTGACGAGCTTCAGGTAGACGAACACCTCGGTGTCGCGGACGCCCGGGATGGAGCGGACGGCGTCGTTCAGGATGTCCAGGAGCTGCTCGTCGTCCGACACCACCAGCTCGATCAGCAGGTCGAACGAGCCGGTGCAGATCACCACGTAGTCGATCTCGTCGAGCGCGGCGAGCTGGTCGGCGATCGCGCGCAGGTCGCCGTCGGCGCGGATGCCGATCATCGCCTGGCGGGCGAACCCCAGCATCAGCGGGTCGGTGACCGCCACGATCTGCATCATGCCGGTGTCGAGCAGCTTCTGGACCCGCTGGCGCACGGCCGGCTCCGAGAGGCCGACCGCCTTGGCAAGGGTGGCGTAGGAGCGGCGGCCGTCCTGCTGCAACTGCTCGACGATGTCCTTGTTGACGTGGTCCAGCACGGGCGGGTCGCCCGAGCTGCCGGCGCTGCTCGGTGACATCGGCGCGTTCCTCCTCTCGGGCGGTCATCGTCGGGTCTGCGGCACTGGCCAACGGCAAGGGAAGCAACGCATCATGACCCGGTCCACGGGAGGGAGGATCCCATATGCGCGTCGCGCTCGCCGGTGCGGGCGGGTGGGCTCGGCGATCGTGCGGATCGCCACGCGGCGGGACTTCGTCGAGCAGATGGTGGTGGCCGACTACGACCGCGCCCGCGCGGAGCGGGCGGCGGCCGGAGGCGACGACCGCAGGGCACGCCACCTGTCGAGCATGTTCGGCAGCTCGCTCTCGAAGAAGCGAAAGAAGTCGCGCATCTCGGCGACCCGCGACCCGGACGGCGTGGCCGCGCTCCCCAGGGAGGTCACCGCCTCGTCGGCGAGGTCGGCGAGCGCCTTGAGGAGCCCCGCCTCGAGGAGGCTGGTCTGGTACCAGGGGTTCTGCGGCAGCCGGTAGCGGTCGCGCCGCGAACCATGGACCGGCTCCCTGGAGATCATCCCGATGTGGTTCAGGTAGCGCACCGCGCCTGAGATCGCGGCGGCGCTCACGCCGAGCCGCTCGGCGAGGTCGGCGGCGGTGAGCGAATCCTCGTCGGCGGTCATCATCGACCCGAGCACCCGCGCCGGCATCCTCGGGAACCCCCATTCCGCGAGCATCATCGCGAGGTGCTCGACGAACCGGCGGACGCCCTCCTCGTCACGCTGGCCTCGCGTACGGTCGGCCATGCTGCCTCCCCCTGGTCGCTGTCCGAGACTGGTTTCACAGTCTAACAAGCATTCACAGGATAATCAGTATTCACAACTCTGTGAAACGAGTGTAGGCTCCGGCCCATGGAAACCGTCATCACAGTGTCCGGCTTGACCAAGAGCTTTGGCCGGACCCGCGCGCTGGACGGTCTGGATCTGGTCGTCCGGGCCGGCGAAGTCCATGGCTTCCTGGGACCCAACGGGGCTGGGAAGTCCACCACCATCCGCGTCCTGCTCGGCCTGCTGCGGGCCGACGCCGGAAGCGCCGAGCTGCTCGGCGGCGATCCCTGGCGCGACGCCGTCGCCCTGCACCGCCGGCTGGCCTACGTGCCGGGCGACGTGGTCCTCTGGCCGACCCTGACCGGCGGCGAGATCATCGACCTGCTCGGCCGGCTCCGCGGCGGCCTCGACCGCAAGCGCCGCGCCGAGCTGCTGGAGCGGTTCGACCTCGACCCCACCAAGAAGGGGCGGGACTACTCCAAGGGCAACCGGCAGAAGGTTGCGCTGGTCGCCGCGCTGGCCGCCGACGTCGAGCTGCTGCTGCTCGACGAGCCCACGGCAGGCCTCGACCCTCTCATGGAGGCGGTCTTCCGCGAGACCGTCGAGGAGGCCAGGCACGCCGGCCGCTCCGTGCTGCTGTCGAGCCACATCCTCGCGGAGGTCGAGGCGCTGTGCGACCGGGTCAGCATCATCCGCAACGGCCGCAACGTCGAGAGCGGGACGCTGGCCGAGCTCCGTCACCTCACCCGCACCTCGGTGACCGCCGAGACCGCCCGGCCGCTGCCCGACCTCTCGGACCTGGCCGGCGTCCACGAGATCCACCGCAACGGCACGCGCATCCACTGCCAGGTGGACACCGCCCAGCTCGACCCCTTCTTCCGTCGCCTGGCGGAGGCGGGAATCCGTAGCCTGACCAGCCAGCCGCCGACCCTCGAGGAGCTGTTCCTACGCCACTACGGGGATCGGATCACCGAGGAAGGCTCCGGCGCGGCCGCGCCCAAGGAAGCCCCGGCGGCGCAGGAGGCCCCGGCGGTGCAGGAGGCCCACCAATGAAGGCGCTGACCGGGACCGGTGGCCTGCTGCGGCTGGCGCTGCGAAGGGACCGGCTGCAGATCCCCCTATGGGCCGTGGGCATCATGTTGTTCGTCGTCGCCACCGCCTCCAGCTTCGACCAGCTCTACAGGACCGCGGCGGAGCGAGCCAGGTTCGCGGCGGACATCGCCAGCAACGGCGCCTTCAAGGCGCTCTACGGCCCCGTCTACGACGCCTCGACCGGAGGGTTCACGGCCTGGCGCTGCGCCGGCGGCGGGGTCCTGTTCGCGGGCCTGATGAGCCTGCTGCTGGTCGTGCGCCACACCCGCGGCGACGAGGAGGCCGGCCGCGCCGAGCTGCTCGGCGCCACCGTCGTCGGCCGCTACGCGGGCGTCGCCTCGGCGCTGCTCGTGGTCGGCATCGCCAACCTGGCGGCCGCGTTGCTGGTCGTGCTCGGCATGGTCGGCCTCGGACTGGACGTCGGCGGCTCGGTTGCGCTGGCCCTGGGCATCGCCGCCAACGGGTGCGTGTTCGGCGCCATCGCGGCGGTGACCGCGCAGATCGCCTCGACCGGTCGCGCGGCCGCGGGGGTCGCCGGGGCGCTCCTCGGCCTCGGCTTCGTGGTCCGCGCGGCCGGCGACGCGGGGAGCGGCACGCTCTCGTGGCTCTCCCCGCTGGGGTGGTCGCAGGCCGTGCGGGCGTTCGGGGACGAGCGCTGGTGGGCCCTGGCACTGCCGGTGGCCGCCATCGCCGTCCTGGCGTCGATCGCCTTCGTGCTGGTCTCCAGGCGGGACCTCGGGATGGGGCTGCTGCCTTCGCGGCCGGGCCCGGCGTCGGCGGCGGCCAGCCTGGGCAGCCCGCTCGGGCTCGCCTGGCGGATCCAGCGGGGCGCCATGCTCGGCTGGGCCGGGAGCTTCCTGGCTCTCGGGCTGGTCACCGGCTTGATCGCCAAGGACGTCTCCGACGTCTTCGCGAACAACCAGCAGTTCGCCGACGCCCTGCGCCGGCTGGGCTCGTCCGGCGACCTGGTCGATTCGTTCCTGGCCTCGATCCTGGGCCTGCTGGCGCTGATGGCGGCGGGCTACGTGATCCAGGCGGTGCTCCGCATCCGCGCCGAGGAGACGGCGCTGCGGGCGGAGCCCGTACTGGCCACCTCGGTCAGCCGCTGGCGTTGGGCCGGGCCCCACCTGGCCTGCGCGGCGCTCGGGACGCTGGTGATCATGCTGGCCGGCGGCCTGGGCCTCGGCTTGGTGCACGGCCTGCGGACCGGCGATCTCGGCGGCCAGCTCCCCAGGCTCCTGGAGGCCTCGCTCGCGCAGGTCCCGGCGGTCTGGGTGCTCGGCGGCCTGGCGTTCGCGCTGGCCGGCCTGTTGCCGCGGCTGGTCTCGGTCGCCTGGGGAGTGTTCGCGGCCTACCTGCTGCTCGGCGAGCTCGGCGATGCCCTGAAGCTGCCGGACTGGGTGCTCGACCTGTCGCCGTTCCGGCACGCGCCGCGGTTCCCGGTCGACGACCCGCGCCTGGCGCCCCTGCTCGCGCTGGTCGCGGCGACCGCCGTGCTGGCGCTTGGAGGCATGGCCGGGCTACGGCACCGTGACATCGCGTAGCCGATCGAACCGGAGGGCGTCGGACGTCCCGGTGCGGGGCGTCCCGACGGGCGTTACGAGGCGGCCCGGGTCTCCTCGTCGCGCCAGATCAGCTCGCGCTCGTGCTCGGAGAGGCCGCCCCAGACGCCATAGCGCTCGTGGCTGCTGACCGCGTAGGCGGCGCAGCTCTCGCGCACCAGGCAGGTGGCGCAGATCGCCTTGGCGGCCCGCTCCCGCCGGCGCTTGGCCGAGCCGCGCTCGCCGTCGGGCGAGAAGAACAGGTCGCGGTCGGCCTGCCGGCAGGCGGCCCACAGCCGCCACGACCAGAAGTCAGCGGGGACGGCTGGCTCGTCGAGCAGCAGGTCGTACATGGTGTGACCGACTTCCTTGCCTGGCCTGGCCGTGCCGCCACCCTTCCCGGCGGCGGCGCCGGCTTCTACATCACGTAGAAGTTCTACCACATGTAGAAGTTGGTCGGCTAGAATCCAGCTCATGGTCACACACGAGAACAGCGTGCCCGTCGCTCGGCTTGGGGAGCTCGAGCGCGCGGTGATGGAGACGCTCTGGGATCTGACCGCCGACTGGGACCTGACCGCCGCGACGACCGACCAAAGGGGGAGCGCGGTGCCCCGCACGGCCACCGCGCGGCAGGTGTCCGACCGGCTCGGCGCCACCCGACCGCTCGCCTACACGACCGTGCTGACGGTGCTGGACCGGCTCGAGCGCAAGCGGCTGGTGCGGCGGCTCCGTGAGCGCCGCGCTCACCGGTACGGTCCCATCGCCACCCGCGAGGCCTACGCCGCCAGGCTGATGCTCGAGGCGCTCGGCCGCGCCAGCGACCGCGACGCCGCCCTGGTGCGCTTCGTGGACGCGGTGTCGCCCGAGGAGGCCGAGGTGCTGCGCCGCGCGTTGGCGGAGGGGTCCGGGGAACCCCAAGGGGGTGCCCCGGTTGACCAGGAGGGGTCCGGGGAACCCCAAGGGGGTGCCCCGGTGGGCGGGGTCCCGCCCGACAGGCAGGAGAGCGGTCCGTGACCACGGTGCTGGGGCTGAGCGCGCTCGCCGGGATCCTGGTCTGTCCGATCCCGGCCCTGCTCGCGCGCGCGACCTGGCCCCAGCGGGCGCCCGCGGCCGGTCTGGTCCTGTGGCAGGCGATCGGCCTCGCCAGCGGGCTGGCCGGCATCGGCGCCGGTCTCGCTCTCGCCGTCCTGCCGCTCCACTCGCACCTGCTGCCCGGCCTCGACCGGCTCGCCAGCCAGACACTGGCGGGCCACCCGCTGGCCGGGCTCGGCGTCTTGAACGTTGCCAGTCTGGTCTGGGCGTTCGCGCTCACGGGCCGCCTGGCCGGCGGTCTGGTCGTGGCCACCATCCGCACGCTGCGCTGCCGCGCCCGGCAGCGCCGGCTGATCGATCTGGTGGCGCGGCCCTACCCGCCGTCGCGGCACGCCAGGGTGCTGGACCACCCCGCCGCGATGGCCTACTGCCTGCCCGGCCTGTTGCGGCCGCGGGTGGTGCTGACCGCTGGCACCCTGCACCTGCTGGACGACCAGCAGATCGCCGCCGTGCTCGCGCACGAGAACGCCCACACCCGCGCCCGCCACGACCTGGTGGTGCTGCCGTTCCGTGCGCTGTACTCGGCGCTCCCCTGGGTCCCCTGGGTCGCCAGGGCGCACCAGGCCGTGTCGATGCTGATCGAGATGCTCGCCGACGACCGCGCCTGCCGCAGCCACCAGCGCCGGGTGCTGGCCACCGCCCTGGTCGAGGTGGCCATCTCCGCCGCCGGGGTCGCCCCCGCCGGCGCGCTGAGCGCCACCCAGGGCCCGCTGCTGGCCCGTGTCCGCCGCCTGGTCGACCCTCCAGCGCCGCTGCCGGCATGGCTGCCGCTGGCCGCATATCTCACGGCCTTCACGCTGATCGCGCTGCCCACGCTCCTGCTCGTGGTTCCCCTGGCCGCCGGCTGAGGCGCGCGGTTCCCCGCGGTTGCCCGCGGTCGCCCCGCACCCGGAGCGGCGCGGCGCCGGTCAGCTGTCGATCAAGCGTCCAAGCGCGGCCGCCGCGCGCGAGGGGCGGCCGGTGCGCGCCTCGGAGCGGTCCGCCCAGAGGGCGAGCCGGAGCGCTCCGTTGACCCCGAGCCAGCGCAGCGGCTCCGGCTCCCACGGGCGCGAGCGATGGCCCACCCAGGGCAGCCGGACCAGCTCGCTGTCGCGCCCGGCGATCAGGTCGGCGAGCGTGCGCCCGGCCAGGTTGCTGGTGCCGACGCCATCGCCGACGTAGCCGCCACCCCAGGCCAGCCCGGTGGAGCGGTCCAGCCCGACCGAGGCGCACCAGTCGCGCGGGACCCCTAGCGGGCCGCCCCAGGTGTGGGTGACGCGGACGCCCTCCAGCACCGGGAACAGCTCCACCAGGACGCGCCGGAGCTTGGCGAACACCGCCGGCTCGCGGTCGAACCGCGGCCTGACCCTGGAGCCGAAGTGGTACGGCGCGCCGCGGCCGCCGAACGCCAGCCGGCCGTCGGCGGTCCGCTGGCCGTAGATGATCACGTTGCGGTGGTCGGAGAAGGTCTCCCGGCGCGCCAGGCCGACCGCCGCCCACTGCTCCTCCGACAGCGGCTCGGTGGCGATCATCAGCGAGAACACCGGCGCGATCGCCCGCCGCAGGCCGGGAAGGGCGGGGCTGTACCCCTCGGTGGCGCGGACCACGTGCCTGGCACGGACCAATCCGTTGGCCGTACGCGCCAGGCGTGGCTCGATCGAGGTCACCGCCGTGCCCTCGAACAGCTCGACGCCCAGCCGCTCGACGGCCCCGGCCAGGCCGCGCGCCAGCAGCAGTGGGTGGATCGCGGCGCAGTGGGGGGTCCAGGTCCCGCCGAGCACGCCGGTCGCGCCGAGCAGGCCCTGAGCCTCCCCGGCGCCGAGCAGGCGCAGGTCCTCCTCGCCGAAGCCGAACGAGCGGGCCTCGGACACCTCCTCCTCGGCCCTGGCGAGCTGCAGCGGCGAGCGGGCCACCACCACCGTGCCGCCCTTGGCCCAGTGGCAGTCGATGCCCTCCGCCTGGACCACGCTGGCGACCTCGTCGACCGTAGCCCGCATGGCGCGCTGCATCGCGATGGCGGCGTCGCGTCCTGACATGCGGGCGAGCTTGGTGGTGCTGGCCGGGAACAGCGCCGAGCACCAGCCGCCGTTGCGCCCCGAGGCGCCGAAGCCGGCGACCTCCCGCTCCAACACGGCTACGCGCAGGCCCGGGTCGCTGGAGGCCAGGTAGTAGGCGGTCCAGAGCCCGGTGTAGCCGGCGCCGACGATCGCGACGTCGACCTCCAGGTCGCCGGCCAGCGGCGGGCGGCGTGGCGGCGCCGGCAGGCTGTCCCGCCAGTAGGAGAGCGCGCGTTCCATGCCCGGATCGTAGCTCGCCCGCCCGCCTGCCGGAGCACCACCTGCCCGCGGGCGGCGCTCCGGCGGGCAGGTGGCCAATCAGACGAGCGTGATGGTTGCATCCGCAACGGACGACCACTGCCCTCCAGCGAGGCCGACAGGGTCGCCGACGTCCGACCTCGTCTGCGCTGGCGGGGCTCGTCTGGGGCGTCGGTTGCCATCGCAGTCTCGGGTCCTGGCTTGACGGCACCCGGACATGGCCGCTTGCGCACGACCCGGCGCCGACGATGCGACGGCTGTCGGGGCCGTAACGTTGCCGTATCGTCGATGCGCCAAAGTCACGTGGTTCCACGCCCGACTGCCGCCGAGGATGAGACAAAGACGGTGCAGCCTCGAAGCAAGACCGCGCTGGCCTGGTCGTTGTGGCTGGCGACCTTCGGCTGCTGCGCCGGCGGCTTGGCGGTCACCCTGGTCCTGACCCGCCCGCTCACGCTCGGGGTGTTGGTCGAGGGGGCCGTCTTCGCGCTGGCCTTTGCGCTCGGCTCTGCGACCATCGGGCTGGTCATCACGCTGCGCCTGCCGGCCAACCCGATCGGCTGGCTGTACGCGGCCACCGGCCTGGCCTGGTCATGGAGTATCCCCTGGAACCCGTGGATCGAGCAGTTGATCCGCGACCATCGCTCCCTGCCGCTGGCCGCTCAGGTCGTGGCAGCGGTCGCGAAACTGGGCTGGGCGCCGCCCATCGCGCTGGGCGTCACGCTGCCGGCCCTGCTGCTGCCCGACGGGCGGCTGCGCTCACGCCGCTGGCGGGTGGTGGTGGCCACCAGTGTGACCGGTGTCGCCATGGCCGTGGTGGGCGGCAGCCTGGCCCCGGGACCACTGGATAACCTGCCGGCGGGCCTCCAGATCGACAACCCGCTGGGGCTGCCGGGCCCGGCGGGCACGCTGGCCGAGGTGGTGACCGTGCTCGGCGTGCTGTTGCACTGGGCCAGCCTGCTGGCCGCGGGGGTCTGCGTGCTGCTGCGGTTCCGGGCCTCCCGTGGCGTGGAGCGCCAGCAGATGCGCTGGGTCGCCGCGGGCGCCGCCGGCGCGGTGGCGGGGTTGCTGCTGGTCGTCCCGGCGGCCACCCGCCTTGCCGGTGACGCCGGCAACCTGGCCGTGGCCGGCGCCACCCTGACCGTGGCGGCCGCCTTCCAGCCGCTGCGTCGCCGGATGCAGGACCGGGTCGACCGGCGCTTCAACCGTCGCCGCTACGACGCCACCCGCACCGTGGAGGCGTTCGCCGCGCGCCTGCGCCAGGAGGTCGATCTGGACGCGCTCAGCGCTGAGCTGCTGGCCGTGGTCGACCGGACCATGCAACCCACCCAGGCGTCGCTGTGGCTGCGTGCCCGCTGACCGTGGTCGTCGACGTACTCGACCTCAACACCAAAGGTCCCCACGGTGAGGGTGACGGTGAGCGCCGGGTTCTGCGCTCCGGTCCCGGTCGAGGCGAGCGCCGGGCCGCCCATCAACATCAGCGCGCCAGCCAGGGCGCCGAACGCCGCCATCCTGGGAGCGGCTCTTCGCATTGGCATTCCCCTTCCCGCTTTGCTCTGCCCGTGGCTAGGCGAATCACGCCGACATTAGCAACTCGATTTCGCCTCGAACAGCCATGGGGATGCCAATGACCAGGTCGGATCGTGGATTTAACCCGTCGGTCAATCGTCCCGGACCATTCGGCTCAATCTCTGGGACAATTGCGGCTCACAAAGCGTGAGCCAAGGCGTCGGAAATTTCCGCGCGGCAGGGCTGGGGCCCAGGCTGCGAGGTTGAAAACCCGTGTTCCTGCCACGAGCGGGCAGCACGAATTGACCGGCGAACTGCCGATCTGACCGGCGGCGACGAGGCCGTTGGCGCCGCCGGGCCGGGCGGATGGGGGCTGGCGGAACCCGCTCGACGGGCAGCGTCTTACCCTGGGGGCTGGAGTCCAAAACACGTCCTGACCAGCGGATGAAGAGGCGATTGGTCGCCTTGTCGGGACCAGGGCGCGATCCGCCTTGGAGGCGCTGCCCAGGACGCCGTAGACTATGGCCAGCAAGCAACAGGGGCTGGCTCGTGACAGAGAGGGGTGTCATGGAGCTGGCCCTCGCGCGTCTGCTCTGCCGTTCGCCTTGGAGCAGGCGATGAGCGCGTCCAGGCAGCCGACAACCGCCGCCGGGTCGCGGCTGGACCACGCGGGCGACTCCAGGAGCGACCAGGGCACCGAGCGGTTCCTCCAGGACCTGCTGGTCGCGCTGACCGCCGCCAGGGCAGGCGAGGCGACCCGGCTCGACACCCGCAGGTCGGGTCTCGCCGGCGAGGTCGCCCGCGCCTACAACGAGCTGCTCGATCAGAACACCCGCTTCAGCCGCGAGCTGGCGCGGGTCGCCAAGGTGGTCGGGCAGGAGGGCCGCATGACCGTGCGCGTCCAGCTCGGCAACCCCACCGGCACCTGGGCGACCTCAGTCGAGGCGGTCAACTCGCTGATCGATGACCTGGCCCGGCCCACCGGCGAGGTCGCCAGGGTCATCTCCGCCGCCGCCCAGGGCGACCTCACCCAGAAAATGGCGCTGTCGATCGAGGGCCGCCCGATGAAGGGCGAGTTCCAGCGCATCGGCGAGGTCGTCAACTCCATGGTCGACCAGCTCCGCGCGTTCGCCGACGAGGTGACGCGGGTCGCCCGCGAGGTGGGCACCGAGGGCAAGCTGGGCGGCCAGGCCACCGTCCCGGGGGTGGCCGGCACCTGGAAGGACCTGACCGAGAACGTCAACCAGCTCGCCGGAAACCTCACCACCCAGGTCCGCAACATCGCCCAGGTGACCACCGCGGTGGCCAAGGGCGACCTGTCGCAGAAGATCACCGTCGAGGCCCGCGGCGAGGTCGCCGAGCTGAAGGACACCATCAACACCATGGTGGACCAGCTCTCCTCGTTCGCCGACGAGGTGACGCGGGTCGCCCGCGAGGTGGGCACCGAGGGCAAGCTGGGCGGCCAGGCCTACGTCAAGGGCGTCTCGGGCACCTGGAAGGACCTGACCGACAACGTCAACCAGCTCGCCGGCAACCTGACCACCCAGGTCCGCAACATCGCCCAGGTGACCACCGCGGTGGCCAAGGGCGACCTGTCGCGCAAGATCACCGTCGAGGTGCGCGGCGAGCTGCTGGAGCTCAAGAACACCATCAACACCATGGTGGACCAGCTCTCGTCGTTCGCCGACGAGGTGACGCGGGTCGCCCGCGAGGTGGGCACCGAGGGCAAGCTGGGCGGCCAGGCCGAGGTCAAGGGCGTCTCCGGCACCTGGCGCGACCTGACCGACTCGGTCAACTCCATGGCCGACAACCTCACCGACCAGGTCCGCAACATCGCCCAGGTGACCACGGCGGTGGCCCGTGGCGACCTCTCCCAGCGGATCACCGTCGACGCGCGCGGCGAGATCCTCGAGCTGAAGAACACCAGCAACCGGATGGTCGACCAGCTCTCGGCCTTCGCCGCTGAGGTGACGCGGGTGGCCCGCGAGGTCGGCACCGAGGGCAAGCTGGGCGGCCAGGCCGAGGTCGAGGGCGTGTCCGGCACCTGGAAGCGGCTCACCGAGAACGTGAACCAGCTCGCCGGAAACCTCACCACGCAGGTGCGCGCCATCGCCGAGGTGGCCACCGCGGTGACCAAGGGGGATCTTTCGGGCACCATCGCGGTCGACGCCCCCGGCGAGGTCGGCCAGCTCAAGGACAACATCAACCAGATGATCGCCAACCTGCGCGAGACCACCCGGCAGAACCAGGAGCAGGACCGTCTCAAGTCGAACCTGGCCCGCATCGGCGCGATGCTGCAGGGCCACCGCGACCTGGAGACGGTCTCGCGGCTGCTGATGTCCGAGCTGCCGCCGCTGGTCGAGGCACAGTACGGCGCCTTCTACATCGCCGAGACCAGCCCCGCCGGCGAGACCGAGTACAAGCTGCTCGCCGGCTACGGCCTGCCGCCGCGCCGGCAGCGGCCCAGCTCCTTCGGGATCGGCGAGGGCCTGATCGGCCAGGCGGCGCTGGAGGCCAGGACCATCCTGGTGACCGACCTGCCCGACGGCTACATCACCATCGGCTCCGGCCTGGGCAAGGCGTCGCCGCGGGGCGTCATGGCGCTGCCGGTGCTGTTCGAGGAGCAGGTGCTGGCAGTCATCGAGCTGGCGTCGTTCCGCACCTTCACGCTGGTCAACCAGGCCTTCCTCGAGCAGATCGTGGAGACGGTCGGGGTGGTGCTGAACACCATCATCGCCACCATGCGCACCGAGGAGCTGCTGGAGCAGTCGCAGAGCCTGGCCGAGGAGCTGCAGTCGCAGTCCCGCGAGCTGCAGAACCAGCAGGAGGAGCTGCAGCGGACCAACGAGGAGCTGCAGGAGAAGGCACGCCAGCTCGCCAGGCAGAACCAGGCGATCGAGGTCAAGAACGCCGAGATCGAGCTGGCCCGGCGGGAGGTCGAGGAACGCGCCGAGCAGCTGGCGCTCAGCTCCCGCTACAAGTCGGAGTTCCTGGCCAACATGTCGCACGAGCTGCGCACACCCCTGAACAGCCTGCTGATCCTCGCCAAGCTGCTGGGCGAGAACACCGACGGCAACCTGACCGAGCGCGAGGTGGACTTCGCCCGCAGCATCCACGGGGCCGGCAACGACCTGCTGAACCTGATCAACGACATCCTCGACCTGTCCAAGGTCGAAGCCGGCAAGATGGACATCAGCCCGTCGCCGGTGGAGCTCAGCTCGCTCTGCGCCGACCTGGAGCAGACCTTCCGGCCGATCGCCGAGCAGCAGACCCTGGCCTTCTCGGTGGAGATCCCCGACGGCACACCCTCCTCGATCGTCACCGACCAGCACCGCGTCGAGCAGGTGCTGAAGAACCTGCTCTCCAACGCCTTCAAGTTCACCGAGCGGGGCTCGGTGGAGCTGCGGGCGGCGCTGGTGCCGCCTGGCACGCGCTTCGGCAGCTCGCGGCTGCGCGATGCGGCCGAGGTCATCGCCCTCTCGGTGGCCGACACCGGCATCGGCATCACCAGCGACAAGGTGCTGGAGATCTTCGAGGCGTTCCAGCAGGCCGACGGCACCACCAGCCGCAAGTACGGCGGCACCGGGCTGGGCCTGTCGATCAGCCGCGAGATCGCGCGGCTGCTCGGCGGCGAGATCCAGGTCGAGAGCGAACCCGGCCATGGCAGCGTGTTCACGCTGTTCGTCCCCGCGATGATTGAGATGCCGCAGTCCCAGCGGGTGGCCGTCCACGCGAACGGGCCGGTGCAGGCGGGTTCGTCAGGGGACGGCGAAGGCACGTGGTTCCTGGCGCACGGCCAGCCGCCGGGGGCGACCGGCCGCGGGGCCGACGGGGACGGACTGGCGGGCCTGGCGGCCCCCAGGGCTTCTGGCGACGGCGGCCTGGCCGGCAAGCGGGTGCTGATCATCGACGACGACGTCCGCAACGTGTACGCCATCACCAGCGCGCTGGAGGATCGTGGCATGGAGGCGCTGTACGCGCCGGACGGGCGGGCGGGGATCGACCTCCTGGAGCGTGAGCCGGGGATCGACCTGGTGCTGATGGACGTGATGATGCCGGGGATGGACGGCCACCAGACGACCAGGGCCATCCGGCAGCTCCAGGGTTTCCAGGGCCTGCCGATCATCGCGCTCACCGCCAAGGCGATGCGCGGCGACCGCGAGAAGAGCCTGGCGGCGGGCGCCTCGGACTACATCACCAAGCCGGTCGACATCGACCAGCTCCTCGAGATGATGCGGGTGTGGTTGTACCGATGAGTGAATCCTCGCGGGCCGTCGTCACCACCGCGGCCGATCGCCTCGATCAGCCGCCACGGCCGCGCGTGCTGCTGGTCGACGACCGGCCCGACAACCTGATGGCGCTCGCGGCGGTGCTGGAGCCCCTCGACGCCGAGCTGGTCTCCGCCCGGTCGGGCGAGGAGGCGCTCCGGCACCTGCTCGGCGAGGAGTTCGCCGTGATCGTGCTGGACGTGCAGATGCCCGTCCTCGACGGCTTCGAGACCGCCAGGCTGATCAAGCAGCGCGAGCGCACCCGCCACATCCCGCTGGTGTTCCTGACCGCCATCAGCGGCGAGCCCGAGCATCACCTCCGCGGCTACGAGGTGGGCGGTGTCGACTACGTCTACAAGCCGTTCGCGCCGGAGATCCTGCGCGCCAAGGTGCGGGTGTTCGTGGAGCTGTGGGAGCGCGGGGCGATCATCGAGCGCCAGCGGGCGCAGTTGGAGGAGCGCCTGGCGGAGCTGGACCGCGCCAACGTCGCCCTGGCCCGCCAGGGTGTCGAGCTGGAGCGGTCCAACGCCGCGCTGGAGCGCTTCGCCGAGATCGCCGCGCACGAGCTGCGCCAGCCGCTGCGCAACATCGAGGGCTTCCTCGACCTGCTGCTGTCGCGCCACCGGGACGAGCTCGGCGCCGAGGCGGCCATGCTCGCCGAGCGCGCCGCCGGGGGCGTGGAGCGGGCGCGCTTGCTCACCTCCGCCCTGCTGTCGTACGCCAAGGCGGGGACCGAGCCGCTGCGCGGCGAGCCGGTGGCGCTCGGAGAGCTGCTGGAGGACGCCGCCCGGCAGGTGCCCGCCCTGCGGGAGCAGGACGCGACGGTCGGGACCGTGGGGAGCCTGCCGACGGTGCGCGGCGACCGCCGCCTGCTCGAGCGCCTGCTGGTGAACCTGCTGGACAACGCGGTCAAGTTCCGCTCGGCCAAGCCTCCGCGGGTGACCGTGCGGGCCGATCCCGGCGCCGGCGTCTGGACCGTGGTGCTCACCGACAACGGCATCGGCATCGACCCCACCGTGGCGCCCCGCCTGTTCACCGTGTTCGCGCGCCTGCACTCCAGCGACGAGCGCCCCGGCCACGGGGTGGGCCTGGCCGTGTGCCGGCGCATCGTCGAGCGTCACGGCGGCACCATCCGCGCCGAGCCCGCGCCCGGCGGCGGCACCAGCATCTCCTTCACCCTGCCGTCCAGCACCCTCCCCGGCCCCGCGGGGGCTGGCTGATGGCCAGGGTCCTGCTGGTCGACGACGACGCGGACTATCGGCTCCTGGTGCGGCTCGCACTGGAGGCCGACGCCCGCTACGAGGTGGTCGCCGAGGCCCGCAACGGCCTGGAGGCGGTGGCCGCCGCCGACGTGTTCCAGCCCGAGGTCGTCCTGCTGGACTGCTCCATGCCCCGCGCCGACGCCTTCGACTGCCTGCCGGAGCTGCGGCGCATCAGTCCGTCGAGCCGGGTGGTGCTGATGTCGGGCCACTCCGCCGCCGACGTCGAGATGGCCGCCCACTCTGCCGGAGCGCTGGGCTTCCTCGGAAAGGACATCCTGCCGAGCCAGTTCCCGGCGGAGCTGGCGACGGTCGGCGGCATGGTCGGCGCGGTCGAGGCGGTGCTCTTCCAGGCATCCACCAGCCTGTCCAACGACCCGCGCAGCGCCGGCGACGCCCGCCGCTTCGTCGCCGGCACGCTGGAGCCGTGGGAGCTGGGGCCGCTGGTCGACACGGTGACGCTGCTCACCAGCGAGCTGGTCACCAATGCGGTGGTCCACGCCGGCACGGACGTGGACGTGGTGGTCCGGCTGACCGGCGCGATCGCCAGGGTCGAGGTGACCGACCGCTCCGAGCTGTCGCTGACGCCACGGCACTCTGGCCTCGAGGACGACTCGGGGCGGGGGCTGGGGCTGGTTCAGGCGCTGGCGCGGCGCTGGGGCACCACCCGCCAGCCCGGCGGCGGCAAGACGGTCTGGTTCGAGGTCCCCCGCCAGGCCGCCCAGGAGTGGACCGGCTGAGGCAAATTGGGGTATCTGGCCGTTGTCAGGCGAGTTGCAAGCATAAGCGCCACCTCGTAGGATCGGCCGGCTCTTTTCGCCGTGGCAGCCCCCCAGCAGCCCCATAAGGAGATCTTCCCTGGTGGTGCGCGTTCGACGGTCGGCACAACGGTTCCCCCGCATCCTGAAGACCCTGCTCGCCCTCGCGCTGACGCTTCCGCTGGCGGTGGTCTGGGCCGGCAGGGTGGCGTGGGCCGAGCCGAGCGCCCGCGACCTCCAGAACCAGCTGCGCCGCCTCAACGGCCAGGCCGACCAGGCGGTGGAGCGGTACCTGGACGCCAAGCTCGGCCTCGACCAGGCCCGCGCCTCGCTCGGCAGCCTGAACGAGCAGGTCCAGGTGGCCCGCGGCCAGCTCGACGGCCTCAAGGGGCTGGTCTCGGCGCAGGCCGCCGACGCCTACATGTTCGGCCCGGCCGACGTCGCGCTGATGCTGAACCCCGGCAACGCCGACGACACCCTCGACCGCATGCAGACGCTGAACCTGCTGGCGCAGCGCGCCAGCGACCAGCTCGAGGACCTGGCGGTCGCCGAGCGCGCCTTCCAGACCGAGATGGCGCGGCTGCGCGAGGTCGAGCGGGAGCGCGAGCAGCAGGTCAAGCGGCTGGCCGCCGAGAAGGACAAGGTCGACCGGCTCGTCCAGCGGACCCAGAGTCTGCTCGACCAGCTACGCCTGTCCGGCGGCGCCGCGGCGATCGACGGGATCGACCCGGGACTGCCGGCCGGCTCGTTCGGGCCCTTGCCGAGCGGCGGTGGCGCCGCCGCCGCGGTGCGCTACGCCTACGCCCAGATCGGCAAGCCCTACCAGTTCGGCGCCGACGGGCCCGGGAGCTTCGACTGTTCGGGGCTGACGATGATGGCCTGGCGTCAGGGGGGCATCGCCCTGCCGCACTCGGCCGCGGGGCAGTACGGCATCGGCCGCCACGTGACCAGGTCGGAGCTGCAGCCCGGGGACCTCATCTTCCGCTACAGCCCGATCTCGCACGTCGCGATGTATGTGGGTGGAGGCATGCAGGTCGCCGCCACACACACGGGCAGCACGGTCAAGCTCCAATCGGCGTTCCAGGGGCCCATCGTCGGCTATTCACGGCCGAACGGATGATGCCCCGCCGGGGACGGCGCCACGCTCTCCAGCGGCAGAAGCTCAGCCCAAGGGACGGCTGGGGCATCGACAAGTGAGGGAGCGGATGAAAGTTCGCAGGCTCGCGCGTGTGGCGGTCGTGATGACCGTGCTCGCGGTCCTGGCGACGATGGTGCAGGCCACCTCGTTCGCCGCGTCCACGGCCAACTCGAAGGGCGCCTCCGGGCGATTCCTGGTGGTGGCCCGCAACTCCGCCGACTACAGCGCGCTCCGCGCCAAGGCGCTGCGCGGCGGCGCCAAGATCGTCAGGGACATCCCGCAGATCGGCACGCTGCTGGTCAAGGCGCCCGACAGCGTGCGCTCCAGCCTGGCGTCCGACTCGCGGACCAAGGGCATCGCCCGCGACCACATGATCCAGATCGCGCAGGCCGACCCCAACGTCGTCTCGCACCCGGGCGCGCCCGGGCTGCGCAGCGCCAAGCGGCTCAACGTCAAGGTGTCGAGCACGCGCGGGACCAGCTCCGGGATCACCCCGGACCCCGGCTTTGGGGTGCCCGGCCTGCAGTGGGACTTCCCGCGCATCGGCCTGCCGCAGGGCTGGAAGACCACCGCCGGTAGCCCGGCCGTGACCGTCGCGGTCGCCGACACCGGCCTGGACTTCACCCACTCCGAACTGGCGCCCAAGGTGAAGCAGGTGGTCGACTTCACCGGCACCGAGGACCCGCCGATCTGCAAGACCGCGTTCGGCGTGTCCGACCAGGATCTCGCCAAACAGTTCGGCGGCCCGGTCACCACCGACTGGAACGGTCACGGCTCGTGGATCGGCGGCAACATCGCCGCCGCCCTCGACGGCAAGGGCATCAACGGGATCGCGCCCAGGGTGAACCTGGTCTCGCTGAAGATCTCGCAGTGGTGCGGATCCGCCTTCGACTCCGAGCTGATCGACGCCTTCATCGCCGCCGCGGACCTTGGCGTCGACGTGGTGAACATCTCCTTCGGTGGTTACCTGAACCGCAACAACCCCGACGAGGAGGTCATCTACCAGACCTACATCGCGGCGGTGCAGTACGCGCGTCAGCACGGCACGGTGATCGCGGCCGCGGCCGGCAACGAGTCCCGCCGGATCGGCGCCGGCGGCCGGGTCCTCTCGCACGGCACCCTGACCGCTCCGGGCTCCCCGGTCGACGACCAGTTCGGCAACTTCGAGGTACCGGGCGGCATCCCCGGCGTGGTCGACGTCGCCTCCACCGGCAACACCGTGAACGCGCCGTCCTCGACCTGCCCGCCCGGCTCGACAGGCAGCGCGAGCAACGTCAACGCGACCTGCAAGCCGGTCAGCGACCGTCACCACTCGTTCGGGGTCGGCCGCAAGAACCAGCTCTCGTACTTCTCGAACTACGGGCCGCGGATCGACGTGGCGGCACCCGGCGGCGCGCGCAAGTTCAACCTGCCGTTCTGGGACCGCGGCGGCACACCCGGATTCCCCTACACCTCGGCCGACCAGACCAACGTCTGGGAGGACTTCAGCACCACCTCCAACTGGGCGAAACAGATCCAGTGCTTCACCTTCAGCGCCGGCAGCGGCTTCCCCGCCAACCAGTGCTACTCGACCATCCAGGGCACCTCGATGGCCACGCCGCACGCGGCGGCCGCGCTGGCGCTGCTCGCCAGCGCGCACCCGGCGGCGCGCAAGCACGTCGGCACGCTGGTCAGCCTGCTGAAGGCCGAGGCCGTCGACCCCGGCCCCAACTTCACGCCGGTGGTCTCGGCGACCGACCGCCTGTCCGGTGACCTGAACCACGTCGCCTGCCCGACCGGGTTCTGCCACCTCGGCGGTCCCGCCATCTCGAACCGTGAGGCCTACGGGGCGGGCTTCATCAACGTGTCCAGGCCGTAACCGGCGGACCACAGCGCTCGAGGGGGCCGGCCACCAGCCGGCCCCTCTCGCGTCAGCGGAAGCCCTGGCGTTCGAGGTCGGTGGTGGCGCCGGCGGGGATCACCAGGCTCCAGCCGCGCGCCTCGACGTCGGCGCGGGGGACCGACTGGCGGAAGACCTCGCGGCCGCCATAGGAGGCCACGAAGGTCCAGGTCGGTCCCATGTCGGCCACGTCGAAGACCGCGTTCGTCCCCGGCGGCCGCGTTCCCAGGGTCAGCTGGGCGCCGCTGGCGTCGAAGACGCTGAGCTGGAGCGGGAGGTGGGTCCGGTTGTCGACGCGGACCGCCGGGAAGTGGCGTACGTGGTCGTCGGTGGCCGCCGCGAGCACCAGCCACCCGACGCCGATCGCGGCGACCAGCAGCGTCGCGGCGACCAGCGCCTGGATGGTCCGGTCGGACCCCAGCGCCCGGTCGTCGAGCCGGATGTCGTCGATCGCCATCACCTCCCTGGTCCCGAGCACCTAGCGTATCGCCGGCCGCTCGGTCCTGACCGGGGGAGCGTCGAGCCAGGGTTCGGCTGGCGCCCCGCGGCGGTGTCAGGAGGGCTCGGTGGTCACGCTGCCGGAGCCCCCGGTGGCGGCGCCACGCGGCTCCTTCTCACCTGGCCGGACGTCCCGCTCGTCCTGGTGCCACACTGGGTGGTCGCCGGAGGTCTCGACGTTGAACCCGTAGTCGTAGACCATCGAGCCGCCATAGGTGGCGCCGACACACACCAGGATGGCCGCGATCACGGTGACCGCCATCAGCCCGGCCGGGGTCCAGGCGCTGTCGCCGACGGCCAGCCGCACGATCAGGTCGACCAGGACCAGCACGGTGACCGCGATCATGATGGTCGCGTGGGTGTTGATGGTGCGGCGCGCCTGCGTGCCCGCCTCGCTGGAGTAGTACCAGTCGGCCCAGCCCGTCAGCGCGGTCAGCAGCGACACCGCCGCCCCGCCCAGCAGGACCCAGGTCGCGGCGTGGAACAGCTCGCCGGCCACGGCGGGGTGGCCGGAGTGCAGCGCGACCGAGAGGACGTCGAACACCGCGGCGAACAGGTAGGCGGTGACGGGGACGTCGGTCAGCGGCGGATGGAACGGCTTGCCGGCGTAACCTCGGAGGCCCTTGAGCTTGCGGCCTTTCAGCGTCAGCGGCGGGCCAACCGTGAAGTGCCTCATCTGTTCCCCTCCAGCTCGGCTGCGGTAGCGGCGGGACCCCGCTGCCGGCGGCAACGGGTCTTCCAGAGGTTCTAATACCAGTGGAAGTTACTCTTAGACAGCACGCACCGCGTGTCAAGCTCGACGCGGTGCGTGTGAGCTGGAGAGGCGTGCCGCTCGGCTCGCGCTGGGGCCTCGGGCCGAGCCGCTCGACCCAGGCGCTGAGGTATCGACCCGCTGCTGGGGCACTGGGGTCTCGACACTGCCTGGCGACGGCTCGGGCACGGGTCAGCTCCCTGGAGACGCGACGGTTGCCTGCCGATGGATATCAGGGACGCGGCGGCCCGGAAAGCCCCATCTGCGTACGATCTGCGTCTGGCAACCATCGCATGAGCTTGGGAGGGCCGGTATGAAAGCGCCCGACCTGGTGGTCCGGGGACGCAGGGTGGTGACCGGCGGCGGGCTGGTCGCGGTGGCCGTGCACGTCCGCGACGGCGTGATCGAGACGGTGACCGGCTACGACCAGGTCCCGGCCGGCTGCGAGGTGATGGAGGCGGAGGAGGCCGTGGTCATGCCCGGCCTGGTCGACACCCACGTGCACGTGAACGAGCCCGGGCGCACCTCCTGGGAGGGCTTCGACAGCGCCACCCGGGCGGCCGCCGCCGGAGGCGTCACCACCATCGTCGATATGCCGCTCAACAGCCTGCCGCCGACCACCTCGGTCGCCTCGCTGCAGGCCAAGCGCGCGGCGACCACAGGGAAGTGCCACGTGGACGTCGCCTTCTGGGGAGGGATCGTCCCCGGGAACCTCGCGGAGCTGGCGGGACTGGAGGGAGCCGGCGTGGTCGGCTTCAAGGCGTTTCTGATCGACTCGGGGGTGCCGGAGTTCCCGGCTGTCGAGGTCGGGGAGCTGGAGGCGGCGATGGGCGCGCTGGCGAGCCTGGGGGCGCTCACGGTGGTGCACGCGGAGCGCCCGGAGCCGGTCGCGGTGGCGACGGCCGCGGCCGCCGGCGAGGACCCGCGCGCCTACTGGACGTGGCTGCGATCCCGCCCGGACAGCGCCGAGGCCGAGGCGGTCGCCGCGGTGGCCGACCTGTCGCGGCGGCTGCGCGCCCGCTCGCACGTGCTGCACCTGTCCTCGGCCGAAGCGCTCGAGCCGCTGCGCCGCGCGCGCGCCGGCGCCGTCCCGATCAGCGCCGAGACCTGCCCGCACTATCTGACGATGGCCGCCGAGCAGGTGCCCGACGGCGCGACGCTGTTCAAGTGCGCACCGCCGATCCGCACTCGGGCCAACCGCGAGCGGCTGTGGGGCGCTCTGGCCGGCGGCGACATCTCCATGGTCTGCTCCGACCACTCGCCGTGCCCGCCGGAGCGCAAACGCCTGGAAGACGGCGACTTCATGGCCGCGTGGGGCGGGATCAGCTCGCTGCAGCTCGGCCTGCCGGTGGTCTGGTCGGCCGCTCGCCGCCGCGGCCACACCCTGGCCGACCTGGCCGAATGGATGTGCCTCGCGCCCGCCCGGCTGGTCGGGCTCGACCACCGCAAGGGCGCGATCCTCCCCGGCCGCGACGCCGACCTGGTGCTGCTGGACCCCGACGCCAGCTTCACGGTCGACCCCGCCTCCCTCTACCATCGCCACCCGGTCACGCCCTACGCTGACCGGGTGCTCCACGGCGTGGTGCGAGCCACGTACCTGCGCGGCCGGCTCGCGTGGGACGGACGGCGGTTCGCCGGCCCGCGGGGCAGGCTGCTGGCAAGGGAGGCGCGCGGATGAGTCCCGAGGAAGCTGGCGAACCGCTCGCGGATCTCGCCGCCAGACGGTTGGGTGGGATGGTGCTGGCCGCCAGCGACGAGTTCTTCGCCCCGAAGGAACGCCTGCTGGAGCCGGCCCCCGCCGTCTACGAGGCCGGCCGCTACACCGATCGCGGCAAGTGGATGGACGGCTGGGAGACACGCCGGCTGCGCGAGCCTGGCAACGACTGGGCGCTGGTCCGCCTTGGTCTGCCGGGAGTGGTGCGGACGCTGGTGGTGGACACCTCCCACTTCCGCGGCAACCAGCCAGCGGCCTGTTCCGTCGACGGACTCGCCACCGACCCCGACGCGAGCCCAGCGCAGCTCCTTGAGGACGGCGCCCGCTGGATCGAGCTGCTGCCGCGCATGCCGCTGGAGGCTGACCGCGAGCACCGGTTCGGGGTCCGGGCGCCGCTGCGGGTCACCCACGTCAGGCTCCAGATCTACCCGGACGGCGGGGTCGCGCGGCTACGGGTGCTCGGCGAGCCGCTGCCGGACCTGCGCCGGCTCGCCGGGACGGGCGGCCGGCTCGACCTGGCCGCCGCGGCCAACGGCGCCGAGGCGGTGGCGTGCAGCGACATGGCGTTCGCGTCCTCGCGGAACCTGCTGCTGCCCGGGGACGCCGTCGACATGGGCGACGGCTGGGAGACGCGCCGCCGCCGCGGGCCCGGGCACGACTGGACGGTCGTGCGGCTGGCCGCCGAGGGCGTCATCGAGCGGGTCGAGGTGGCGACCACCCACTACAAGGGCAACTACCCGGACCGCTGCTCCGTCGAGGCGTGCGCCGACCCGGCAGCGGGCCTCGAGGATCCCGGAGAGCATCCCGAGGGAGGCTGGTGGACGGTCGTGCCGCCGAGCCGGCTCGGGCCCCACCGCCAGCACGTCTTCGGCGCCCCGGATGGGGCCGGGCGACCGGCGACGCACGTGCGGCTGGCCATCCATCCCGACGGCGGCGTCAGCCGGCTGCGCGTCTTCGGGCAGGTCAGCGACGCCGGCTGGGATCGCTGGGGGCTCCGGTGGCTGAACGCCCTTCCCGCCGAGCAGGCCGAATCGGAGCTGCTGGCCTGTTGCGGCTCCACGGCGTGGGCCGCCATGATGACGGCCGCCCGGCCGTTCACGGACGCCGCCGCCCTGGCCGCCACCGCCGACCGGGTCTGGGACACCCTGGACCCCGACGACTGGCTGGAGGCGTTCGCCACCCACCCCCGCATCGGCGAGCGCGCCTTCGCCGGGTCGGCCGCCGCCGGTGGGGCAGGGTCCGCCCCCGGCCCGTCCGAGCGGGCCCTCGGCGCCTCCGCGCCGGCGCCCGGCGCCTCGTGGTCCGGTGCGGAGCAGGCGGGCGTCGACCACGCCGACCCGGCCGTGCTGGCGGCACTGGTCGAGGGCAATCTCGCCTATGAGCGGCGCTTCGGGCACGTGTTCCTGATCTCCGCCAGCGGCCGCAAGGCCGAGGAGCTGCTGGCCGCACTGCACGACCGGATCGACAACGATCCAGAGGTCGAGCTGCGCGTGGCAGCCGCCGAGCAGCGCAAGATCACCCGCCTCCGCCTCGAGAAGCTGCTGCGACCATGAGCGTGACCACGCACGTCCTGGACCTGGGCGCCGGCCGCCCGGCCGGCGGCGTCCGGGTGGCGCTGGACGTCCGCGACGGGGACGGCTGGCAGCGGCTCGGCGAGGGAGCGACCGACATCGACGGCCGGCTGTCCGGCCTGCTGCCCGCCGAGCGGCGGCTGGGGGCCGGCGCCCACCGGCTGGTCTTCGACACCGGGGCCTGGTTCGCCGGCCAGGGTGTCGACGCCTTCTACCCGGAGGTGAGCGTGGTGTTCGAGGTCGCCGATCCCACCCAGCACTTCCACGTGCCGCTGCTGCTCAGCCCGTTCGGCTACTCGACCTACCGGGGGAGCTGACCGTGCTCGGGGGCAACCGCTACGGCAAGTCCGGGATCCGGCTGGTCAGGGTCGACCGCTCTGCCGCCTGGCACGACCTGGTCGACCTCACCATCGACGTGACCGTCGAGGGTCACTTCGCCGCCGCCTACGTGGCCGGCGACAACTCGGCCGTGCTGCCGACCGACACCATGCGCGGCACCGTCTACGCGCTCGCGGGGCAGGGGCCGGTCGGCGAGCCGGAGGCGTTCGGGCTGCGCCTGGCCGGCCACTTCCTCGACACCATGCCGGCCGCCAGGCTGGCGAGGATCGACCTGGTCGCCCATCCCTGGGGCAGGATCGAGGTCGGCGCGATCCCGCACCCCCACGCCTTTACCGCCGGCGCCGGCTGGCGCCGCACCGCAACCGTGACCAGCACCGGGGCCGAAGCCTGGGTGGTCGGCGGCGTGACGGACCTGGTGGTGCTGAAGACCGCCGGCTCCGCCTTCGAGGGCTTCCTGCGGGACCGCTTCACCACCCTGGCCGAGACCGGCGACCGGATCCTGGCGACCTCGGTCACGGCCCGCTGGCGCTACGCGGAGACCGGCGCCGACTGGTCGGGGTCGTTCGAAGCGGTGCGCCGCGCGCTGGTGGAGACCTTCGCCGCCCACGACGACAGCCGCTCGCTGCAACACACCCTGTACGCCATGGGCGAGGCCGCTCTGGCCACCTGCCCGGAAATCGACGAGCTCCGCATGGTCATGCCGAACCGCCATCACTTCCCCGTGGACCTGGAGCCCTACGGCCAATCCAACGACGGCTCCGTGTTCGTGGCCACCGACCGCCCGTTCGGCGTCATCGAGGGCGAGGTCGTCCGCCCCGGCGCGGCGCCGCCCGGGCGCGCGTGGGGATGAGCCAGATGCTCCCGCGACCAGGGCCAGAGCCCATCGACTTCCTGCAGCCGCGCAGCTGGCGCGAGGCGCTCGAAGCCAAGGCGGCCACGCCGGAGGCGCTGCCGATCGCGGGAGGCACCGACGTGATGGTCGACCTGAACTTCGACCGCACCCGGCCGCCCGCCATCCTGGACCTCGGCCGGGTCCGCGAGCTGGAGGGATTCGACCGCGACGGCGGCTACCTCCGGCTGGGTGCGCGGATCACCTACACCCAGGTCATCGAGCGGCTCGGCGAGGTCCTGCCCGGGCTGGCGATCGCCTCGCGCACGGTCGGCTCCCCGCAGATCCGCAACCGGGGCACCATCGGCGGCAACCTCGGCTCAGCCTCGCCCGCCGGCGACGCGCACCCGCCGCTGCTGGCCGCCAGCGCCGAGGTCGAGGTCGCCTCGGTGCGCGGCTCGCGGCGCCTGCCCATCGCCGAGTTCTTCGCGGGCCCCAAGCGCAGCGCCCTGGAGCCGGACGAGCTGGTGGCCGCCGTGCACGTGCCGGCCGCCGGTGGCCCGCAGCAGTTCGCCAAGGTCGGCCCGCGCAACGCCATGGTCATCGCGGTCTGTTCGCTGGCGCTCAGCCTGGAGCCCGAGCGTCGCCGCGTCGGCACCGGGATCGGCTCGGCCGGCCCGACGCCGCTGGTCGCCGCCGGGGCCGAGCGGTTCCTCGAGGGCGTGCTGGAGTCCGAGGGCCTCTGGGAGTCGCGCGGGATCCTCGGCGAGCCGGCCATGGACCGCTTCGCCCAGCTCGTCGCCACCGCCGCCCGGCCGATCGACGACGTGCGGGGCAGCGCCGCCTACCGCCGCCACGCCCTCGGGGTGCTCGCCCGGCGGGCGCTCGGCTGGGCCTGGGACCGCTACCGGAGGGGATGAAATGCGCGTCGACTGCACTATCAACGGTGAGCCCCGGGTGGCCGACGACGTCTGGGAGGGCGAGAGCCTGCTCTACGTCCTGCGCGAGCGGCTCGGCCTGCCGGGTTCCAAGAACGCCTGCGAGCAGGGCGAATGCGGGTCGTGTTCGGTGTACCTGGACGGCACGCTGGTGTGCGCCTGCCTGGTGGCCGCCGGCCAGGTCCAGGGCGCCGAGGTCGTCACCGTCGAGGGCCTTGGCGGCCGGGCGAGCGGCTCCGCGATTGGCAGGGCGGGTGGCCCGGGGCCCGGCGACGGCCGGAGCGGCCCGGGACCCGCGGACGGGGGGAGCGACCTGGGGTCCGGGGGCGGGGGGCTTCACCCCGTCCAGGTCGCGTTCGTCGACGCGGGCGCCGTGCAGTGCGGTTTCTGCACGCCCGGGCTCATCGTCGCCACCCACGACCTCCTGCGCCGCGACCCCACCCCCAGCGACGCCCGCATCCGCGAAGCCCTCGCCGGTAACCTCTGCCGCTGCACCGGCTACGGGAAGATCCTCGACGCCGTCCACCTCGCCGCCGATCGGATGCGAAAGGGGGCCCGGCCCGGCGCCCCTGGCGCCAGCCACCCCGACCTTGGAACCGCGGAGGGCCCGTCCGGCGTCTCGGGTCGGGGCCGCCCCGACCCTGCCATCGAGGAGGGCCGGCCGTGATCGTCATCGAGGGCTGCGCGGTCGCCACGGTGGACGGCGAGGGCAGCGAGCACTCCTCTGGACACCTGGTGGTGGAGGAAGAACGGATCGTGGCGGTCGGCCCCGGCCCGGCTCCGGCGGACCTGCCTGGGGCGGCCGGGGCCAGTCGCGTCGACGCCAGCGGGTGCCTGGCGACGCCCGGCCTGGTCAACTCCCACCACCACCTGTACCAGTGGATCACGCGCGGCCTCGCCCAGCAGGCCAACCTGTTCGAGTGGCTGGCCGAGCTGTACCCGGTGTGGGCACGACTCGACGCCGACCTGGAGCTGGCGGCCGCCCGCGCCGCGGTCGCCGCCCTGCTCACCTCCGGCTGCACAACCTCGACCGATCACCACTACGTGTTCCCCGCCGGCGCCGGCGACCTGCTCGCCACCTCGATCGAGGCGGCTGCATCGCTCGGCATCCGCTTCCACCCGACCCGCGGCTCCATGGACCTGGGTCAGTCCCGTGGCGGCCTGCCGCCCGACGAGATCGTCGAGGACCGGGACACCGCCCTGGCGGCCACCGAAGCCGCCATCGACCGCTGGCACGACCCAGGCCCGGGCGCGATGGTGCGGATCGCGGTGGCTCCCTGCTCGCCGTTCTCGGTGACCGGCGAGATGATGACCGAGGCCGCCGCGCTCGCGCGCCGCCGAGGCGTGCGCCTCCACACCCACCTGGCCGAGACCGTCGAGGAGCAGCAGTTCTGCCGCCAGCGGTTCGGCCGCACCCCGGCTGAGTACCTGGACGGCCTCGGCTGGCTCGGCGACGACGTCTGGCTCGCCCACTGCGTGCACCTCGAAGCCACGGCGGTGCGCCGCTTCGGCCGCACCGGCACCGCCGTCGCGCACTGCCCCAGCTCCAACGCCCGCCTCGGCTCCGGCATCGCGCCGGTCGCCGACCTGCTGGAGGCCGACGTTCCGGTCGGCCTCGGCGTGGACGGCACCGCCTCCAACGAGGCGGGCCAGCTCGGTCCGGAGCTGCGCCAGGCCCTGTTCGCCGCCCGCCTGCGGGGCGGCGCCGCCGCGCTGACCGCCCGGCAGGCGCTGGCGCTGGGGACCATCGGCGGCGCCAGGTGCCTCGGCCGCGCCGACGAGCTGGGCAGCCTGGAGCCTGGCAAGCTCGCCGACGTGGCGCTGTGGCGCCTCGACGGTCTCGGCCACGCCGGCATCGCCGATCCGGTGGCCGCGCTGGTGCTCGGGCCGCCCGCCCCATTGGAGCTGCTCATGGTCGGCGGCCGCGTGGTCGTCGAGCGCGGCGAGCTGCGGACCGGCTCCGAGCAGGACATCGCCCGCCAGGCCAGCGCCGCCAGCCGCCGCCTGCGCACCCTCGCCGGAGTGACCGCATGACCCCGGCAGCGCCCCAGGCCCAGGCCCACGCAATGGCCGGGGCGCGCGTGGGGACGGGGCGGTTCGGCGTCGAGGCCGAGGTGCATGCGGAGGCGGGGGGCTGGCTGGGCCGAGGCATCGAACCGGCGGGGACGGCGGAGCGACACGGGGGCGGGGCGGCGCCCGGCCGCCGCGCCTCGCTGCCGACCAGGCAGCGGCCGGCGGTGCAGGCGCCCGTCAGCGGCGGGCTGTTCCAGAGCGCGCCGCGACCCGACGGCACGCTCAAGGTCACTGGCGACTTCGCCTACTCCTCCGACCTGTGGGTCGAGGGGATGTTGTGGGGCGTGACCGTGCGCAGCCCGCATCCCCGGGCGCGCATCCGCTCCATCCAGATCGGCGAAGCGCTGGCCACCCCCGGCGTGGCTGCGGTGTTGACCCACGAGGACGTGCCCGGCCGGCCGACCTATGGGCTGGAGATCCACGACCAGCCCGTGCTGGCCTTTCCGGACGTCCGCTACCAGGGTGAGGCGGTTGCGGTGGTAGCCGCCGATCACCCGGAGACCGCCCGGCGTGCCGCCGGCCGGGTCCTGGTCGACTACGAGGTGCTCGAACCCGTGGACGACGCCGAGGCTGCCCTCGCCGAAGACGCCCCGAGCCTGCACCCGGACGGCAACCTCCTGCGCCGCGTCCGGATCCGCCACGGCGACCCGGAAGCGACCGCCGAGGTCGTCGTCACCGGCGAGTACGAGGTCGGCATGCAGGACCAGGCGTTCCTTGGTCCCGAGTCGGGGCTCGCGGTCCCCGATGGCGAGGGCGGCGTCGACCTCTACGTGGCCACGCAGTGGCTGCACGTCGACCGCGACCAGGTGGCCGCGAGCCTCGGCCTGGCGCCGGAGCGGGTGCGGCTCACCCTGGCGGGCGTCGGTGGCGCCTTCGGCGCCCGCGAGGACCTCTCCGTGCAGATCCACGCCTGCATGCTCGCGCTGCGCACCGGCAAGCCCATCAAGATGTTGTACTCGCGGCAGGAGTCCTTCGTCGGCCACGTCCACCGGCACCCGGCCCGCCTCCGCTACGAGCACGGCGCCACCAGGGACGGCCGGCTGGTCTACGTTCGCGCCAGGATCGTGCTCGACGGCGGCGCGTACGCCTCCAGTTCCACCGCGGTCTGCTCCAACGCCGCATGCTTCGCGCCCGGCCCCTACGAGGTGCCCAACGCCAGCATCGACTGCGACGTCGTCTACACCAACAACCCGCCGTGCGGAGCGATGCGCGGCTTCGGGGCCGTGCAGACCTGCTTCGCCTACGAGTCGCAGATGGATCGGCTTGCGGCCGAGCTCGGCGTCGACCCCGTCGACCTCCGCCGCCGCAACGCCATGCGCTCTGGCGGCTCGCTACCCACCGGCCAGCGCGTCGACGGGCCGGTCCCGGTCGCGGAGCTGCTGCACCGGGTCCGTGACATGCCGCTGCCAGCCGTTCCGGGTGCGCCGATGGACCTGCGCGACCTGCCCGGCGGCGTTGGCAACGTCACCCACGGCGAGGGTGTCCGGCGGGGCGTCGGCTACGCCGTCGGTTACAAGAACCTGGCCTACTCTGAGGGCTTCGACGACCCGGCCACCGCGCGCGTGCGCCTCTCGGTGACGGCGGGGGAGCCGCTGGTCGAGGTGCACACCGCCGCCGTCGAGGTCGGTCAGGGCCTGGTCACCGTGCAGGCGCAGATCGCCCGTACCGAGCTGGGCGTCGAGCGGGTCGTCGTGCTCCCCGCCGACACCGCCGTCGACTCGTCCGGCTCCTCGTCTGCCTCCCGGCAGACCTGGATGACCGGCGGCGCCGTCCGCGCCGCCTGCCAGGCCGTCCGCAACAGCCTCCTCCGCCTGGCCGCCACCAAGCTCGGCCGTGACCCCACAACCCTCGCCCTGACCGGCGGCGCCATCGTCTCCCACCCACCCGGCCAGGCCTCAGCGGCGGGCGTCGGCGAAGGGCTGGACGCCGCCACCGCCGGGTTCACCGCGGCCCTCGGTGGCGAGCCGTCCGACCCGCCGGGCGGCGAGGTGCTGGTGGGGCTGGCGGAGCTGCTCGGGGCGACAGCGGTCGAGGAGACGCGCACCTACCGGCACCGGCCGACGTTCCCGCTGGATCCCGAGACCGGGCAGGGCCAGGCGCACGTCGCCTTCGCGTTCGCGGCGCACCGCGCGGTGGTCGACGTGGACACCGAGCTCGGCCTGGTCAAGGTGGTGGAGATCGCGACCGCCCAGGACGTGGGCAGGGCGCTCAACCCACAGGCCGTCGAGGGCCAGATCGAGGGCGGGATCGCCCAAGGCCTCGGTCTGGCGTTGATGGAGGAGATCCAGGTCCAGGGTGGCAAGGTCCAGAATCCCTCGTTCACCGACTACCTGATCCCCACCGTCCTCGACATGCCGCCAGTCCGGCTGGACGTCCTGGAACTCGGGCACCCCGACTCACCCTATGGCCTGCGGGGCGTCGGCGAACCGCCGACCATCTCGTCCACGCCGGCCATCGTCGCCGCGGTCCGCGCCGCCACCGGCCGCCCGCTCACCCGCGTCCCGATCCGCCCCGACGACATCGCCGGCCTCGACCGCTGACACGGCACGGCCCGGCATCTCAACCCGGCGCAGCCCGGCCCGCGACCCGGGTCCGGGTTCGCCTCAGCTTTCTATTGACGTCCCCAGCTCGGCCCCCTCCTTCTCGACGCGGGCGACCAGGCTGCGCTTGGCGTCGTCGTCCAGCCAGGTCGCCTCGACCCCGTCGACGCTGATCTGGACCATGTCGTCCCAGCTGTAGTCGAAGGCGCGAAGCACCGACAGGTATTCGCGGCCGAGATCCAGGTCGGTGAGGGCCGGGTCGTCGGTGTTGAGCGTGGCCAGCAGGCCCGCCTCGCGCATGCGCCGGTAGGGGTGCAGCTCCAGCCGAGGCACCGCGTTGGCGATCACCACGTTCGAGTTCGGGCACACCGTCAGCGGGATCCGCTGGTCGGCGAGCCGCTTGGACAGCTCCGCGTCCTGGATGCTGGACAGGCCGTGATCGATCCGCTCGCAGCCGAGCACGTCCAGACCCGCCTCGATGTAGCTGGGCGGCGTCTCTTCACCCTGGTGGGAGGTCCTGCGCAGGCCGGCCTGACCGGCCAGCATGAACGCCTCGGCGAACTGGGTGGGGTCCACGCCCTTCTCGGTGGAGTCCAGGCCGACGCCGATGACGCGATCGATGCCGGCGGCCCCGGCCCGTCGCAGGTCGACCAGCCGCTCGACCAGTTCACGACCGGCCTCACCGCCGTAGGCCCGGTCGATGTCGCAGATCAGCATCACGCGGGCCCCGGTCTCGCGCTCGCCAGCTTCCAGCCCGTCGGCCAGCCCAGCGACGATGTCGGCCAGATCCTGGCCGGCTCCCAGGTGCCGGGCGGGTGTGAAGAACGTCTCGCGGTAGACCAGGCCGTGCGCAGCGCCGTCGACGACGCTTTCGTAGGCCAGCCGGGCCCAGTCCTCACGGCGGCCGAGCGTCGACTGCACGAGCCAGAACACCTGCAGAAAGGTGTCCAGACTGGTGTACCGGTACAGCTGGGTCGGGTCGGCGCTGGGCAGCGGGATGCCGTTCCGGCGGGCCAGCTCGACCACTGTCCCGGGCCGCATCGTGCCCTCGACATGGCAGTGCAGCTCGACCTTGGGCAACCGGTCCAGCGCGGTTGCGACGTCCACCACCGCCTCCTCCGTTGGAGCGCTTTAGTCGGACACCTTAGCCGTGCCGACGCCCGCGGTCGAACGGTTGTCCACACCCCTCGACAGCCGGTCCAGCGGTGCCACGCTGCGCGGTCGATGCGACGGCGGTGGGAGCGGTTGCGTTGACAGACCGCGGGTACGGCCCTACGTTCGGTCGAACCCCTTGCGGAGTCCCTCACACGATCCTCGCAAGCGACTGCAGGCACTGCGGCACACCTGACCTGGTCCGGAGCCGGAGTGGCGACATCGATGCCCGAGTTGGTGCGGATGAGTTTCGAAGCCGACGTGGTAGTGGCCGGGGCTGGGCACAACAGCCTGGTGACCGCGGCCTACCTGGCCAAGGCAGGCCTGCGTTGCCTGGTCCTGGAGAGTCGGGCCACCGTCGGCGGAAACACGAACTCGGAGGAGCTGACGCTGCCGGGCTTCCTGCACGACACCTGCTCGACGGCGCACAACCTGATCCAATCCAGCCCGACCATCCGCGACGACGAGCTTGGCCTCAAGAACTACGGCCTGGAGTACCTGGCGCCCGACCCCGTGGTCCACCTGCCGTTCCCCGACGGGAGCTGGATCACGCAGTGGCGCGATCCCGACCGCACATGCGACGAGTTCGCCAAGTTCTCGCGGGCGGACGCCGACGCCTACCGCTGCATGATGACCGAGTACGAAGCGGTTGCGCCGATCTTCAACCGTGACCGCTATACGCCGGTCGGCCACGGCGAGCCGCTCGACACCATGCTCGCCCAGCACACGGACGGCATGAAGTGGCTGCGCCGCCAGCAGATGACCGCCTGGGAGATCGTCAGGGACCGCTTCGAGGACGAGCACACACGCGCCTTCATGCTGTGGCTCTCGTTCATGACACTCCAAGGGGTGGACCGGCCGGGCAGCGGGGTGCTGGCGTGGTCGCTGCCGTTTGGCCGCCAGCGCCATAGCTGGACGCTCCCGCGCGGTGGCTCCGCGGCGCTGCCGCAGGCGCTGGTCCGGATGATCGAGGACCATGGTGGCGCCATCCTCACCGGCAAGCAGGTCACCTCGCTGATCGTCGAGCAGGGGCGCTGCGTCGGTGTGGAGACGGCCGACGGCGGCAGCTACCGCGCCTCCAGGGCGGTGATCTCGACGATTCACGTGAAACATCTGGTCGAGATGGCCCCCGCCGAGACCTGGGGCGAGGACTTCCTGCACGGCGTGGAGACCTGGCAGCCAGGGATCTCCATGTTCGTCACCCATTACGCCACCACCGAGCCGCCGCGGTTCCCGGTGGACGGCGGAACGATCACCCCGGTCGCGTCCGGCACGCCGGTCTCGGTGGAGCGGCTCCTCCGGCTCGAGGCGGACTTCCGGCGCGGCTGGATCGCCCTGGATTCGCCAGTCCTGCTGGTGCTGTGCCCCACCGTGGTCGACGGCTCGCGCGCGCCCGAGGGCCTCCACACGCTCAAGGTCATCGGGTTCCAGCCCTACGAATTGAACGAGGGCCCGGCCCGCTGGGACGAGCTACGGGAGGTGGTGGCGCAGGTCAATCTCGAGCAGCTTCGCCGCTACGCGCCCAACCTCGTGGACGCGACGCTGCTCGCGTCGCATTCCAAGAGCCCGCTCGATCTGGAGCGCATGAACGCGCACAACTGGCACGGCTCCTGCCACGGCGGGGACCAGGGCCCCGCGCAGTCCGGGGCGCTGCGCCCCGTACCCGGCTGGGCGAGCCACCGGATGCCCCTCCCCGGCCTCTACCAGACCGGCGCGACCACCCACCCTGGCGGCTCGGTGTCCGCCGGCCCAGGCCGCAACGCCGCCGTCATCGTCCTTGAGGACCTCGGGTTGCCGATGCCGTGCTGAACGCGGCGCGCGCGGCGGCCTTGAAATCGTCGTAGGTCCGCTCGACCGGGTGCAGCTCCAGCGGGTGCTCCCGCAGTTCGGCGCGGGTGATGGGTGGCCGGCGGGGGAAGCCGTCGAGCAGCCAGGGATCGCCGGCGATCACCACTGCGGGTCGCCACTGGCGTGCCCGCCGGGCGGCGGCCTCGTGCTCCCAGCGGCTCGACATTGGCTCCTCTCAGGGGTCGTTGAGGCGCAGCTTGAGGCCCTCGTGGGTTGCCTGGAAACCGAGCGACCGGTAGAGCCGGAGCGCGTCCGGCCGCCGTTTGTCGGTGGTGAGCTGCACCAGCCGGCAGCCTCGCGCCCGTGCCTGCTCGATCGCCCAGCGCAGCATGGCGCCGCCGAGACCCTGACCGCGGTAGTGCCCGTCGACGCGGACCGCCTCGATCTGTGCGCGCTCGCCGCCCACCAGGGTCAGCGAGGGGATGAAGGTGAGCTGCAGCGTGCCGACCACCTGGCCCTGCAGCTCGGCGACGACCAGCAGGTTGCGTGGGTCGGCATCGATCGCCTCGAACGCCTCCCAGTAGCTGGCCGGCAGGTCCTCGGGCCCTGCTCCGGTCACCTCGCGCGTCCGCCCGAGCTGGTCGTCGGCGAGCAGGCGCACGATCGCCGGCACGTCCTGGCGGCCGGCCCGGCGGAAGGCGGGGCCCGATCCGCTCATGCCAGGCCAGCCTCGCGGAGCAGCAGCGCGGCCACCACCTCGGGATCGGCCACGTCGCCGGGCAGCCCTCGGGACACGAACCAGGTGCACGCGGACCGCACGTCGCGCTGGAGGAACTGGTGCCCACGAGGGTTGCTCACGATGTCGACGACCTGCGGAAGGTCGATCAGCAGCAGCTCCCCGTCGTGCACGAGCAGGTTGTAGGCGGACAGGTCGCCGTGGGTGTGACCGCGCCGTGCCAAGGTCACCATGGCCTCGATGAGCTGCTGCCAGAGGTCGGCCAGCTGGTCCTGGCTGGGACGGAGCTCGACCAGGCGCGGGGCGGCGGTGCCGTCGGCGTCGCCGATGAACTCCAGCAGCAGCTCGGTGCCGATACGCTGGACGGGGTACGGCACCGGCGCTCCGATCGCCCACAGCTGGCGCAGGGCGGCGAACTCGGCGATCGCCCATTGCTGCGCGATGAGGTTGCGTCCGAAGTCGCTGCGGCGCCGCATGGCCCGCATCTCGCGGGAGTCCCTGACCCGCCGGCCCTCGAGGTAGGTCGCGTCCCGGTGGAACAGCCGATGATCGCCGGCGCGGTACCGCTTGGCCGCCATCAGGCAGGACCGGTCGTCGCCCGGCACAGCGCGCTCGACCAGGAACACGTCGGCCTCCTTGCCGGTCTTGATGACGCCGAGCTCGGTGTCGACCGCTGCGAGCGCGGTAACCACCCAGCTCGGATGGGGCCGTGGGCCCACCTCCTCGGCGTCGCCCCAGCTCGACCAGCGGTCCCCCTGTGGAGGCCGGTCGTCGACCGCGACCGCCTTGCGTTCCTGGACGAGACGAGCGCGTGCCTCCTCGGTCAGCCGGCCCCTGCTGCGGGGTCCCGGCTCGCCGTTGCGGTTGCGGCGCATCCGCGCCTGGCCAGGCGCGCCGGATTCGTCGGATAGCTCGTACAGGGATTCGGTGTCGGGAACGTCACCGGTGAGGAATCGTTCGATGTCGCGCTTGCGCACGTGTGCTCCTTTGAGGAATCGCATCCCCCAGAGCCGTGCGCGCGCGGCGCAGGTCAGTCTTCGGGGAGATGCAGGGGAGGGCGACCACGAGCCCTGCCCCGGACAACGGCTGACATGGCCACGACGCACCTCCTCGAACTCCCCGGCTGACACGTGCCGGGACGACAACGTCGGCGATGACTGTCCCGCTTACCGCATCCCCGCGCAACCGATTTTCCGAGCGACCCTCACGGAGGCTCCAGGTGTTCAGCTTCGCTGCCTTCGCCGCCAGTAAGCTCCTCGACAATGAGCATCTCGACCATATCCTCAAGACAAGGCCGAAACCGCTTTCCGCCCACGGGCAAATGCGGTCGGGCCAGGTCAGCGCGACGGCCCAGGTGATGGCAGAGCTCTTCGAACGCAGCCGAAACGGCGTTGACCTGCACGTGCGCGGCCGGATATCGGTTATCTGGGTCGCGAGCGAAGTCATAGTGAAGAAGGCAGGAATTGAGCTCGTCGTCGAGGTAGAGGCCGAAGCTCGACTCATCGGTCACCAGCACGCGCCGTTGCTGAACGAGCGTGTGCATCACGTGGAGATAGCACCGTGCCGGCGTGGGTGAGTGGAATCCCCCGACCTGGAAACGGTTCCCTTGGATTGATGCCGTAACCGATCCATCCGACCTGGTTATCGTCCCGAAGCACAGCCGTGATCCGGATGCCATCGGTGACCGTCCGGTTCAGCAGGTCGCTCATGCGCCTGGCGAAATCGCCAGCCTGAGCGCGCAGGCTATCCGGACGTGGGGACAACGGCGTGGATGGCCATCCACACCAACCGAGCACGGTTACTCGAGAACCGCCCCTGCGCCGCTTGGCGCCTCAGCTCATCGAGCGACATCCCGAGGGAGGCGAGCGCTCGTTCTACTGAGCGATGCACGTCCTCGCTGGAAGCGATCTCGACATCGGAGAGAACGCCGTCCCGCGCCACGATCGCCACCACCAATCCCCCTCGTAGTGATCAGGCTGGTATGTTGACCTGTGGACAGTATGACCTTCGGACTTGGTGGACGCTAGCTTGAATCGCGCGAAAAGAGCAAGCCACGCAGGTCACGCTATCGTTGTCCACATCGCCCGCAGCACTTCAAGCTATTCCTCGTGTTTCATCCACCATTCGGTGAACTCGGTGGCTTGGCCGGTGGGGTCCAGGCGGATGAGCCAGAGGTTGCTGTAGCGCTGCGGGGGGTCGTGGTAGATGGTCTGGGCCTGGACGATGGCGAGGTCGCCGTCGGTGGCCACGAGGTCCCACGAGAACTCCGCGTCGCCTGGCTCGTCCTTGATCCCGATCCAGCGGTCGACGATCTCCTGGCGGCCGCGCCACGGTTCAGCATGCGGCTCGGTGTAGTACGGGGCCTGCTCGGTGAACAGCCGGCCGATGTCCTCGGGATCGTTGGACTCCCATGCGGTGCGGTAGCCGTCGACCCACTGCCTGATCTGCTCCTGGCTCGGCATGGCTCCTCCTCGTCGGTGCCGCGTGCGCTCGCCCGCCGGATATCGTCGGCCGGTGACGATGATCTTTCATCGAGGAGGCGCCCGTGGCGAGCGGCATCGCGTGAGGACTGAGGAAGCTCAGCCCAGCTTGCGGTGGTCCCATGAGGCGATGCGCGTCGGGGTGAAGCGGAGCACGACCCGCTTGGGCGCCTGCTGCGCGATTCCCGTGCGGGTCTGCTCGTCCGGCTGGCCGGAGTGGTGGGTGGCCAGCGCGATGCCGACGTCCAGCACCCGCTCCGGATCGCGCTCGATGGCGACGTCGCATTCGAGCATTACGCCGCGCAGCTCGCCGTAGCTGTTACCGGCCTCGACCTGGAGGGTGGCGCGCGGGTCGCGCTCCAGGTTGCGGACCTTCTGGGACTTGGCATAGGTCCAGCAGACGATCTGGTCGCCGTCGGGCAGGTACCACAGCTCGATGAGATGCGGCCGGCCGTTGGGGCCGATGGTGGCGCACGTGAGCGAGTGTTCCTCGGCCAGGAACCGGCGCCGCTCCCGGTCGCTCATGGTGATCCGCGCCCGCATCGACATGCCCGGCCTCCCCGACCCCGTCGCGTCCGGTGGAGCCTACCCGGCGGGCACCGGAGAGCGCCCGCGCCGAGCCGGCGCGTCCGTTGCACCCCAGTGCTCTGCCGTGTCATGGACGGGCGTCACGACGCCGTTGTAGCGTCACCGCCAAGGCCGTCGGTGGGGAAGGGGTGGAGGACATGTCCGTACTGTCGAACCTGGTCTCGGGGATCAGTCAGGGCACCATCGAGGTCGTCGACCTGACCGCGCGGCTGTCGGAGAAGACGCCCATCCTGCAGCTCCCCGACCCGTTCGCCAACACCATCAGCTTCGGGCTCGAGGAGATTAGCCACTACGACGACCGCGGGCCCGCCTGGTACTGGAACAACATCCACACCGGCGAGCACACCGGCACGCACTTCGACGCGCCGATCCACTGGGTGACCGGCAAGGACCAGGACGACATCTCACAGGTCCCGGTCAAGCGCCTGGTCGCGCCGGCCGCGGTGCTGGACTTCAGCGAGCAGGTCGAGGCGGACGCGGATTTCGTCCTGGAGATCGACCACGTGAGGGAGTGGGAGCGCACGCACGGCGCCCTACCGCACGGCGGCTGGCTGCTGTTCCGCACCGGCTGGGATGCCCGCTCCAACGACGACGCGCTGTTCCGCAACGTCGACGACTCCGGGTCGCACACGCCGGGGTTCTCGGTGGAGTGTGCCAAGTGGCTCGCGGAGGAGGCGCCGATCATCGGCGTCGGGACCGAGACGGTCGGCACCGACGCCGGCGGCGCCGCCGGGTTCGAGCCGCCATTCCCCTGCCACACCTTCATGCTGGGCGCCGGCAAGTACGGGCTGACGCAGCTCCAGAACCTCGCCAAGCTCCCGGCGCAGGGCGCGGTGGTGATCGCCAGCCCCCTGCCGATCACCGGCGGCTCCGGCAGCCCCACCCGCGCGCTCGCACTGGTCGAGCGCTGAGCCGGCGGAGGCGCTCTCATGCTCGTCGCGGAGGCGGTCGGTAGGACGCTCGCGGGCCTCGGGGTCGACACCGTCTTCGGGGTGGTCGGCAGCGGCAATTTCCACGTGACCAACGCGCTGGTCGCCGCCGGCACTCGCTACGTCGCCGCGCGGCACGAATGCGGCGCGGCGACCATGGCCGACGCCTACGCCCGCACCAGCCGCAAGGTCGGCGCGCTCTCGCTGCACCAGGGCTGCGGGCTCACCAACGCGATGACCGGCATCACCGAGGCTGCCAAGAGCCGCACGCCCATGCTCGTGCTGGCCGCCGACACGGCCGCGGCGGCGGTGCGCTCGAACTTCCGCGTCGACCAGGACGCGCTCGCCCTGGCTGTGGGTGCGGTCCCCGAGCGTGTCCACGCGCCGCAGACGGCGGTGGCGGACGCGGCCCGCGCCTGGCGGACAGCCGTGTCGCAGCGGCGGACGGTGGTCCTCAACCTGCCGCTGGACGTGCAGGCGGCGCAGGTGCCCGAGGGGGCCGCGGCGGTGCCGCCGCCGTTGGACCTGCAGCCGCCGCGGCCCTCGCCGGCCGCGGCGGCCGTTCTGGCCGAGGCCCTGCGGCGCGCCGACCGCCCGGTGTTCGTCGCCGGCCGCGGCGCCCGCGTCGCCCGGGCGCGCGCCTCGCTGGAGCGCCTCGCGGACTCGAGCGGCGCGCTGCTGGCGACCTCGGCGGTGGCCAAGGGCATGTTCAACGGCAACCCCTGGTACCTCGACGTGAGCGGCGGGTTCGCCTCGCCGTTGGCGGCCGAGCTGATCCGCGGGGCCGACCTGATCGTCGGCTGGGGTTGCGCGCTCAACATGTGGACCATGCGCCACGGCGCGCTGATCGGCCCGGGCGCGACGGTCGCCCAGGTCGACCTGGACGTCGACGCGATCGGCGCGCACCGGCCGGTCGACCTCGGCGTGGTCGGCGATGTCGACCAGACCGCGCTGGCCGTGGCGGCCGAGCTCGGCGGACCGGTCGCCGGCTACCGCTCCCAGGAGCTGCGCGAGCGCATCGCGCGCGAGCACCGCTGGCGCGACGTGCCCTTCGAGGACTCCAGCGGCGGCGGGCGCATCGACCCGCGCACGCTCTCGATCGCGCTGGACGACCTGCTGCCGGACGAGCGGGTGGTGGCGATCGACTCCGGCAACTTCATGGGCTACCCGAGCATGTACCTGTCCGTGCCGGATGACGACGGCTTCTGCTTCACGCAGGCGTTCCAGTCGATCGGGCTGGGCCTGGCGACCGCGATCGGCGCGGCGCTGGCCAGCCCGCGGCGCCTGCCGGTGGCCGCGCTGGGCGACGGCGGCGCGCTCATGAGCATCGCCGAGCTGGAGACGGTCGTGCGCCTCCGGCTGCCGATGGTCGTGGTGGTCTACGACGACGAGGCCTACGGGGCCGAGGTGCACCATTTCGGGCCGGACGGCTACCAGCTGGACACGGTGCGGTTCCCGCCGACCGACATCGCCTCGATCGGTCGGGGCTTCGGCTGCGAGGGCGTGACCGTGCGCGCCAAGGACGACCTGGAGGCCGTGGCGGACTGGGTCCAGGGGCCGCGCGACAAGCCGCTGGTGATCGACGCCAAGGTCGTCTCCGACCGCGGCTCCTGGTGGCTCGAAGAGGCCTTCCGCGGCCACTGACCCGGCGCGTCAGGCGGGATCGAGCCAGCAGGTCAGCTCGGTGGTCACGCCGAGCAGGCGGCCCTCGTTGCGGGGGGCCAGCGCGCGGGCGAAGGCGAGGGTGCGGCGGTTCTCGGTGAGGATCTCGCTGGTGAAGGCGACGATCCCGGCGGCTCGCGCGGCGCTGATGAGCTGGAGCGCGAGCGCGCGGCCGACGCCCCGGCCCTGCCAGGCGTCCTCCAGCACGATAGCCGCGTCGGCGTGATCGCCGCCGATGCGGGCGTACTGGGCGAACCCGATGAGCTGCCACCGCCCGGGCTCGACCTCGGCCTCGGCGAGCAGCACCGAACGGTCGTGATGGTCGGCTTCCAGCAGCATGCGGAGCTGGGCAGCGCTCAACCGCACGATCGGCGAGTGGAAGCGCAGCCAGCGGGTCCGAAGCGACATGCGCTCCAGGACCCCGGTCAGCGCGGCGCCGTCGCACGCAGCCACCCGGCGCACCCGTATCGTGGTCCCTCCGACCCGCACCAACCTCGCGTCGTCGGCATGGGGCCTCTCGGGCCTCGGCCACGCGCCGCGATCGGCTCTGGCGGCGCCAGGCGGGTGGATCGAGAGGGTGGTCATGGCGGGCCCCCGGTAGGTTGGAAAAGCAAACGTACCCTATCCGAGTGAGTTTGAAATAGCAACCCACCTGCTACACTTCGGTCAATGACCGAGATGGCTGAAACCGTTACTCCGCGGGTGTGCTCCATCGCGCGGACGCTCGAGCTGGTTGGGGAGCGTTGGGCGTTGCTGGCGCTCCGCGAGGTGTTCCTGGGCGTCCGCCGCTTCGACGCGATCCAGCGCAACACCGGCGCGCCGCGCGATGTCCTGAGCGCGCGGCTGCGCAAGCTGCTCTCGGCCGGGCTGCTGGAACGGCGCCAGTACCAGGAGCGGCCCGACCGCTTCGAGTACCGCCTGACCGAGGCCGGCCGCGACCTGCTTCCGGTCCTGCTGACGCTGATGGACTGGGGCGACAAGCACCTGGCGGACGGCGAGCCTCCGTACACCTACGGCCACCGCTGCGGCGCCGAATTCCATCCGGTCCTGGTGTGCCAGGCCTGCGTCGAGCCGGTCACCCGCCGCGACCTGACCGTCCCAAGCTGAGCGGGGAGGCCAGGGCCGGCGCGGCCGCTCCGCGCGCGGCGGGAAGGCGCCACAGGAAGAGCGCCCGCGGGCGGGAAGGCTCCGCGGCGGGGGAAGCGCCGCGCTCCCCTGGCGGCGTTGCCAGGGGAGCGCGGGCGTGACGGGCTACCTGGCCAGGACGACCGAGCCCGCGACCTTGTCGGCCCAGGTCTGCCTGCGTGGGTCCCACAGCGGCCACAGGTAATTCAGGAGCTGCAGGATCCAGATCGCGCCGAGGAGCGTGTCGACCAGCCAGCGCAGCAGGCCCCTGGGGCCGCCGATCGGGCGCAAGCCGTCGATACCGACCGTACGCAGGCCCGTGATCACCTTGCCCCAGGACTGGCCGCGCGCACCCTGGCGCCACCCGCTCTGCCAGATCTGCACGATCACCCCGATGGCCAGCAGCACGGAGCCGATGGCGATCAGCGTGCCCCGGCCCGTACCGTTGATCGCCTCGCCGATGCCCAGCAGGATGCCTCCCGGAGCGGCCAGCAGGATGCCGATGATCGCATCGACGATGTAGGAGACCACCCGGGCGCCCCAGGAAGCCAGCCGCCTGCCCTGGTACAGGGGCAGCGGCGGCTCACCCCCCATCGGCGCCGCTCGGGGCACCTGTCCGGCGGTCTGCCGCGCCTCGCTGGTCCAATCGGGTCGCTGGTCCATGATGAGCACCCCGTCCGAGGATGACCTTGCAATCTTGCTCTGTAGTCTGTTTCGGCGTGGACGACCGTCAGCTGGACCGGTCGTCCCGGAGAGTGCACAGAGGGGCCCGGCCGGACCGGGCCGAACCCCTCCACAACGGTCCTACTGGGTCGTCTGGATCACGTTGCCGAGCAACTGCCAGTGCTCCCCGTCGAACTGCATGATCTGCATGTCCTGGATCGGGTAGCCGTCGGACGGCGAGGTCCGCACGCTGATCCCCGGCAGCAGCAGCGGGATCTCCAGGTTCATGTTGCGGATCGTGTCCATCAGGGCGGCGCGGGTCGGCTGCTTCATCTGCTCCAGCGCCTTGGCCATGGTGTTGGCGACCGCCCAGCCGTAGACGTTGAACGGCTCGTTCACGTCGGCGCTCGGCGCGTACTGCTTCAGGCCGGCCTTGTACTCCTGCATGGCGGGGTCGTTGGCCCAGCGCGGGTCCTCGGGGTCCTTGAAGTAGCTCACCGAGACGATGCCCTTGGAGGCCGCCAGCCCGGCCGGCTTCAGCACCAGCGTCTTGGAGGCGGCGACGTTGTTCAGGATGTGCAGCGGCTTCCAGTCGACCTCGGTGAGGTGGTGGATCGCCTGCGCGCCGAACTTCGGCGTGGTGATGTCGAGGAACACGTCGGCCTTGGAGGTCGCCAGCTTGGAGACCTGCGAGTCGACCGACGGGTCGGTGACCTCGTAGCTCTCGGCGGCGGTGACCTGGATCCCGGAGCCCTTGACGGCCTCCTTGAAGCCGTCGAGCAGGTCCTTGCCGTACGCGTCGTTCTGGTACAGCGCGGCGACCTTGGCGTTGGGCTTGGTCTGCTTCAGGTAGGAGCCGTAGACGCGCGCCTCGGACACGTAGTCGGGCTGCCAGCCGATGGTGAACGGGTGCTTGGTCGGGTCGGCGCCCCATGCGCTGGAGCCGGTCGCCACGTACACCTGTGGCACCTTCTGCTGGTTGGTGTAGTCCCAGATGGCCAGGTTGTTGGCCGTCCCGAGGGTGTTGAACAGCGCGAAGACCTTGTCCTGCTCGACCAGGCGCTTGGCGTTCTGCAGCGCCCGCGCCGGCTCGTAGCCGTCGTCGAGGGTGGTGAACTCGACCTTGCGGCCGTCGATGCCTCCCTTGGCGTTGAGCCAGCTGAAGTAGGCCTTCGCAGCCACCCCGATGGTCCCGTACGCCGAGGCCGGGCCGCTGAACGGGTAGCTCCCACCGAGCTTGATGGTGCTGGCGGTGATGCCGGGGTCGGATCCTCCGGATGCGCTTCCGGCGGAGCTGCCGCTGGAACCGCGACCGCAGGCCGTGGCCAGCAGTGCCAGGATGGCCAGCAGAGCGGGCAACCATAACCGATGCGAGCGCCGCATGTGTGCTCTCCCTTCTTGGGCGGGCCTGTCGTCAGACGCCAGCGGCTTTCCTGGGCGCGGGCTCCGGCTCCTCGGCGGCGGTCGCCTCACGCGGGCGCCGCTGGCGGGGTCGGGTGATCCAGCCGAAGAGGCGGCGGCCGAGACCGACCACGCCCCCAGGAAGCACGTACATGAACAGGATCAGGACACCGCCGTACAGGACGCCGGCCAGCGCCTCGCTGATGTCAGAGGTGTAGACGGGCACGAATTGGATGAACAGCGCGCCGAAGAGCGCGCCGGCGATGGTGCCGAGGCCGCCGACCACGATGGCGGCCAGGAACACGAACGAGACGGCGATGGTGAAGGACTCCGGCGCAACGAACCCGACCGCGTAGGTGTAGAGGGCCCCGCCCACGCCGGCGAGCATCGCGCTGAGCGCGAAGGTGCGCAGCTTGAAGGTGGTCAGGTTGACGCCGGTGGCGCGCGCGGAGATCTCGCCGGAGCGGATCGCCACCAACGCGCGCCCGACGCGGCCGCGCACCAGATTGGCGGCCATCGCGAAGGCCAGCGCGGCCACCACCAGCGCGATCATGTAGAGGTACTGGTCCTGGGCGAGGCCGAGCCACGCCGGTGGTGCCGGTGAGCCGGCGCTCAGCCCCTGGGTGCCGCCCGTGAGCCCGTCGAAGCGCTTGATGAGCTGCGGCGTCGCCACCGCGACCCCGAGGGTGACCAGCGCCAGGTAGTGGCCGCGCAGGCGCAGCGCCGGGATGCCGAGCAGCAGCCCGGCGGCGAAGGCCAGCGCCCCGGCCAGCGGGATGGCGACCAGGTCGGGCGCGCCTGTCTTGGACATCAGCACGGCGGTCGAGTAGGCGCCCACCGCGAAGAAGGCGCCGTGCCCGAGCGAGATCTGCCCGGTGTAGCCGATCAGCAGGTTCAGGCCGAGCGCCGCCACCGCGTACGCCAGCGCCAGGGTGAACTGCGAGACCCTGAACGGCGGGAAGCTGAAGGGCACCGACACCGCCACCACCGCGACGATCAGCAGGCCCGCCACGCGGGCCCAGCGCCTGGGAAGCCGGCTCATGCCCGCTCGACCTCCCTGGCGCCGAGCAGGCCGGTCGGCCGCACCAGCAGCACCGCCAGGATCACGCCGAGCGGCACCAGGATCTTGAGGTCAGAGCCGATCACGTCGACGTAGGTGCCGGCGAGGTTCTCGCTCACGCCGATGATCCAGCCGCCGAGCACCGCGCCCAGCGCGCTGTCGAAGCCGCCCAGAGTGGCCGCGGCGAAGGCGTACACCAGCACGCCGCCCATCAGGTTGACGTCCAGGAACAGCCGCGGGGCCACCAGGATGCCGGCGATGGCGCCGACGGTGGCCGCCAGGCCCCAGCCCAGCATCAGCATGCGGCCGACGCGGATGCCGACCAGCCGGCTCGACACCGGGTCCAGCGCGGCCGCCTGCATCGCCAGCCCGAGGCGGGTGCGCTGGAACAGCAGGAACAGCAGGCCGACCACCACCAGCAGCACGCCGACGATGCCCAGCGACTCGATCGAAAGCCGCACGCCCCCGACCGCCACCGTCCCGTCAGGGAAGGTCGACGGGAAGGCGCGGTTGGAGAAGCCCCACAGCCAGCCGGCGCCGTTGTTGATGAGGATGAACAGCCCCAGGGTGACGATCACCAGGGTGAGCGGCTGGCGGCCCTCGACCGGCCGGATCACGATCCGCTCCAGCAGCGCTCCGCCGCCGAACGACAGCGCCAGGGCCGCCAGGATCGCCAGCGGCAGGGACACGCCCGCCTGGATCATGCCCCAGGTCAGGAAGGTCGAGAACATCGCCATCTCGCCCTGGGCGAAGTTCACGATCCCGGTGGAGCGGTAGATCAGCACCAGCGCGAGCGCCAGCGCCGCGTAGACGGAGCCGTTGGCGATCCCGTCGACGACCACCTGCACCAACCGGGCCATGCCCGCCTCCCGTCTCCAATTTCAATAGCCGAGGTATGACCTGCGCATGCCCTCGTCGGCCCTGATCTGGGCGGCCGTCCCGGACAGCACGATGCGGCCGGCCTCCAGCACGTAGGCGCGGTCGGCGAACTCCAGCACCAGGTTCGCCTTCTGTTCCACCACCAGCAGGGTGGTGGCCTGCTCGCGGACCAGCCGCGCCAGGGTCTCGAACAGCTCGCGCGTCACCAGCGGCGCCAGCCCCAGCGACGGCTCGTCCAGCAGCAGCAGCCGCGGCCGCAGCATCAGGCCGCGCGCGACCGCGAGCATCTGCTGCTCGCCGCCCGACAGGCTGCCGGCTGGCTGCGAGCGCCGCGCCGCCAGCCGCGGGAAGGCCTGGTAGCAGCGCTCCAGGTCGCGGCCAACCGCTGCCTGGTCGCGGCGGATGATCGCGCCGAGCCGCAGATTGTCGGCGACGCTGAGGGTCGGGAAGTTGCCGCGCCCCTCGGGCACGTGGGCGATGCCGATCCGCGCGATCGACTCGGTCGACCTGCCGGCCAGGCTGGTGCCGTCGAAGCGGATGCTCCCGCGCGTGCGGACCATCCCGGAGACCGCGCGCAGGGTGGTGGTCTTGCCGGCGCCGTTGGGGCCGAGCATCGCGGCCACCTCGCCCTGCTGGACCCGCAGGCTGATGCCGTGCAGCGCGCGCACCGGGCCGTAGCCGGCCTCGAGGCCGTCGATCTCGAGCAGCCCGCTCATGGAGGGGCCCTCACGCGGCCGCTCCCAGGTAGGCCTTCACGCGGTCGCTCCGAGGTAGGCCTCGATCACCGCGGGATCGCGCTGCACCTCGGCGGGGGCGCCGGCCGCCAGCGTGCGGCCGGAGTCGAGCACCACCACGTGGTCGGAGATGCGCATGACCATGCCCATGTGGTGCTCGACCAGCAGGACGGTGAGGTCCCGCTCGTCGCGCAGCGCGACGATCAGAGCGGCCAGCTCGTCGACCTCCTCGTGGCCCAGACCGCTCACCGGCTCGTCGAGCATCAGCAGGCGCGGGCGGGCGCACAGCGCTTTGGCCATCTCGACCCGCTTCTGGATTCCCCAGGGCAGCCCGGCCACGCGGCGCTCCGCCAGACCGGCGAGCCCCAGGCGCTCCAGCAGCTCACCGGCCTCGGAGCGCAGGGCGCGCTCCTCGCGGCGGACGCCGCCCGTCCACAGCATGCTGGCGACGAAGCCGGCACGGGCGCGGTGGTGGGCACCCAGCATGACGTTCTCGAGCACGGTCAGCGCGCCGACCAGCCCGCCGTTCTGGAAGGTCCGCGCGATGCCGAGTCCTGGGACCTCGTCGGCCCGCAGCGCGAGCACGTCCCGGCCGTCGAGCAGGATGCGGCCGCGCTCCGGCTCGTACAGCCGGCTGATGCAATTGAACAGGGTGGTCTTGCCAGCGCCGTTGGGCCCGATCAGACCGCAGATGCAGCCCGGCTCGACCGTCAGCTCGGCGTCCTCGAGCGCGGCGATGCCGCCGAATCGCACGGTCACGCCGGTCATCTCCAGCAGTGCCGTCGATCCAGGGCCGCCTCGCTCGGGCCGATCGCTCACGGGCACCTCCCACCGCCGGGCAGACCCCCTTGCTCGAAGTACAACAGTGCGTCCATTACGCGAGCAATAGACATTGCTCCAAGATTTCCCGTCTTCGACGCAGTATTCTCACAATTGCGGCACCGGCCCCGGGGGCCCGGGATCCCGGAAGGCGGGTGACCTTTGGCGGCGTGGGGGGAGCTCCCTCCCCCCACGGATCGGGAGAAACGAGCCGACCATGCCCGTCGAGCGCTCCAGGTGGGATGCCGTGTACCAGCGGCTGGTCGACGAGATCGACGTGATCGCCGATCAGATCCTGGCGCGGCTGCGGGCCGAGCTGCCCTCCTATGCCAACCTGGCGCCGGAGGCGCTGCGGCCAGGGGTCCTGACGATCGTTCGCCTGTCGCTGACGGCCTTCCGCGAGCACCGCTCGGCAAACGCCGCGGACCTCGAGGAGGCCGGGCGCGCCGGCGAGAACCGGGCGAGCGTCGGCGTGCCCGTGGACGAGATGCTGCGGGCGTTCCGCATCGGAGCCCAGGAGGTCTGGGCGCACCAGCGTGCGCAGGGCCGCCGCGAGGGCCTCGACGAGGCCGTGCTGCTGGAGATCGCCCAGGCAGCCTGGGAGTGGACCGACCACGCCATGGCGGAGGCGGCCAGGACCCATCGCAGGGTCGAGCTGGAGCTGGCCAGCCACGACCTCGAACAGCGCGCCAACCTGCTGCGCTCGATCCTGTTCGGCTCGGTCGGGGCGGCCGATCTGCAGCTCCAGGCAGTCGCCTACGGGCTGGTCCCCGACCGCGCCTACCATCCCTTCCGGGCCAGGGCCCGCGGCGAGTCGAGCCTGCAAGAGCTCGAGCGGGCGATCCTGTCGAGCGGCATGGTCGAGGCCAGGGCGATCCTGGTCGGCGTGGTCGACGGCGACCTGGCCGGCGTGCTGCCGCGCCGCCCGGCGATCCACTGCGGCGGCGTGGTCGGGGTCGGGCCGCCCGCCAAGCTGGTCGAGCTGGAGCCGGCCTTCCAGCTCGCGTCGAGCGCGCTGGAGGTGGCCTCGGCCTTTGGCATGCAGGGCGTGTTCGACCTGGACGACCTGGCTCTGCACGCCGCCATCTTCCACGAGCACCACATCGGCGACCGGCTGGTCGAGCGGTACGTGGCGCCACTGGACCGGCTCGGCGCCTTCGGCCGCACCATCGAAGCCACGCTGGAGTCGTTCTTCCGTCACGGCATGCGCATCGAGCCGACCGCCAGGTCGCTGTACGTGCACCCCAACACCCTGCGCCACCGCCTGCGGCGCTTCGAAGAGATCACCGGTGCGGACCTCAGCCGCAGCCAGGACCTGTTCCGGGTCTGGTGGGCCCTGGAGCGTCGCCGGCTCTACCGCTGAGGAGCCGGGGCGGATCGGGGCGCCGGCTCGCCGGACCACGCCGAGGCCCGACGCGACGCTATCCGGCGCGGCTGGCCGAGCCTCCCGGGGGCGGCAGCGCCTCCAGCACCCGCCGCCACGACTGCATCCAGCCGGAGGAGGGCCCCGAGGGAGAGGTCTCCTCGTCCAGCACGCGCACGCCCCAGGTCCGCAGCTCGGCGATGCTGCGGCGGTACTGCGGGTGGCGCGCCAGCGGGGGGCTCACGTTGGGGGCGAGCATGATCGGCACGGCCAGCGCCAGGTACTCGCAGAGCAGGCCGAGCGCCAGCGTGTCGGCGATCCCGGCGGCGAGCTTGTTGACGGTGTTGAAGGTGGCCGGAGCGACCGCGATGGCGTTGGCCGGCGGGAACACGTCGGGCTCTCCGGGCAGCTTGTAGTCGTGGCGGACGGACCGGCGGCCAGCTCGGCGAGGCCCTCCAGGTCGATGAACCTGGTCCCCAGGGGCGTGGCCACCACGCACACGTCCCAGCCGGGCCGTGGCTGGCGCGCTCGGGTCGGGCTAGCACGGCCGAGGGTCCCAGAAGGGCAGCTTGGTCGAGCCCGGGGCGGCCGTGGCGGTGGTCGGGGCGGAGCGGCGGGTGGTGGTGGGGGTCCCCGCCTTGGAGCCCGAGCCGGAGCTGGCGCTCGGCCTGGTCGTGGCGGGGGCGGACTCGCCGAGGAAGCTGGCGACGGCGCGACGGGTTTCGGGCTGCTTGGGGAGCAGGATCTGCTCCCAGTGGGCGGAGTCGTTCCAGGCCTGCTGGAACCCCGGGTCGCCGGGGCGCAGGACGGTGGCGCCCTGGTGGACCGCGACGGTGGTCGGGATGGTCTGGCTGGCGAGCTGATCGGGGTGGAAGGACCGGAACGCGCCCGCGAGCCTGGCCACCTGCCCGATGGACAGGTCCTTGTCCCTGGTGAGGCTGTGGACCAGCGAGCTGGCGAAGGCGTTGGCGCGCAGCGGGTTGGCCAGCCCCTTGCTGAGCGCCTTGACGGCGAGCACGCGCAGGAAGGTCTGCTGGCGGCGGACGCGGCCCAGGTCGAAGCCGGGGTCGTATTGCCAGGTTCCGTGGGAGTCCAGGTACTGGAAGTAGCGGCTGCGCGCCAGCGCCAGGGCCTGCTGGCCGTCGAGCCGGCGGCAGCCGGCGGCCGGGACGTCCAGACCGGAGTTGTTGCGGCCGTCCTTCCAGTCCCTGACCGGCACGGGGAAGTCCAGGTCGATCCCGCCGACCGCGTCGACCACCCGGCGGAAACCCTCGAAGTCCACCAGCAGGTAGTGGTTGATCGGCACCCCCAGGGCGCGCTGGATCGTGTCGACGAGCTGGTTGGGGCCTTTGACGAAGGCGGCGTTGACCTTGGCGGAGCCGTCGGTGCCGGCGATCGGCACGTACAGGTCGCGGGGGATCGACAGCAGCCGGGCCGTGTGGGTTGCCGGGATGATGTGGACCAGGATCAGCACGTCGGCGCGCTGCCCGGCGACGTCCCCGAACTGGGCGCCGGCGTCGAGCCCCTGGCGCGTGTCGGAGCCGACCATCAGCAGGTTGAACGGCTTGCCGGCGGCCGGCTGCGCCTTCAGGGAAGGCACGTCCACCGTGGCGATCTGCCCGAAGCGCATACGCGCGTACCCATAGCTCCCGCCAACGCCGGCGATCGCCACCACCAGGGCCGCGACCAGCGCCACCAGCACCCGGCGCCAGCGCCGGCCACGGCGGGCGGCGGGGCTCCTGGTGGCGCCCCGCCGGACCTTGCGGATCGCCTTGCGGACGCGGTCGGGAAGTGGGGCCATCCCGGGCTCGTGGCCCCACGGCTGGCTCATGGCGTGGCGCGGCGTAGGGCACCGCGGCGCATCGCTCCTCCTGTCCCCCCGGCAGCGCGCCCGAGCAACACCGCCGCCCAGATCTGCGCGCATGTCCTACTCAGAAACAGTAGCAAGCAACGTGTACTTGTGTGCGGGCGTGGCCAGGGGCGACCTCGGCATACTGCCGTCATGGCACATGCGGAGGAGCACCACGGCCACGAGCACGGGCGCGGCGAGTCGCACCGCCCCGACGAGCGGCGCCGGCACGACGAGGCGCACCAGCACGGGCAGCAGCACGACCACGAGCACGCGGAGCGGGCGAGCTGGCTTGACCGGCTGCGCCACCCGTTCGGCCATGGGCACAGCCATGACCCGGCGCAGGTCGCCGACGCGCAGCTGGAGGCCAGCGGGGAGGGGCAGCGCGCCCTGCTGGTGTCGGTGCTCGGGCTCGGCGCCACCGCGCTGCTCCAGGCGCTGGTGGTCTGGCTGTCGGGCTCGGTCGCCCTGCTCGGCGACACCCTGCACAACTTCGCCGACGCGCTCACGGCGGTGCCGCTGGCGGTGGCGTTCCGGCTCGGCCGGCGGCCGGCGACCCGGCGCTACACCTACGGGTACGGCCGGGCCGAGGACCTGGCCGGCATCGCCATCGTGGTGTTCATCGCCGCCTCCAGCGCGCTGGCGGCCTTCGAGGCGGTACGGCGCCTCCGCGACCCCGCCGACGTGCGCTATCTGGGTGCGGTCGCCGCGGCGGCGGTGGCCGGCTTCGCCGGCAACGAGCTGGTCGCTCGCTACCGCATCGCCGTCGGGCGCCGGATCGGCTCGGCGGCGCTGGTCGCCGACGGGCTGCACGCCCGCACGGACGGGTTCGCTTCGCTGGCGGTGCTGCTGGGCGTGGCGGGGGTCGCCGTGGGGCTGCCGCTCGCCGACCCCGTGATCGGCCTGGCGATCACCGGCGCCATCCTGGTGGTCGGCTGGGACGCCGCCCGGCAGGTCTACCGCCGGTTGATGGACGCGGTCGACCCGTCACTGGTCGACCAGGTCGAGCAGGTGCTGCTGGCCACCTCGGGCGTGCTCGGCGTCGGTGAGCTGCGCATGCGCTGGATCGGCCACCGGCTGCGCGCCGAGTGCGCGGTGGTGGTGGACCACCACTTGACCGTGGTCGAGGCCCACCAGATCGCCGAGGAGGCCGAGCACCGCCTGCTGCACGAGGTGCCGCGCCTGACCGCGGCGCTGGTCCACGCCGACCCGTTCCCGCACCAGGGCACCGACTACCACGAGCTGACCGGCCCGCACGCCGGCCGCGAGGAACCAGGCAACGGCTGACCGCCGCGCCGGGGCTCGACCCGCCGCGCCCCGGGGCCTGACCCGCGCCGTGGCCTGACCCCGCCGCGCCGGGACTTGACCTGGCGCGGCGGGCTTGACCAGCGGCGTCACTTCCGGCCGCTGGCGAAGACCATGACGTTGTCCACGTACTCGTGGCGCTGGTAGTCGAACTTGCCACCGCAGGTGACCAGGCGCAGCCCCGGGTAGTCGAGCGGCCCGTACACCCGCGAGGTGGGGAACCGCTCCCTGGGGAACCGCTCGACAGAGTCCACCTGGAAGCGCGCGGTCCGACCGTCCCTGCGCCGGACCTCGATCGAGTCGCCGGGGCGCAGGCGCGCGAGCCGGTAGAACACCGCCGGCCCGTCCCTGCGGGTGTCGACGTGGCCGAGGATCACCGCGCCGCCACGCTGGCCGGGAGCCGCGCCGGACCCGTACCAGCCGGTCACCGCGGGCTCGTCCAGCGGCGGGACCTGGACGCCGCCGTCCTTGTCGAGGCCGAGCGAGGTGACCGGCGCGTCGACCTTGATCGCCGGGATCTCGATCCGGGTGGGCCTCGACCGTGGCAGCACCGGGGCGGCCCGCGCCCGCTGCAGGTCGATCGGCCGGCTGGCCAGCACCTCCCCGGGACCCTGGTCGGTCGAGCCGTTGGCCGGCAGCAGCGTGATCAGGCCGAGGGAGCGCAGCCCGGCCAAGCAGAGGATGATCCCGACCACCGGCACGGCCGGGGCGACGGGCCCGCGCAGGGAGCGTCCTGCCATGGGATCAGCCCACCGGTGGCTCGGTCACCGTGGCCGCGCTCAGCGGCGCGCGAACCGGCGCCGCAGGATGATCGCGACCAGCCCGAGACCGGAGGCCAGCAGAACCGTCCCGACCGCGGCCGAGCGCGGCCCGTTGGGCGCCATGCTGCCGCCACCGGTGTGGGCGGCGCCGTCGGGGATCACGTGCGGGGCGCCGGCCGCCAGGATCGTCAGCGTGGTCGAGGCGGTCGAGTTGTCGTCGCAGGTCGAGCTCACCGTGAACCTGCCAGGGCGGACGTTGTTGATGACCACCGTCTCGGTGAGGCTCGGCTGGCTGGCGTCGGGCGGCAGCTGGAGGGTGACCGGGTCGAAGGCACCCGAGGTGATCAGGGTTCTGGTCGAGGATGCTGTCCTGCAGGTGGCGGTGACGCTGATGGTCTCGCCCGGCTCGGCGAAGTTGGGGTTGACCGACACCGACGGCAGTCCTGCGGCGGTCGACCCATCGGCTTGGGCCGGGACGGCGCCGCAGAGCAGGACGACGCCGACAGCGGCCGCGAGGATGGCAGGTCGCAGGATCCGTATGCAGTCTCCTCCTCGATGCTGCGTGGGACGGCAGCTTCGTGGTTGCACCGGTTCGTATCGACCGCCCCGACGGGAACCTGAACGGCGTCGCGCCGGTCGCCGCTGAGCCCCCAAGAAATTCGGTTGCCCGCGTGATGGCGATCTGTTGCACTCCGACAACAGCCGGTCGACCAAGGAGAGGGAAGTGCGCGCAGCGTTCATGTCCACCCAGGAGCGAATTGCCGCCTATCTTGAGGACATGACGCGTTGTGAGAACGTTGAACTTGGGGATTCTGGCGCATGTCGACGCCGGTAAGACGAGCCTGACCGAGCGGCTGCTCTATGCCGCCGGTGTCATCGACGAGATCGGCAGCGTCGATGCGGGCAGCACCCAGACCGATTCCTTGGCGCTGGAACGGCAGCGCGGCATTACGATCCAGTCCGCCGTCGTGTCGTTCGTCATCGATGACGTCACGGTCAACCTGATCGACACGCCCGGCCACCCGGATTTCATCGCCGAGGTGGAGCGGGTGTTGAGCGTGCTCGACGGCGCCGTCCTGGTGGTCTCCGCCGTGGAGGGCGTGCAGGTGCAGACCCGCGTGCTGATGCGGACGCTGCGGCGGCTGCACATTCCCACGCTCATCTTCGTGAACAAGATCGACCGCGGTGGCGCGCAGTATGAACGCGTGCTACAGAGCATCTCCGAGAAGCTCTCCCCGGCAATCATCCCGATGGGATCGGCCAGCGGGCTTGGCACCGGCGGCGCTGTTTCCACGCCGTACACCGCCGTCGACGCTGAGTTCGGCGCTCGGCTGGTCGACCTGCTTGCCGACCGCGACGACGCGTTCCTGGCAGCATACGTCGACGACGAGACGACGGTTTCGTACCGCCGGCTCCGCCGCGGGCTTGCGGCGCAGGCCAAGCAGGCGCTGGTGCATCCGGTGTTCTTCGGCTCCGCACTCACCGGTGCGGGCGTGGATATGCTGATCGCCGGTATCGCGGAGTTTCTGCCCGCGGAGGAGGGCGACGTCGACGGCCCTGTTTCGGGCACGGTTTTCAAGGTCGAACGTGGTCCGGCCGGGGAGAAGATCGCGTACGTTCGCATGTTCTCCGGGACGGTACGAACGCGAGATCGGCTGGAAGTCCGCGGGGATGACGAGGGCAAGGTCACCGCGATCGGCGTTTTCGACCACGGCTCGGCCGTGCAGCGGCCGTCGGTCGCCGCGGGGCAGATCGGAAAGCTCTGGGGTCTGGGCGGAATCCAGATCGGCGACGCGATCGGCACGGGGCGAGCGACCTCGGAGCGCCATTATTTCCCCCCGCCGACGCTGGAAACCGTCGTCGTCGCGCGCCGCCGTGCCGACAAGGGCCCGCTCCACATGGCACTCGCCCAGCTCGCCGAGCAGGACCCGCTGATCAACCTCCGGCAGGACGACATTCGCCAAGAGCTCTACGTCTCGCTCTACGGAGAGGTGCAGAAAGAGGTCATCCAGGCAACCCTGGCCAACGACTTCGGCATCGACGCCGGATTCCGCCAGACGACGACGATCTGCATCGAACGGCCCATCGGCACGGGCGCGGCCGTCGAGACAGCCGGCAAGGCGCCCAATCCATTCCTCGCCACGGTCGGGCTGCGCATCGAGCCCGCTCCGATCGACACCGGCGTGCGGTTCCGGCTGGAGGTCGAGTTCGGGTCGCTGCCGCTCTCGTTCCAGAAGGCGGTCGAGGACACCGTGCGGCAAACGCTCCGCCAGGGCCTCTACGGATGGCAGGTCACCGACTGCACGGTCACCATGACGCATTCCGTCAGGTTGCGGATGTTCCCGTCCAGCACTGCCGGGGACCATCGCAACCTGACGCCGCTGGTCTTGATGAGCGCACTCGAACAGGCCGGCACCAGGGTGTACGAGCCGATGCACCGCTTCAACCTCGAGATCCCGGCAGACACGCTCGGGCCGGTACTGCCCGTCCTGGCGGCGCTGCACGCCGTTCCGCAGACACCGGCAATGCGGGGCTCGTCATGCACGCTGGAGGGAGAGATTCCCGCGGCTCGGGCCCACGAGCTGCAGCAACGGCTGCCGCTGCTGACCCGAGGCGAGGGCGTGCTGGAATGCGCCTTCGACCACTACCGGCCGGTCAGCGGCACGATCCCGACCCGGCCACGGTCGGACCACAATCCGCTCAACCGCAAGGAATACCTGCTGCACGTCGTGCGGCGCGTTGCCGGGCGCTGAGCCGGCGTGCTTCAGCGCCCACATCGCCGCCGATCCGGTTCCCGGAGCGGCCGGCCCGGCCTCGACCGGCATTGGCTCGTGGAGCGGTGCGGCACGATACTCCGATGGTCGATATACCGCTGGTCGATCGAGCGATGATCGGAGTATCGGGGATGGCGCCTGCTGACCTGTCGAGCCTGCGCCGGTTCGCGGAGCCGTCGTTGTTCATCCTGTCGAGCCTGGCCGGCGGTCCCAAGCACGGCTATGCGATCACCAGGGAGGTGGCCGAGCTGGGCGGGCCATCCCTGGGACCGGGTACGCTCCACAGCGCGCTGGCGCGGCTGGAGAAGCTCGGCCTGATCGAGACCCTGCCGGCCGAGGCGCGCCGGCGCCCGTACCGGCTGACCAGCGCGGGCGCCGAGCTGCTCCGCACCGAGCTGGGACGGCTCGCGCGTCTGTCGGCCACCGGCCTTCGCCGCCTGGGGACGGCGTGAGGCCGGCTCGGCGCTGTTCCACAGTCACGAGGGCATCCGCGCCAGCAGCACCGTCGCGAGCTGGGCGAGCATCGTTGCGCTGATGACAGCTTCCACCGCGCTGGCCCTGCGGGCTGGCGTCCGCGGCCTGGCCGCCAACCGCCGCCCCAGCGGCTGACGTTCGCCGGTGGCCGCCGCCGGTGTGGCCCTGCGGCGGGGCGGGGGTTCCCGTTCGGCGGCCGGCTCGCCGGTCGGCGTCTCGGTGGTCCCTGACGGCATATCGCAATGCCGCTGGGCACGCCGCCCATGACGGCCTAGACTAGGCCGGAGGCGAAAAAACGGGATGAATCCGCGGGCGGTCGAACTCATCTCCCACGCGGTCCTGCCGGCCAGGATCCTGCTGATCGACGACGAGCAGCGGGTGCTGCGCTTCGTGTCGCGCGGTCTGCGGGCCGAGGGCTACGTGGTCGACTCGGCCGACAACGGGGCCGACGGCCTCCGCATGGCGCTCACCGCCGCCTACGACCTGATCATCCTCGACCTGCTCATGCCCGGCCTCGACGGTGAGAGCGTGCTCCGCAGGATCGCCCGCCGGCTGCCGTCCCAGCAGGTCATGGTCGTCTCCTGCCTGACGGCGACCGCCACCAAGGTGGGCTGCTTCGAGCAGGGCGCCGCCGACTACCTGGCCAAGCCGTTTTCGCTCGACGAACTGCTGGCCCGCGTCCGGGCGCACCTGCGGATCCTCGCCAGGACCAGGACCGCGACCAGGCTGGAGGCCGGGCGCCTCGGGCTCGACATGGTCCGCCGCGAGGCCGACAGCGGGTCCGGGCCGGTGCCACTTGCCGAGCGCGAGTTCCTGCTGCTCAGCGAGCTGATGCGGCATGCCGGCCAGACCGTCTCCAAGGAGCGGCTGCTGTCCTCGGTGTGGCAGTACCACTTCGACTCCGGGTCCAACGTGGTGGACGTCTACGTGGGGCGACTGCGGGCCAAGCTCGGCCCGCAGGTCATCAGGACGGTGCGAGGCAAGGGATACCAGGTCGATGGTGGCTGAGGGGGTCCGCGAGCGCTGGGACTGGCCGCTGCGCCAGTTCGGCTGGCTGGAGGTCGTCTGGGTCGGCTTCGCCGTCGCGAACCTGGTGGCCATGTGGCTGCTGCCGACCTGGGAGACGGTCCCGTTCCACTTCATCTGGATCAGCCTGACGCTGGTCTACGGCTTCCGGGTGTGGGACCTGGAGCGGACCGGCTGGGTGCTGACAGCGGTGGTCGTCACCACCGGCGCGCTGCTCCTGCACGAGGTCTCCGAGTCGTTCCAGCCGCCCGATGAGCTGACCGAGGTGCCGCTGATGGCGGCGGTGTTCCTGGCGATGGTCTGGCACGCGCGCCGCCGCGTGCTGGCGATGGAGCGCGAGCATGCGTCCTCGGAGGCGAACCGGCGGCTCCTTGAGGGACAGCGGCGGTTCGTGCAGGACGCCTCCCACGAGCTGCGCACACCGATCGCCATCGCCATGGGCCATGCCGACCTGCTGGCTCGTGAGATCCGCGATCCCGAGCTGGCCGAGGACGCCAGCATCGTCGTCGACGAGCTGCTGCGCCTGCGGCGCCTGGCCAACCGGCTGCTGCTGCTGGCCTCCTCCGCCGACCCCGACTTCCTGAGCAGATCGCCGACCGAGGTCGAGCCGCTGCTGGCCGAGGCGCGCAGCCGCTGGGCGCCCAGCGACCGCCGCTTCGTGCTGGAGCGCGGCGAGGACACCGTCGTGTTCGCCGATCCCGAGCGCCTCGGCACCGCCATTGACGCGCTCGTCGAGAACGCGGTGAAGCAGACCGAACCAGGCGACGAGATCCGGCTGGGCTCCAGGCGCGAGGACGGGGGCGTGGCGATCTGGGTCGCCGACACGGGTCCTGGCATCGCTCCCCAGCAGCTCGAGCCCATCTTCGGCCGCTTCGCCCGGTCCGACGAGGGGCGCAGCCGCGACCGTGGCGGCGTGGGCCTCGGTCTGGCGATCGTCAAGGCGATCGCCGAGGCGCACGGCGGATCGGTCCGGGTCCGCAGCTCGCTCGGCCGGGGCAGCGTCTTCGAGATCCTGCTGCCTGGCCCGCGGGCGCCGCTGGAGGCCGCGGCAAGGTGAGCAGAGCGCTCCTTGCCTGGACCTTCGACCCGATGGTGGTCGCCGGGCTGGCGGCCGCCGGCGTGCTGTACCTGCGAGGCGTGGCACGCGTGCGGCGCCCCGACCGCAAGCTCGTCAACCGCGCCGTCTGCTTCATGAGTGGCCTGGTGGTGCTCTGGGTCGCGCTGCAGTCGCCGATCGACACCTACGCGGGCGCGCGGTTGTCGGTCCACATGGTCCAGCACCTGCTGCTCACCATGGTCGCCGCGCCGCTGCTCGTGCTGGGGGCGCCGGTCACGCTGCTCCTGCGCGCGGCCACCCCGGCGGTCCGGCGGCGCTGGGTGCTGCCGGCGCTGCGCAGCTGGCCGCTGCGGCTGCTGACCGCGCCGGCGGTGAGCTGGGCGCAGTTCGCCCTGGTCCTGTGGGTGACCCATTTCTCGCCGCTCTACGAGGCGGCCCTTCGGTCGGCCGGCGTGCACGCGCTCGAGCACCTGCTCTACGTCGTCTCAGCGGTGCTGTTCTGGTCACCGGTCGCCGGCGTGGACCCCAGCCCCAGGCGCCTGTCGCATCCCGCACGGCTGCTCTACCTGTTCCTGGCCATGCCCCAGTCCAGCCTGCTCGGCCTGGCCATGTGGGGCACCAGCCGGGTGCTGTACCCGAGCTACCAGGCCGCGCTGGGGCCGGCGGCGCTCGGCGACCAGCGGCTCGCCGGGACCATCATGGGCTCGGCCGGCATGCTCGTGATGGTGCCCGCGCTCGGGCTGGTGCTGCTGGACTGGCTGGCCCGGGAGGAGCGCGAGGCCGCCAGGGTCGATGCCCTCAGCCGTGCTCGTGCCGCTGGCTGAGCACCTCGCGGAACCATCCGGCGGCGGCCGCCAGGGCGAGCAGCCCGCCGATGATCAGGATCCAGTGGCTGACGAGGACCCCCGCGACGAGCCCGGCGCCGGCCAGGGAGAACACCAGCGGCCAGATGGTCGGCCGCACCTCCTCGACCTGGTGACCTTCCGCCGGCGAATCCGCCATCCCGGCTCCCGCCGGAGCCGGCACCGAGACCGAGCCGGGCGGTCCGGTGCCCGCCCCGGTCTCCGGTGGCGGGGCGGCCGCGCCGCGCGGCGCCTGGGCGCCCGGCTCGGCGGCACGGTCCGCCGCCCTCACGGCTCGCCGGGCGTACAGGCCCACGTAGGCGAAGCCGCCGCCACCGACCAGCAGGAGCACGGCCCCCATCCGCTCATTGGCGGTGCCCGCATAGACCAGCCCTCCGACCAGCAGGTAGACGCCGAGCAGCAGAGCGATCCGCGCGTACAGCCTCACCTGGGCCCTCCCCGCTAGCCGCTGGTGTTGGTCAGGACGTAGAAGACGACGTAGATGACGATCCCGAGGACGACCACGAAGTTCCAGTACACCGCGGCCGCCTGGAGCGCCTGGTAGCGCAGCGCCACCAGCCTCCCGGTGATGCCCTGCACCGCGACCATCGCGAGCAGCACCACCCCGCCGGCCACGTGCGCCAGCCCCAGACCGGTCATCAAGTAGAAGAGCGAGGCGAAGATGCCGGCGTGGAGGCCGAAGCCGACCTCCGAGTAGCCGACCAGGGTCAAGATCACCGAGACGACGGTCGCCGCCAGCGTCGCAAGGAGCCAGCGGCCGACCGCCGCCCGGCGCCCGGCGCGAGCCGCCCGGATCGCGCCCTGGAGCAGCAGTCCCGACAGGACCAGGGCGGCCACCGCGGCGGTCGCCAGCCCCAGTGGTGGGGCGGGCGTATCGATCGGCGGCCAGACCTTCTGGTTCACGTAGGTGGTTACGTAGGCGCCGAAGAAGGCGGCGAAGAACATCGACTCCGAGGCGACGAACAGCACCATGCCCAGAACCGAGCTGGAAGTGCTGGCGACCGCGCGCTCGTCGGCGGGGGCGCGCTCGGCGGCGGCGCTCATGCCGAAGCCCCCGGGGCCGGTCCCTGGGCGGCCAGGCGCGCGTCGTAGGCGGGCCGGGTCGAGCGCACCGGCGGGAGCCGGTCGAAGTTGTGAGCCGGCGGCGGCGAGGAGGTCGCCCACTCCAGCGTGTAGCCCTGCCAGGGATCGGCCGGCGCGTTGCGCGGCTTGCGCAGGGTGACGATCACGTTGACCAGGAACACCAGCATCGAGACGCCGATCACGAAGGCGCCGAGTGTGGCCAGCGAGTTCAGGAAGGTCCAGCCGCGGTCCGGGGCGTAGTCAGCGATGCGGCGCGGCATGCCACGCAGCCCCAGCAGGTGCATGGTGAAGAACGTCAGGTTGAAGCCGACGAGCTGGAGCCAGAAGTGCCACTGGCCGAGCCGGCGGTTCAGCAGCCTCCCGCAGACCTTGGGGAACCAGTAGTACATCCCGGCCATGACGCCGAACACCGTGCCGCCGAACAGCACGTAGTGGATGTGGGCGACCACCCAGTAGGTGTCGTGAATGGCGAAGTCCATCGCCGGCGAGGCCATCCAGACGCCGTCGAGCCCACCGATCAGGAACATCGCGACGAAGCCGAGCGCGAACAGCATGGGCGGCTCGAAGCGGAGCTTGCCCTTGCGCATGGTCGCGAGCCAGTTGAAGAACAGCACCCCGGTCGGGATCGAGATCAGCTCGGTGGTCACCGAGAAGAACGGCAGCTCGACCTGGCCGGTGACGAACATGTGGTGCGCCCAGACGCTGAACGACAGCGCGGTGATCAGCAAGAACGACAGCACCACCCCGGTGTGGCCGAACAGCGGCCTGCCCGAGAACACCGGGATGATCTCGCTCACCATTCCCCAGGCGGCCAGGATCAGCATGTACACCTCGGGATGGCCGAAGAACCAGAACACGTGCTGCCAGAGCAGCACATCACCGCCGCGCCCCGGGTCGAAGAAGGTGGTGCCCAGACGACGGTCGGCGAACAGCATGATCAGCCCGGCGGTCAGCACCGGGGTGGCCAGCACCACCAGCAGCGAGGTCGCCAGCGTCGACCAGGTGAAGATCGGCAGCCTCGACATGGTCATGCCGGGGGCGCGCAGCCGCAGGATGGTGACGATGAAGTTGATCGCCCCGAGGATCGAGGCGGCCCCGGCCAGCATCAGCCCGGCGATCCAGAGGTCCTCGCCGGCGCCCTGCTGCACCGAGATGGGCACGTAGTTGGTCCAGCCCGAGGCCGCGGCCCCGCCCTTGACGAACAGGCCCGACAGGATCGTCAGCGCCGACACTGGCAGCAGCCAGAACGACAGCGCGTTGACGCGCGGGAAGGCCATGTCCAGCGCGCCGATCTGGAGCGGCACGAAATAGTTCCCGAACCCCGCCAGCACCGGGAAGATGAACAGGAAGATCATCAGCGTGCCGTGCAGGGTGAAGACCTGGTTGTAGGCGTGCACCGACAGGAGCTGCGTGCCCGGCCGCGCCAGCTCGGTGCGCAGCAGCAGGGCCATCACCCCGGCGACCGCGAAGACCGCGAACGAGTTCCAGAAGTACAGGATCCCGATCTTCTTGTGGTCGGTGGTGGTGAGCCACGCCAGCAACCGGGTCGCTGGAGATGGCGGCGGGGTGAGCGCTGGTCGTTGGACCTCGGTGATCGCCATGACGCCTCGCTATTTCACGATGAGCGTGCCCGACATGGACGGGCCGTGGATGGTGCACTCGAAGTAGTACCTGCCGGGCCGGAGCGGGCTGAGCTGGAAGGTCGCCGTCGACGGCCCGCTCACCGGCGGGCTCAGAAAGTACTTGACCTTCTGCTTGGGCGAATCGAAGACGCCGAAGGTGTGGTCGATGCCGGCGTCCTTGTTGGTCACCGTCGCCGACCACGGCTGGTCGTGCGGCACCGACAGGCAGGCGGTGTTCCACGAGGTGTTCTGCGCCACCAACTGCACCGAGGGCGGGCCGACGGGGCAGGAGACGTTGAGCGCCGCGGCCTTCTCGCTCTGGATCCAGGCGGCGTAGTCGGTCGGCGGCACCACCTTGAGGACGAAGGTCATCTTCGAGTGCCACAGCCCGCAGAACTCGGCGCACTGACCCGGATAGGTGCCGAGCTTGGTCGGGGTGAAGTCGAAGTCGTTGGGATACCCGGGAATGGCGTTGCGCATGAACAGCAGCGCCGGCACGTAGAACTCGTGCACCACGTCGCGCGACTGGAGGTGGATATGGATGGTCTGGTTGACCGGGACCTCCATCACCGCCGGCTTGACGAGCGTCTTGCCGCTGGACACCAGCCCCTCGTTGGCGTAGGTGAAGGTCCACTCCCACTGGAAGGCGTCGGCGTTGATGACCACGTCGGGATGTTTCTCGATGTGCTGGACGTAGCCGAGGGTCTGCTCGCCGAAGGGGAACAGCACGGCGATGATCACCGTGGGGATGGCGAAGAAGATGCCGAGCATCCTACCGCTGCCGGCGCCCTGAGGCGCCGGCAGGTCGTCGCGCTTGCGGTAGCGCACGACGCACCACAGCAGGTATGCCTCCACCCCGATGAACACCGGCGCCGCCAGGATGGCGATGCGCACGTAGAGGTCGTGGATGTCCTGGGCCTGGGTGCTGACGCCCTGCTGCGCGCAGCCCGTGAGCAGCCCGGCACCGGCGAGCAGCGCGGCGGCACCGCCGACACGACGTCGCATCTGCTCAGGTCACCGTGAACTGGTGGATCATCCCGATGGTGAGGTGGTTCGGCCCACCCTCGGGCTTGCCCTCCGGGGTGCCCGACTGCCAGCAGGCCATCGCGTAGGTGCCGGGTGGCAGCGAGAACACCCCGGCGATGGTCGCTCCGGTGCTCACCTCGCCGATCTCGCCGAAGTGCAGCCAGTCGTCCTCGGACTTGTCTCGCTTCTGCTTGGCGTCGTTGATGACGTCCTGGGCGCTCTTGCCGGCGGGCAGCCCGACCACCACCAGCTCGTGGACGATCGGGAAGGTCTCGTGGTTGCTGAAAGCGAACATCGCCGGGCCCGACTTGATCGAGTCGGGAAAGCCGCCGTATTTGAACTTCTGGACCGAGATGTTGTACGTCGTCAGCCCGCTGCCGGCGTCCGCGGCCGCCGCGGTCGGGGTCGTGTGGCCCTTGGCGCACCCGGCCAGCGCCAGCCCCAGCGCCAGCACGCACACCAGAACGACCGCTCTGCGTCCCACCCGTACCCTGAGGTTCATGAGGTCTCCTCGCCTGCGAGGGAGCGCGGAGTCATGCGCAGGCGGTACGGTACTGCCCCGAATTGCGAGGATCAGCAAGCTAACAACACTGTCATCGAGGCGCCGGCATCAGCGCTGGCCTGAGCAGGGTAGTGATCCGGTCGCATGACAGTTCTGTCATGTGGGGCCATGCGCTGGGGTGCTGTCAGGGTTGTCCCTGAGACGGCGCCGGGCGAATGGGGGAGCGCCGGCGCCGCGACCACCCGGCGGATCCGGATCACCAGCTCCAGCAGCATCCCTGGCCGGCTGGAAGGACACGGTTGCGCTCCCGCCCGGCCAGAGCGTGCGCTTCCTGACCAGGTTCAGCGACTACGCCGACCCGTCCACCCCCTACATGTTCCACTGCCACCTGCTCCGCCACGAGGACGAGGGGCTCATGGGCCAGTTCGTCGTCGTGCAGCCGGGCCAGACCCCCCGGCAGCCGCCGGCGCACCAGCACCAGGGCTGATCCGCCCTGGTCGCCAAGCTCTTGCGGCGGTGCGAGGTTGGACGCGCTTTGGGGGGGAACGCAGGAGTCGGAAACGATATCTGGTTTCCCTCCAGCGCCCGGACGGCGCGGAGGCGGCTTGAGGAGGCAACGTGATCGTTCTCGGCCTGATCCTGCTTATCATCGGGTTGATCGCCAAGATCTCCATCCTCTGGACGATCGGGGTCATCCTGCTGATCATCGGCGCCGTGCTGTGGCTCATGGGATCGATGGGCCGCGCGGTCGGCGGGCGCCGCCACTATTGGTAGCCGGGACCTGGCTGCTGGGATGATCGTTCAGCCAGCGCGGAGGTAGCCATGCGCATCGGGACGGCACTGCTCGTCATCTGGTTGCTCATCGGCGTCGTCGCGGCGAACCAGCGCGACTACTTCGCAGGATCTGACACCAACTGCGCAAAGCTCGGGACCATCGCGGTCACGGTCGTCGCCGGCCCCCTGAACTACGTCGGCGTCAACCCGAAGATCAAGTGCTCGACCCCACAGCCGTCGAAATAGCTCCCGACGAGGGTCAGCTCGCTCCGCTGGTATCCCGAGCCGGCTCGCTGCCATTGCCCGCCTGCGGCGCCAGCGCCGGCGCTGGCGCCGCAGGCGGGGTCGACACCACCTGCACCGGTGGGCCCGGCTGCTTGGCCTCGGGGTCCTTGTTCGGCAGGCTGTTGAGGATCGACTGCGCCCGGTCGTCGATGAAGCGTGTGCCGAGCTGCTGGGCGTAGCCGAACAGCAGGGCGTAGGCGAGGATCTGCCGCTGGGAGTCCAGCTCGGACAGTCCCGGCACGAAGCCGCCGCCGAGCAGCAGGATCCCCGCGACGGCGGTGAGCGAGCCTGAGGGCACCTTGAGGAACGCCAGCGCGATCGGGATGTCGTACGGCGTCGACGAGCCGCGGACGTTCCGGATGGCGAACGCCGCGGCCAGCGCACCCCCGAGCAGCCCGAGACCGGCGACGATCACGACGTCGCCCGCCGAGGGGTTCTGCCCGTCACCGCTGGGGCACACGGTGGTGGGGGCCGACGCGGCGCCTCCCGCGGAGCCCGTCTGATCACCGGCCGCGGTGACGGTCGGGCTGAAGCACAGCGGCATCGCGTAGGGCCGCGCCTGGACGACCAGGACCAGGACGATCATCAGCAGCGCGATCAGCGCCGCGCTGGAGATCAGGATGTTGCGGAAGCTCCGCACCCGCATGTGGAGCTGGTCGGAGGCGTCGTAGGTGATCTCCATGGCCTGCCGCAGGGTCGCCCCCTTAGTCGGGCCGGGGGGCATGGCGCTCAGCCGCTCGATCTCGACGCGGCGCGGGTCGTCGCTCCCCAAGATGGTCGCGGCGCGGGCGATCACGCTTGGCGCCAGCGCGTCGACCTCCTCTGGCCGCATCAGGTTGACCAGGAAGACCCTCGCGGCGTGGAGGCTCTGGTACGCGCGCTCGATGGAGGTGCCCCGCCAGCGGTCCAACGGCCCCCGCCAGCGCCAGCGTCCCCGCCGCCGCGTGGCGTGCCTGGCCGAGGAGATCAGCCCCTCGATCGCTTGCTGGGTCGCCTTGCGGTTCTCGTCGAGCGGCTCGGCGGCCAGCGCCACCCGCATGCGGTGCTCGATGCTGTCGGCCTCGACGGAGGCCTGGATCGCCCACTGCTCGGACCACAGTGAGGGTGTCTCCTCGGCGGGTTTGGTCATGGCGCACCCCCTTTGGCCCCGATTGTGCTTCTCTTGCTGGGACTCTAACGCGACGCGAGTCAGACGTCGACATCGAGCACATGGTCCCGCTCGCCGAACTGTGGCGCGGACGGCTCAGGCGTGGACCGGCGGGCGGCGGTCCGCCCAGGGGCTCGCCTGCTCGAGCTGGGCGGCCACGCGCAGCAGCAGGTCCTCGCGGCCGTAGGCGGCGACGAGCTGGGTGCCGACCGGCAGGCCGTCGACGCTCCAGTGCAGCGGCAGGTTGATCGCCGGCTGGCCGGTCATGTTGAACGGGATGGTGTAGGCGACCTCGACGACCGAGCGGGTGACCGGCCAGAACGGGTTGTCCGGCTGCGCCGCGAACTCGCCGAGCAGCGGCGGCGGCTCCGAGATCGTCGGCGTGAGCAGCAGGTCCCAGCCCTCCGCCCACCAGCCCTGCACCCGCGAGGAATACTGGTGGAGCGCGGAAAGAGCGGTGACGAACTGCGTGCCGCTGACCCCGCGGCCGACCTCGGCCACCGCCCAGGTGGCGGGCTCGACGTCGTCCGCGGTGAGCGGCCGGCCAAGGAGCTGGCCCCACCACTCCAGATCCAGCGCCGTCCAGGTGCCGTAGCAGGGCAGGAACGCCTGGCTGATGTCGGGGTCGGCCAGGGCCTCCGGGTGGCGAGGCTCGACCGTGTGCCCCAGCGACTCCAGCAGACGCGCGGCCGCCTCCGCGGCGGCGACGCACTCGGGATGGGTCGCGACCGAGAGGTCCGGCGCGCTGGTCATCACGCCGATGCGCAGCCTGCCGGGGTCGGCGCCGACCTCCTCGAGGTAGGGCCGCGCCGGCGGGGGCGGCGTGTGCAGGTCGCCGGGGCACGGCCCCGCGACCGCGTCCAGGATCGCCGCCGTGTCTCGCACCGAGCGGCTGACCGCCAGCTGCACGGCCATGCCACCCCATCCCTCGGCCACCTCGGGCCACAGCGGCACGCGTCCGCGGCTGGGCTTCAGCCCCACCAGGCCGCACTCGCTGGCGGGGATGCGGATCGAGCCGCCGCCGTCGCTGGCGTGCGCGACCGGCACCATCCCGCTGGCGACCGCCGCGGCGGAGCCGCCGCTGGACCCGCCCGTCGAGCGGGTGAGGTCCCAGGGGTTGTGGCACGGCCCGTAGGCCTCGCTCTCGGTGGTCGGCACCAGGCCGAGCTCGGGGAGGTTCGTCCGGCCGAGGCAGACCAGGCCGGCCGCGCGGAACCGCTCGGTGACCACGCTGTCGTGGTCGGCGACGTAGCCCTGCCTGCGCGCCGCCTTGACCCCCGCGGCGTAGGGGTCGCCGCGCGACAGCGCCCCGAGGTCCTTCAGCAGGAACGGCACCCCGCGCAGCGGGCCCTCTGGCAGCTCGCCGCCGGCAGCGGCGCGGGCCTTCTCGAACAGCCGCGTGACCACGGCGTTCAGCTCGCCGTCGAGTTTCTCGATCCGCTGGATCGCGGCGTCGACCAGCTCCCTGGGCGAAGCCTGCCCGCTGGAGACCAGCTCCGCCTGGGCCGTCGCATCCATGAATGCCAGCTCGTCGGCCATGCGGGCGCGTCCTTTCTCCCGTCCGTCACCTGCCTTCAGCCTTCAGCCTACGGCGTCCCCGGACAGCCCGGGCGCCGTCGGGGCACGGTGAAGCGAGCGTCCAGCTCGGTCACCGGCCCCTTGCCTGCCAGCACCTGGCTCCTCTGGATGGGTCAGAGCTTGACGCCGTAGGTGCGCTCCAGCTCCTCGATCCAACCGTCCTCGATGGTCAATCCGTAGTCCCGTGCCAGACCGTAGTACCGCTCGGCGGGGTCGTGCCGCGCCAGGAGCGGCGCCAGCGCCTCGAAGTACTGCTCCAGCCCGGCGGGCGACAGGACCTCGAGCACCTTGGCGGGGGTGCTCTGGGCGTTCCACATGGCGTGCGGCGTGCCGCGGGGCTTGACCAGGTACGAGCCGGCGCCGGCCTCCAGCACCTGGTCGCCGACGCGCACTCCGACCGTGCCGGCCAGGATCAGCGAGTACTCGTCCTCGCGGGAGTGGTTGTGCGGCTTCACCAGCGTCCCGGCGGGGATCTCGACCTCCATCATGGCCAGGCCACCCCCGGAATCGGCGGTGACGACCTTGTACTCGAAGCGCACGCCGAACAGCATGACGGTCTTGCCGTCCCCGGGCGCCACCAGCTTTGGCATCGGAGGGCTGGACATCGCGGACCTCCCCTCAGGACTCGTCGGGCTCCATCGGCCGGCCCTGCCTGTACATCTGTGGCGGCTTGACGCCGGCCGACTGGCCGCCGTCGACGGGCACGACGATGCCGGTCACGAACGAGGACTGGCCCGAGCACAGCCACAGGACGGTGTCGGCAACCTCCTTCGAGGACCCGACTCGCCGCATCGGCGTCGACAGGCTCGCCTGGCGTTGCGCCTCCTCGCCGGCGGCTTCCAGGTGGTGGGTGAGGATCGGCCCGGGAGCCAGGGCGTTCACGCGGATGCCCTGGTCGGCGTAGTCGAGCGCGGCGACCTTGGTCAGGCCGATGATCCCGGCCTTGCCGGCGACGTAGGCGGCCAGGTTGGCCACGCCCTGGAGCCCGCCCAGCGAGGCCATGTTCACGATCGCCCCGCCGCCCGAGCGCAGCATCGCCGGGATCTGGTACTTCATGCCCAGGAAGGTGCCGCGGACGTTGATGCGGATGCCGAGGTCGAACTCCTCGGGGTCGATCTCGGCCAGTGGCGCCGGCATGGGACCGTCGGTGGCGTTGTTGAACGCGAAGTCCAGGCGGCCGAAGGTGTCCTCGGCCCGCCGGACCAGCCGCTCCACCGAGTCCGCGTCGCCGGCGTCGGTGGGAACCGGCAGCGCCTGGCCTCCGTCCTTGTGGATGCCCTCGGCGACCTCCTCCAGTGCCTGCTGGTTGCGTGACGCCAGCACGACCGAGGCGCCGGCCTGCGCGAACGCGCCGGCGGTGACCGCCCCGATGCCGCGACTTGCCCCCACGACCAGGGCGACCTTCCCGGTGAACGGCGGATGGATTGGTGTGGTGCTTGCGGTGGTCATCTCGCCCCCAGTCATCGTCTCGGGTTCGTCGGAGCCGGATCAGCTCCCGGGCGGTGCCGCGATGGGGCTGAGGTGCATGCCCACGATCCGCCAGGGGTCGTCCGCGCCGTCCCGCACCGCGACCTGGGTGACCCGGAACCGGCCAGAGGCGTCGTGGCCCTGGTAGGTCGTTTCCTGGACCTGGGTGCCCACCACCAGCGCGCTGTCGCCGAGGACGCGCACGCTCGGGTCCTGCCATCGGAAGGCGGTGTGCCTGAGGTCGCCAACCCGGCGGGGCTGGACCCACTGCCGCTTGTCGAGCACGAAGCCGAGCGGGCCGACTCCGACGAACTCCTCGTGGAGGAGCGCGTCGAGGGCGTCGGCGTCGCTGTGCAGCTCGGCCTCCGCCCAGCGCTGCCCGAGGTCCAGAAGCTGCTGCGTTTCCTTGCTGGCCTGGTTCATGGTTACCTTCCTTTCGATCGAACCGAACGGGATCCGGCGGCCCGCGCCATGGCCCGCAGGTCCTCGAAGGTCATCGCGGGCCCGGGCAGGCGCGCCTTCGAGGGATTGGAGGACCGCAGCCCGGCCAGGACCAGGTCGAGGTGGCGGTGGGCCAGCCGCTCATTGACCTCGGGCGGGAACGGTCCCGGCAGCGGGCGGGTCAGCCGCACCAGCACCAGGCCGATGTCGCCGGAGGCAACGTCCGGGCGCAGCGAACCGTCGGCGTGGGCGCCGGCGATGATCTGGTCGAGCGGCTCGACCGAGGCCCGGCGGGCGGCGATCAGTTCCGCGTCCTGGTCCATCTCGAGCTGCGCGACGACCACCGGCATCGCGGCGGCGATGCGCAGGTCGAGCGCTCGGTGCATGTAGCGGGCGAGCGCCGAGAAGGCGTCGGGCTCGTCGGCCAGCGCGGTGCTGCCCTCGTGGGCGGACCGGCGGAGCAGGTCGAGGGCGACCTGCCGGAGCAGCGCGGGCCGGTCCGGGAAGCGCCGGTAGAGGGTGCCGATCCCGACACCGGCCCGCCGGGCGATGTCGTCGAGCGGAGCGTTGGCGCCCTGTTCGATGAGGGCGTCGCGGGCGGCATCGATCAGCCGCTCGCGGTTGCGCAGGGCGTCCGCGCGCATCCGCCGTGGCTGGGCGGGGCTGGTGGCGCCGGCCTCCAGTGACACGGGTCCTCCCTACAGACGGAGGAATCTCCTCCGCTTCCTCGCGCAGAGAGTACCACCGAACCGGAGAATACGCCTCCGTTTGCCGGCTGGGGGCGGCGCGGCGGGTCAGCCCCGCCTACACCGCCACGAGCGCGCGGTCACCCGCCAGCCGCGCGTCCACGACCCGGTGCCCGAACGGCGTGAGGGCGAGCCGGGCCATCTTCATGCTGGCCACGCCCAGCGGGATGCCGATCACCGTGAGGCACAGCAGCACCCCGAGCAGCAGGTGCGCCAGCACCAGCACCGCCCCGCCGAGCACGAACCACAGCACGTTGCCGATCGTGGACAGCGCCGTGTCACGACGGGGGTCGCGGACCACCGCTCGGCCGAACGGCCACAGCGCGTACCCGGCCAGCTTGAACGAGGCGATCCCGAACGGGATGCCGATGATCGTCAGGCAGTTGGCCACCCCGGCGGCGACATACCCGATCGCCAGCCAGAAACCGGCCAGCACCAGCCACAACACGTTTCCGATCGTCCTCATCCAAGCCCCCTGGACCCGCGGTACCAGCCAGGATGGTCTCTCCATGCGCCTCCGGAGGGAATAGTCCATTCCGGCGACCCGCCGGACGATGTCGTCGCGGAGCAGCGCCGCGGCGGTGAGCGCCTGTGGTCGATTTTCTGGTGCCTGCCAGGGTAGGTTGCGAGGATGGCACGGGATGGTTCTCGCTCGGCGAACAGGGCGCAGGCTGTTGGCTTCGCCTCCGCGCTGGGTGGCCTGGCCGGGGCCGCTCTCAGCGGTCATCGGGGGAGGCGGGCGGCCGCCATCGGGGCGATCGTGGGCGCGGTCGGTCTGGGAGCGTCGGAGGCGGTGGCCCGGGCTCGGCAGCGTCCTGGCGAGATTCCGGCGCTCTGGCAGCGGATCCTGGCCAGCTCCGCGCTGGCTGCTGCGCTGGGGTGGGCGGCCGAGCGCCTCACCGGCGCCGGGCCCGTCGCGGTGGGAGCGGCGGCTGGGGCGGCCGCCGGGGCGCTCGGGCTGCGTCCGCAGAAGGTGGCGTTGGGCCCGCTGGTGGGCGCCGCGGTCGGCCGGACGCTGGCTGCGCGAGCGCGCCCGGTGCAGGGATCGGTCGTGGCCAGCAGCACTGTCCTCGCCTACCGGGTGCTGTCGGCGCTGCTGTTTCGGGACGCCCAGGTGCGCCTGCTGGCCGAGCGGGTCCCAGCGGCAGACCTCCCCTTCGTCGTGCCGCTGGAAGCACGGACCCGCTATGTGGGGACCGGCTACGTCCGCGAACTCGCCGAGGTCCTCGGCGGCACCTACCTCGCCGACGCACCCGACGTGGGGATCGTCGCCTCGCTCGACGAGCTGGCCGGGCCGGGGTTCGCTCCCGCCGGCGTCGATCCGCGGGTCCGTGAGTTCTACGAGCACACCACCCGATTCACGCTCGACATCATCCCGGAATGGCGTCTGTGGGTGCGTCCGGGCTACCTGCTGTACCGGACGCTGGTGGCCCGCCCGCTCGGCCAGGCCAGCGTGCCCATGAACCAGCGGGAAGCGTTGCGAGGGATTCGCAGCCGCATCGACACCATTCGTCTTGCCCAGGATGATGGCGTGGCCGTCCGCGGCTGGATCCGGTCCTTCGTCGACAACGACGAGCCGATCTACGTCGGCATCTATACCACCTACCGCCATGACGGGCGCGGGTATGTCAGCGTCGGCTTCCCGCTTCCCCAGGCGAGTTTTACGGCCACCCTGGTGCCGCATGCTCGCCCAGGCGGCGGCCTGGTGCTCACCAGCCGCAGCGAGCTTGGCCAGGCTGGCCACTACCTGACCTACATCGACCCGGCCACCAGGGAGCTGACCACGCTGGCGGTGCAGGGCTTCGCCGAGCAGCTGGACGTCTACGTCGAGGACGACGAACTGCGGGCCGAGCACGCCTTCTGGGTCTTCGGGTTTCCCTTCCTGGTGCTCCACTACCGCCTGCACCGCAAACCCGCCCCCACGGCACCGTGATGATCGACCGGCCCGGTGTGGCCACTACTCGATCGTGCCGTAGCTGGGCTTGCCGGCAGGACGGTAGACGTGGACCGCCACGCCGGTGCTGGTTGTCCGGACCTCGACCAGCGAGAGCGCTGTCGGGGTGACACTGTCGCCGAACAGCCGGCGGCCTTCACCCAGGACGACGGGGTAGACCCACAGCCGGTACTCGTCGACGAGCCCGTTGTCGATCAGCGTGCGAGCCAGCGTGCCGCTGCCGTGCACCTGGAGCTCGCCGCCGGGACGCTCCTTCAGCTTGGCGATCGCCTCGACCACGTTGTCCGAGATGACAGTGGTGTTCTGCCAGTCGGGCTTCTCCAGCGTGGTGGAGACGACGTACTTCGGCAGAGGGTTGAGCCGGCTCGCCACCGGGTCGTTCGGGTCGGTCTGGTGCGGCCAGTACGACACGAAAATGTCGTAGGTCCGACGCCCGAGCAGGAACGCCTCTGCCTTGCCGAACCACTCACTCACGAAACGGCCCATGTCCTGGTCGGCGTACGGGACCAGCCAGCCGCCCTGCGTGAAGCCACCGCTGGGGTCCTCCTCGGGGCCGCCCGGGCTCTGCATCACACCATCGAGCGACAGGAAGGTCGTCAGCGTCAGGTCCATCGTGTGCTCCTCTGCGATTCGGCCCGCGGTTCGGACCGGGGCCTTGAGTCTCTTACCGACAAGTTCTGTTGTCAAGATAGACGGAGTATTCGGCGGCGCCCCGGCGCTGGCTGGCGTACCGCCCAGCCGGCCCTGGCGGGGCCCGAGCGGCAAGGTATCGTCCTGACGACGATCGCACCCGACACGGGCCTGCGCGCATGGGCGAGGCGGGCCACGATCGTGTGCGTGGCGGTGGCGAGACCAATCGGCAGCGATATCGTCCGGCCACGGGTGACTGAGGAGGCGAGATGGCGGCGATCCGCCCCGCGACGGCGGGAGACGTGCCTGCGATGGTCGACCTCGTGCGTGGACTTGCTGCCTACGAGCGGGCCGCCGGCCAGGTCGAGCTCACGCCCGAGCCGCTGGAGGCCGCTCTGTTCGGCGACCACCCCGCGGTGTTCGCCCACGTCGCCACGGTCGAGGGCGAGGTGGCCGGCTTCGCGCTGTGGTTCGTCACCTTCTCCACCTGGCTCGGTCGCCACGGCATCTACCTCGAGGACCTGTACGTGAAGCCCGAACACCGTGGCGAGGGCCTCGGCAAGGCTCTGCTCGCCGAGCTGGCCCGCGTCTGCGTCGAGCGCGGCTACGGCCGGCTCGAATGGAGCGTACTGGACTGGAACACGCCCGCGGTGGACTTCTACCGCGCCCACGGCGCGACGCCACAGCAGGAGTGGACGGTTTTTCGCCTCACCGGCTCCCCGCTCCGCCAGCTCGCCGGCATCCAGTAGCCGTCCCTACGAGCGCGATCTGGCATCCGGGCGGATTACCTGTTGCGGGCGATCCGCGGCAGGGGGCACGATGCGAACCCGCTTCCTGATCCTCTACGGCATTCTGTCGATATCTCTCTCCCCAAGGACGCCGACAACCGAAAGCTACCTTGTGCCCATGCCGGCGTGAGCCACAGCGATCGGAGGTGTCGAAGACAAGAGGCGACGATCATTCGGACTGGCGGCCTCCACCTCTCACCGTTCGGAGAAGGGATACAAGATGGTCTCCCCGAGTGTCCATTTCAAGCGACGTCTCGCCGTGATGGCCGGGATCGTCGCGCTGCTCGTCCTGGTGCCTGCGGCAGGCGCTTCGGCCGCGAGCGCCACCAGGCAGGTCCAGGCGCTCGACGACTGCGACCCGGCGACCTTCAACGCCGTGCTCGGCGCGGGCACGTGCGTGAAGAACGGAACGACGACCTTCTCGGAGTTCGTCGCACAGCTCCTCGCGCAGGGTCGCGCCCCGGCCTGGCGGTTCGCACCAGGGCAGCTCCGCCTCGACGCGGGCGGAACGCTGACGGCCCACAACCGCGGCGGCGAGGACCACACGTTCACCGAGGTCGCCAGCTTCGGCGGCGGCTGCATCGCCGCCCTCAACGGCCTCCTGGGGCTGTCACCGGTGCCGGAGTGCGCGGGGTTCCCCGGCGGAGCCTTCGCGGCGACGACGGTTGCGCCCGGCGGCACCGTGACGACGTCACCGCTTTCGCCCGGAGTCCACCGCTTCGAGTGCCTCATCCATCCCTGGATGCGGACGACGGTGACCGTCCTTTGACGATCCTGACCGGGGCGCGCGAGCGCCCCGGTCACCCCGTCCAGGGCCGACCGTGCGCTTGGCGGCGCGCCTGGTTAGAGGTTGAAGGCGGTTCGCATGCTCTTTGTCGACGGGTCGGCGGCGTGCCCCAGGTTGGCTGGCAGGCCGAGGAGCTGCTCGGTCGTCTTGAGCAGGCTGTAGTGGTCGAACAGGGTGTCGGAGCGCGTGGACGCTCGGGTGGTTGGCGAGACGACCACCGTGGCGACGTGGCAGCCGGGCTCGGTGGTGTTGCGGGCGCAGTCGCCGCTGCCGCCGCTGTCGCCTTCGTCCCAGGTGAGCACCAGCACGGTGCTGGCCCGCTGGTAGGCGGGGCTGGCCAGGATCCGGGGGACCCAGGTCACCAGCCAGTGGTCGCCGGTGCGGACCGGGCAGTCGTGGGTGTCGTCGCAGAGGTTGGGAGTGATGAACGCGAAGTCCGGCAGGCTGCCGCTGCGCAGGTCACGGGCGAGGTTGCCGGAGGCGCCGCCCATCGGCAGGTCCCAGCGTGCGCAGTCGGCGGCGATCGGGGTGTAGTAGACCGCCGGGTTGTGCCTGGCGGCGTAGGCGCCGCTATCGGTGCGGGCGCAGTTGGCGGGCATCGACTCCTGGTAGGCACGCCAGCTCTTGCCGGCCGCCCGAACCTGGGCGAACAGGCTCGGCGCGTTGGTGGAGCAGGCGTCCGGCTGGCAGTCGCCGCTGGCCAGGATCTGCCCCGAGGTGGCCGCGAGGTAGTTGGGCAGCGAGGGATGGGTGATGTTGTGGTAGTTGGTGGCCAGCCCGCACCTGGAGATGAGGGTGCTGTTCTCGTACGGGGCCTGGGGATTGCCGACGACGTGGCGGTAGTCGCGGTTCTCCATCCAGATCCAGATGACGTGTGCCCAGGTCGCCGGGGGATGGTCGAGGCCACCGCAGATGGGGCGGCTGGTCGGCGGGGCCGTGGTGCCGGGCGAGGTGGGAGCGGGTTGGGCGGTGGTCGGGCTGGTTGGCGTGGAGGGGCTCCCTGGGGAGCTGGAGCAGCCGGCCAGCAGCAGCCACAGCGCCACGGCGACGGGCCCGAACCGCCTTCCCGGGTGGCGCATCAGGGAGTTCCGGTCATCGGTTGGCCCATCTGCCGGTGTTGCTTGAACGTGCCGCAGTCAACCCGAGCCCGTGTGAGGGTTCGATGAGCTGCCGACCACCACGGCCGCGCAGAGAGCCCGGCGCTACCCGGGCGAGCCGAGCAGGACGATCGCTCTATCCGGCCGTCGCCGAAGTGAACCCGAGCCGGCCCGCCTCCCCGGCCAGACGGCGGCTGGCGGCATCGGCTTGGGTGCGACGCAGTGTCCCGGCGGCGACCAGCCGGTCCAGCACGTGCCGCTGACGCTGCTCGGCCGCGGCCAGGTGCACTTTTGGATCGTAGGCGGACGGCGCCTGCACCAAGCCGGCCAGCAGGCTCGCCTCCCCCCAGCTCAGCCGGGCTGGCGGTTTGCCGAAGTAGCCCTCGCTGGCCTGCACGACCCCCCAGTGCCCATCACCGAAGTACACCGAATCCAGGTACATCCGCAGGATCTGCGCCTTGGAGTAGCGCAGCTCCAGCTTGATGGCCAACCCCACCTGTTCCAGCGTGCCCCACAGCCCGCCGCGATCGCCGGTGTACACCCGTTTGGCGAGCTGCTGGGTGATCGTGCTGCCACCCTGGTCCTGCCAGCCCCTGCCCCGCAGCCCGGCCCACACCACCCTGACGACACTTTGCGGGTCGACGCCGTGGTGCGCGTAGAAGCGCCGGTCCTCCACCGCCACGACCGACTCGGCCACCCTGCTCGGCGGCGGGAGCGCCACGCTGCGGCCCCCGTGCTCCCGCAGGATCGCCGCCACCCGCCCCTGCGCGTCCCCGACGCCCGGTACGGCCGCCAGCAACACCGCTCCCGCGATCACTGCCGCCACCACTGTGCACCCGGCCACCAGCAGAGCCAGCAGCGCCACGCGCCGCCAGCGATGATGGGTCTTGGCGCGGCGGGCCGCGGCACGACCAGAGATCAGCACGACTCGCCTCCCCGAAGTGGCCGCGCCACAGCGTCAGGTACCCACGGTGAGACGGCGATGAGGTCCCGATCCGCGGTGAGACGGCGGTGAGACGGCGATGAGGTCCGATTCCGCGGCCGTGGGCTCGAGGACCGGTCCGCCTGTGGGCCGCCCGGGTCGAGCGGCCCCGCGGGTCGTGCGGGGGACTGCTTGCGTTTCGCGCGGCGGAGCACCTAGACTGCGCGAGCGTCCATTTAGGTAGGCCTAAGATTCGTCCTCAAGCCCTCTCTGGAGCGGTGTCATGTCCACCTCGCAGACCGTCCTGCTCGGCGCCATCGCTGGCCTCACCATCTTCGTCGGCCTGCCGCTCGGGCGGGTCCGCGCCCGAGGTCGACGCGGCAGGGCGTTCCTCAACGCCGTCTCCGGGGGCATCCTGGTGTTCCTGCTGTTCGACATCCTCGCCCACGCCACCGACCCGGTCGAGGAAGCTCTGACCCAGGCCAAGAGCGGGGACGGAAGCTGGGGGCGGTTCGCCGGGCTCGGAGTGGTCTATGCCGTCGGCTTCGGCGTCGGCCTGCTGGCGCTGTTCTACCTCGGGCGCATGTGGGGACGCGGTCGCGAGCCCCGTGCCAGCGTCGGGCCGGGGGCGATGGCGACCGCCGAGACGGCGTCCCAGCTCACCACCCGGACCGCCGCGCTGCGGGCCGGCATGTCGATCGCGGCGGGCATCGGCCTGCACAACTTCTCGGAGGGCCTGACCATCGGCCAGGCGGCCCACAGCGGCGAGATCTCGCTGGCCGCCCTGCTGATCATCGGGTTCGGGCTCCACAACACGACCGAGGGCTTCGGCATCGTCGGGCCGCTGGCCGCCGCGGGCGTGCGCGGCTCCTGGGGCTGGCTGGCGCTCGCCGGCCTCGTCGGCGGTGGGCCGACCTTCCTCGGCACGATCGTCGGCACCTCGTTCGACTCCCTGTTCGTCTACGTCGGCTGCCTTGCCCTGGCCGCCGGGGCGATCCTGTACGTCATCGGCGAGCTCCTGCCAGCCGGCCGGCGCCTGTCGTGGGAGACGACCCTCTGGGGCCTGCTCGTCGGCGTGATGCTCGGCGTGGGCACCGAACTGGTGGTCGCCGTCGCCGGCGGTTGAGCTCCCGCTCGTCGGCTCTCACCGGGGTCTCATGCCCGGTTGAGTTGGGTCGAGCAGTCCAATGCTGGCCCGTATCCGAGTTGCTCGAGGTGGTCGCTGATGCGCCGGTGGTCGCTGGCCTCACGGCGGGCCTTCCTGGCCTTGGCCGGAGCGGGTCTGGCCGCCGCGGTCGCCGCCTGCCGTGGCCAGCCGCAGCAGCACGACCGGGGCGCCGCGGCGGGCAGTCGCCCCGCCACGCCGGCGAGCACTATCCCGCGGGCTTCCCGTGCCCCCAGTTCCACGGTGCCGCCGGCTGCCGGGCCGGCGCGGGTGGTGTTCCACGGTCCGCGCGACGGGCGCCAGGTCGCGCTCACCTTCCACGGCTCAGGCGACCCCGCGCTGGTGGCGCGGCTCCTCGACGAGGTCGCGCGGGAGCGCGTGCCGATCGCCGTGTTCGTGGTGGGCCAGTGGCTGGAGCGGCACCCGGAAATGGCGGCCCGCATCCTCGGCGGCGGTCACGAGCTGGACAACCACACATACACCCACCCGCAGCTCGGCCGGCTCGGACGCGCCGGAGTGGACCAGGAGGTCCGCCGCTGCCGAGCCGTGCTCGAGCGGCTCGCCGGCGGCGGGCGCTACTTCCGTCCGTCCGGTATGACGACGCCCACGCCGCTGGTCCTGGCCGCCGCCGGCGCGGCCGGGTATCCCCTGGTGGTGTCGTTCGACGTCGACCCCCGCGACTACGCCGACCCCGGAGCGACGGCCGTGGCCGCCAGGGTTGCCGCCGGGCTGGCACCCGGGGCGATCGTGAGCCTGCACACCGGCCACGCCGGCACCGTGGCCGCCCTGCCGCACATCGTGGCGGCGGTCCGCGCCCGCGGCCTCGAACCGGTGCCGCTCCACCAGCTTCTCGAGCACGAGAAGCGGCGCTCCTCCGGTGGTTGAGTCGTAGCCCGGCTACACCCGCAGAAATGCCAGGACGGCGAGGACGCGGCGGTGGTCGTCGGGGGGTGGCGGTCAGGTCGAGGCGGGTGAAGATGCTGCGCACATGCGCCTCGACGGTCTTGGGGCTGAGGAAGACGCTGGCAGATGGCCTGGTTGGAGCGCCCTTCGGCCATCAGTGCCAGCCTCTCCCCGCCCATACCTCGCAGGACACGGACAACAGCGTGCGGGGGTAGCAATCGGCCATGACCTCTGTCACCATCATAGATGGATAGATGGTGTTGAACGGTTGAAGGGAGCCACAGCATGCATCCACAACGCAGCGCCGTCGTGGTCGACGCCCCGTCGAACCTGGGGCTCCGGCCGGCTTCGCCGGACACGATCCCGGGTTGTTGGCGCCTGCCGGAGGCGCTGCGACGAGAGGGGATCGTGGCACGGCTGGCCGCCACCGACGGCGGTCGGGTCGGGCCGCCCGCCTACACTCCGGACCATGACGCCACCGGCACCCGCAACGGCCTGGCGATCGCCGGCTACTCGGTGATGCTCGCCGACCGGCTGGGCGAGGTGCTGGACGCCGGCGGGTTCCCTGTCCTGCTGGGCGGCGACTGCAGCATCCTGCTCGGCGCGATGCTGGCGCTGCACCGCCGTGGCCGCTACGGCCTGGCCTTCGTCGACGGTCACCTGGACTTCCGGCACCCCGGCAACAGCGCGCAGCTCTCCGCGGTCGCCGGCGAGGACCTGGCGGTGGTCACCGGCCGGGGTCCCCAGCCGCTGGCCGACCTCGAAGGCCGCCGGCCGCTGGTGCGCGACGCCGACGTGGTGGCCCTTGGCCACCACGACCCCGACCCGGCGTGGTACCAGGACGTCACCACCGCGACCGCGATCACCGTGATCGACGCCGACCAGATCCGCCGCGACACAGCCGCCGAGGCGGCCGCCAACACCCTTGCCATCCTGGGAGGCCGTGGCCTGGACGGTTTCTGGGTCCACGTCGACGTCGACGTGCTCGACGGCGAGCTCATGCCAGCGGTCGACAGCCCGGAACCGGGCGGCCTGGACTACCAGGAGCTGACCACCCTGCTGCGGGCGCTGATCGCCTCCGACCTCGCCGTCGGGGTGGAGCTCACGATCTTCGACCCCGACCTTGACCGCGACGGTCACCTCGCACGGGAGCTTGCGACGGTGGTCGTCGACAGCTTGTCCCGGCTCCCGACGGACGTCCAGCAGGGAGGCTGACTGGCCGCGCCGCCCTATCGGGTCCACCAGAGCACGGAGGCGGTCGGGGTGGCGGGCGACCCAACGGCCGCCCAGGCGGTTATGACGGTCTGGCGGAGAGGTCGGTGCACGACCGCAGGGCGGCCAGGCGTGAGCGGGCCTTGGCGGCGGCCGGGCCGTCCAGCGGGATGGGAACGGCTTGGCGGATGACGGCCGGTGTCCAGGCCGTGCGCGTTACTCGCCCCGCGGTTACCGTCAGGGTCAGCACGCCGGTGGTGCGGTTGGAGGTCGAGAACCAGTTCCACCAGTAGAAGTTGCCGAGCCCGTAGGCGACGTAGGTGTTGCCGAGCCAGCCGCCGCCTTGCAGGGTGTGCGCGTGGGTGCCGACCACGATGTCGGCTCCGGCTCTTGCCAGCAGGTGCGCGACCTGGCGCTGCGGGCCGGTCGGGCACGGGTTGCCCTCCTCACCCCAGTGCAGGTAGACGACCACGGTGTCGGCCAGCGCACGCGCCCGCTGGACCGCTGCGAGCAGGCGCCGCTGGTCGTGGGTGGCGGCAAGGCCTGGCTTGTGGGGGCCTGCCGTCCACGCTGCCTGCAGGCCTGGCTCCAGCACCTGGGTGGCGCCGAGGATGGCGATGCGCTGCCCGCCGACGGTGGCCATCCAGGGCGCGTAGGCCTGCGCGGCGTCTCGCCCGATGCCCACCAGCGGGAAGCGCGCCGCGGTCGCGGCCGCCAGCGAGTCGCGGAGCCCGACCAGCCCGTAGTCCATGCCGTGGTTGTTGGCCATCGTGACGACGTCCACGCCGGCTGCCCGGAGCGCTTGGAATGCGCTGGGTGGGGCGCGGAATACGTAGTGCTTGTGCTGCGGGGTCCCCCGGGTGGTCACGGTCGTCTCGAGGTTGACCATCGCCACATCGGCCCGGCCCAGCACCGCGGCGATTGGGCCGAGCGCGGTGTCCGGGTCGTGGGCCAGGCGCGCTCCTGGCACCTTCATGAAATGCACATCGCCCGCAAAGGCCAGCGTCACCGGGCGCCGGACGGTCTGGCCTTGGGTAGGGCCTGCCCGGCTGGTGCCTGGCGCGCTGGCTGTCGTGGTCGCAACCGGGCGGCGCTCATCAGGCTGGCAGGCGGTCGAGGCCAGGGCGGCCACGATCAGCAACGCCGCGGCGCGCGCCCACAAGGGGACGGGGCGTGCCGTCATGACCGTCGCGTCACCTCCCACCCTCGACAACCAGGGGAGCGTACTTCGGCCGCAGGCGCGGCAGCCACTGCCTGTCCGGCCGAGGTCACAGCGCCGCCGCGGGCGGTTGGATGGCCGCGGGGTGGTAGGCTCGCCCTCATGAAGGATTCGGAGGAGCGCGTCGTGTTGGACCAGTTCAACCGGGCGTGGAACGACCACGATCTGGAGGCAGCGCTCGCTCTGGTCACCGACGACTGCCTCTTCGACAACACCACCCCACCACCCGACGGCGAGCGCTTCGAGGGCAAGCAGGCGGTCCGCGCCGCCTGGGAGCCGGTGTTCGGCGACCCGCACAGCCACTTCGAGATCGAGGAGGTCGTTGCCGCCGATGACCGTGTGGTCCAGCGCTGGCGATACTCCTGGGGCAGCGGCCACGTCCGTGGGGTTGATCTGCTCCGCTTCCGCGACGGCAAGATCGCCGAGAAGCTCTCCTACGTCAAGGGCTGACCCGCCGCCAGCGTCGGGGCAGCGCCGCCCCGCGCCACGAGCTGCTCGACTGCACTAGGGTAGGTGACGCCCGGTCCAGCTTCGGGGGTGGTCATGCAGTCGCCGCTGATGCCGTTCGTCGATGCGCTGCCGCTGCCGCCGCGCCGCCTGGCAGACGAGCACCAAGGCTGGCTGCGCGTTCACATCCGCGCGGCGAGCCATCGCTTCCACCGCGACCTGCCCCAGTCGCGGGTCTGGACCTACGACGGCAGCGTCCCCGGCCCGACGATCGAGGCCGAGCGCGGCCACCCGGTCCGCGTGGAGTGGCGCAACGAGCTGGCGGGCACCCTGCCGGTCACGGTCACGCTGGCGCCGACGGAGACCGACGGCGACGGTGTCCCGGTGCAGTGCCTGCCCGGCCTCAGCGGCGGCGTCCCCGATGCGGACGCCGCGTCCCTACCCGGCCTCTCGGTCGTGCACCTGCACGGCGGGTTGACCGCCGCTCCCTACGACGGCTGGGCGGAGAACATCTTCGCGCCCGGCCAGCACGCGGTCGCCGACTACGCGATGGGCCAGCGAGCGGCGCTGCTCTGGTACCACGACCACGTCATGAGCGTCACCCGGTTCACGGTGTACGCGGGGCTGGCCGGCCTGTGGATCGTCCGCGACCAGCAAGAACGGGATCTCGGCCTCCCCCAGGGGCCGCCCTTCGAGGTGCCGCTCCTGCTCCAGGACCGCAACTTCGGCCAGGACCTCCAGGGTCGGCTCACCGGCGAGCTGGTCCATAAGACCGACCCCGGAACCATGGAGGCGTTCGCGCCGTTCACGACGGTGAACGGCAAGGTCTGGCCGATCCTCGACGTGCAGCCCACCACCTACCGCCTGCGGGTGATCAACGGGTCCAACGCGCGGACCTTCCGCCTGGTGCTGCTGGGCGACGGCGGGCCCCAGCTCGATCGCATCGCCCAGATCGGCACCGACGGCGGGCTGCTGCGCGCACCCGTGGCGGTCCCCCCGCAGGGCCTGGTACTCTCCTCCGCCGAGCGCGCCGACCTGCTGATCGACTTCTCCGACCTGGCGCCGGGCAGCCAGCTCACGCTGGTCAACACCGCCAGCGCGCCGTTCAAAGGCACGCCGTTCCCCGCGGAGCGAGCTCGGCAGGCCGCCAACCTCGAAGGGCTGCTGGCCTATCCCGACGTCATGCGCTTCCGGGTCGTGCCCGGCCCCTCGCCGCGCCGCCTGGCCACCCCCGGGCAGCTCGCGACGGACGCCGCGCCGCCGACCGCGGGCGACCTGGACGGCGCGGTGCGGCGCGCGGTCGCGCTCGTCGAGCAGGAGCTCGACCAGGTCCCCAACATGCTCACCATGCGCGAGCTGGCCGAGGTGCCCGGCGGCGGCCCGAGCGAGCTGATCACCGTGGTCGACCCCGACGCCAACGGCCAGGCCGGGACGGTGACCCGCTACCGCACGGTCGCCTGCCATTTCGAGGACACCGTGACCTTCTTTCCGATGCTCGGCCGCTGGGAGATCTGGCAGCTCATCAACCTGACCGGGGACACCCATCCCATCCACATCCACCTGGACCCGTTCCACGTGCTGGCACGGCGCGCGATTACCGTCACCGTTCCCGAGGGCGGGATCACCGACACCACCACCTCGGCCCTGGTGCGGTTCGGGCGAAGCCCCGACGACGACCTCGAGCACGCCGTCGACGCCAACGAGCGGGGCCTCAAGGACACCGTCCGCGTCAACCCCAACGAGATCGTCGAGCTGGCCGTTCGCTTCGAAGCCTTCAGCGGTCGCTACATGTACCACTGCCACATCCTCGAGCACGAGGACCGGGACATGATGCGCCCCGTCGTGGTCATGCCCGAGCGGCTCCAGCCGTTCATGAGCTAGAGATCCGCGGCCGCCAAGGCGACGGCAGCGCCGCCCGCGGGTCCCCGCGGACCGGGGATCCGGGCCTCTCAACCTCTCGTGACTGCCGAATGTCAGGTAGGTCACGCGACCGGTCACCAGAGAAATCCTGGCGGTACGGCCGCCCGGACGGATCAGGCCTGGGCGGTCGTCGGCTGCTCGTCGACGCGGAGCTGATGGACATGCAAGCGGGTCACCTCGAGCTCCTCGATCTTCAGGTGCCGGACGACCGCCCGGCCGACCGCCAGACGGCCAATCGCCAAGGCGCCGATAGCGCCCGCCCCGACTGCCGTCGCCCCGACCGCGGCCGCGCCGACGCGAGCCGCTTTGAGTTGAACCAGTCCACGCTCCCGCTGGCTCAAACGAAGCTTTGGGAGGATACGCGAAGGCTGTCTGCGATTGTGCATGACCTGGCCCTCCTTCGACCGGCTTGCAGATGGGAGGCGGCACCGTACCGCCCGACTCACAGATACCCGCGAAATGCCAAACACAGGCAACGGCGCGCGAATGACGTTTGACCAAACTTCAGGATTGGTCATACGATGTGGCATGAGCTGGACCAGTGACCGACTCCACGATCCGAGCGACCGTGCGGCGCGCGCTACGCGGATTCTCGACGTCACCGCCGAGCTCCTGCTCCGCCACGGCTACCGGCGCGTCACCATCGACGACATCGCCCACCACGCGGACATCGGCAAGGGCACCGTCTACCTGCACTGGAAGACCCGCGACGAGCTCTTCAGGGCGGTCTTCGAACGGGAGGGGCTCCAAGCGCTCGAGGAGCTGATCCAGACCCTGCTGCACGACCCGGGCGCTTGGCGGCTCCACCGCCTGGCACGCTCCTACTTTCTCGCCATCATGCGCCGGCCGCTGCTCAGGGGGCTGTTCCTCGCTGACTCCGAACTGCTGGGCAAGCTGGCCAGGCCGGGCAGCGGTGCGCGCGAGCGGCGCCATAACCTGGTGTCCCAGGCCTACATCGAGCTACTGGCCGAGCATGGCCTGCTCCGCGACGATCTGAGCGCCGAGGAGGTCGCCTATGCGTTCCTGGCGACACTGGAGGGGTTCGTCCAGGCGGAGGCCACCGCCGGCCAGCGACCGGGATCCGGCATCGAGGAGCGGGCGGACCTGCTCGCGCTGACCGTCCAGCAAGCATTCGAGACCGGACGCAGGCTGTCGGTGGCGGCTCAGAAGACCATCGCCATACGGGCAATCGACCTGTTCGCCCGCCTCGGCGACGCCGACCGTGCCGACCTCGGTATCGGCAACGACACAGGGACAACGACGAGGAGATGAGCGATATGGCACAGGCATCCATGCGGGACCCCGTCCGGAGCGTCGCGAACCGGATCTTCCTTGGGATCTCGGGGAGGTGGTTCCGGGCGTACTCCATCGTGCGGCACGTGGGACGGACCTCCGGCCGCGCCTACCAGAATCCAGTCTCGGCCTATCCACTCGGAGACGGGTTCGTCATCCCGGTCCTGTACGGCGCTCAGTCGCAGTGGGTCCGCAACGTCATGGCGGCCGGCCGGTTCACACTTCGCACCAAGGGCCGCGACTACCCGCTGGAGCGGCCGGAGATCATCCCTCCCGCGCAGGCGCTCGCCGCGTATCCTCCCCTGCTACGCAGAAGGATGCGGTCAATAAGGACCCGGGACTTCGTGTGGGCGCATCGCGTGGAGCAGTAGCCCCAACAACACCGCCCAGCCGGCCGAACCATACCCGGGCTCGGAGGTCGATGGGGTAACGCGGTCCGAGCCGCGATCCGGGAGCTGCATCGTGGGATTCGCGGCACAGCGATCTGGGCGGCAAGATGCGTAGCTATAGCTAGGGCAACGCGACGTACTGGCCGAGGAACCCCCGCGCCGACGGCGTGTCCAGCCGCCAGGTCTTGTCGGTCGCACGGCAGGCTGAATCGCCGGTCACCGTCAGCGAGACCTGAAGGTTACTGGTGACCCCGCCGAGGAAGTGCGGGCCGCCAGAGTCGCCAAAGCAGGTCCCGCCGTTGTCGGTTGACGGGTTCTCGGACAGGTTCAGCCAGGACGGCTCCAGCGACAGGAACGACTGCAGCGCGAAGCGCCGGGTCGAGTCGAAGAAGAACGCGTTCGGCCCGCCGGTCTTGCCGGTGCGGACGGTTCCGTAGCCGACCGCGGTGAACGTCTGAGTCTTCAGGTCCGTGCTGCCCAGCAGGCCCGCGGTCGGCAGCCGCACCGGGGTGATTCCCGCCGCCGCCTCGTCGAGCAGGACGACAGCCTGATCGTGCGGGTCGGCCGACCCGCCAGGGCCCGAGTAGGCGTTGTAGGCGGGGTCGGTCACGTACTGGCCGTGGATGAGCGGGGAGGAGCTGGTGAACTGCGAGTCGAACGTGACCCACACGTCAGTGATCCCAATCGATGCCAGGAAATCGGTGCAGTGCGCCGCCGTCAGGTACACCTTGGGCGCGATCAGGCTCCCCGAGCACAGCACGTCCTTTTGCCCCGGCTGCCGGAACTCGGCGATCAGCGCGCCGACCTGGGGATGCAGGGTGCCGTCCAGCTGGCCGTTGACGATCGCACCGGCCGGGTTCGCGGCCAGCAGCCCGCCGGCCAGCAGCGCCGTCGTCAGCGTCAGCACCGCCAAGAGTCGTCGCATGCTCGTCTCCCCCGCCTGCGCGGTACGTCCCAGCGGCCGGCCGCATCCTCCACATTGAAGAGCGCCACGCTGACGCAGGCGGTTACACCAGATACTCAATTCTTCGTAGCCTCTTCTCCTCCGCTGGGTGAGGATGACACCGGCGCGGCCCGGGCGGACAGTACTGTGATGAGTCAGGGCAACAGGCTCGTCGCAGGTCCCGTTCGTCCCGCTGGGCACGCCCAGAGGTGGGCGCAGGATCGTCGGGTGCGGACCGCGCCCGGCTCCCGTGTCGCCGCGCTCGGCGCCCTCCTGTTGCTGGCGTGGATGCTCGCCGGTTGTGGCGACCCACAGCCCGACAACGCTGCTCTCGTCGCCGCGGTCGCGGCGGGCCGGCCCGCCGAAGTGACCGTCCAAGGACGCGTCCTCCAGGTGCTCCCTGACGACGAGGGCCCCGACGGCCGCCACGAGCGCTTCCGCCTCCAGGTCGCCGGACGGGTGGTGGAGGTGGACCACAACCTCACCCTGGCTCCCCGGGTGCCGGTCGTGGTTGGTGCCACGGTGATCGTCCACGGCCAGTTCGAACCCGACCCCGGCCACCCGGTCATCCACTACACCCACCACGCCACCGGCGCCCACGAGGGCGGCTGGATCAAGCTGGACAGCCGGCGATACAGCTGAGACCGTCGCTCCCGCGCAGAGGCGCCGGAGTGGTCGATCTCCACCACCACCGCGCGCGTTGGCACATGCCACGCCATGGTCAGGTTCGGTCGCCGGCGGCTTCAAGAGCCGCGTGCACCCGCGGCCCCAGGAGCGCGAGCCTGTCAACGGGCTCGTTGCTGAAGACGAAGCGGACGTGACGATCCGCGATTTCGCCACCCCAGCCACGCATCGGGGTAGCGGCAACCTTCCGCTGGAGAAGGCGGTCCGAGACCGCCACACAGTCGAGCCCGAGCACGGCGACGTCGAGCAGCAGCGACCAGCCGCCCGCTGGTCGCACCACGGGCAGGCCCTCGAGCTGGCGGAGCGTCTCGTCGCGACGGCGCTGATACTCGGCGTTCGCGGCATCCAGGTGGTCGTCGGGCAGGCCGAGAGCGACGGTCGTTCCGACCTGGGCGAACCCGCTCGGCGTCAGGCCGTTGTAGATCTGGGCACGCGAGACGTCGCTTGCGAGCTCACTCGGCGCGACGACCCAGCCGACGCGCCAGGCGATCATGCGCTGCTCGAACGACGGCGCGCCCACGGTGACGGTTCGATCGCGCATGCCGGGAAGTGCGGCGGGATGCCGGATCGGCAGACCGTCGAACAGCACGCCTTCGTACCCGGCCCAATAGAGGAGCCACAGGTCACGCTCTCGGCAGATCGACGCAATCGCTTCCCACTCCAGGTCGCTCGCCACCCACCCGGACGGGAACGACGCGTTGTTCACGAAGACCACGCGCGTGCGCTCCGTGACCGCGGCCGGCAGCGCATCGAGATCGAGTCGCCACCCGCTGTCGCTGACGTGGAGCGGGACGAGCCGCGGCACAGCCCCGACGAGTCGTACGCGGTTGACCATGCCAGCGTAGGTCGGGTCCGTGAGGATGACCTCGTCCCCGGGATCGGTCAGGCAGAGAAGGGCGTCGAGCATCGCGTCTCCTTCGCCGCTGGTGATCACGATCTCCCGGCGCCCGTCGTAGCGCGGGCCGCCGCGGCGCTCGATGTAGGTGGCCACTGCCTCCTTGAGATCGTCGCGGCCGGTAAACGGCAGCCAGCTATTCGCCTCGTCCTCACCGATCGCCGCCCGGGTGGCCTGCAGAGCGGCTTCGGGCGGCGGGATATCGGTGTCGAGGTTCTCCAGGCGCAAAACGCCGGGGTCGTCGCCGGCCGCCGCGGCCACGCGATCGATGTTGAACCCCGGGATGTGTTCGAGACGCCGGGCACGCATCGACTCCTCCTTCTCGCTTCGCTTGGTCCGCCAAGGGGCACCGCCGCCGAAGTCTTCGCGTGAACATGGTCACTCCGCGGCCACGCTACAGCGGGATTGCCGCTATGAAGGGGCGGTCTCGAACAGGTCGGCAGGATCGGCGGGCGCGTACTCGCTGAGGAAGAATCCGCGGACGGCGTGGTCAGCAGGCGAGTAGGCGAACGGATGGGCGGCGGAGCCGCGCAGGTCGCAGGTCAGGGTGATGTCGTCGCGGTCCGGCCAGTTGGGGTCGTACACCCGCAGCACCGTGTGCGTCGCGTCGGTCTGGTAGGAGTGGGCGAGCACCTGATGGTTGCGGCCAAGATCGTGTGGCCGGGCCGAGGCGGCACAGACGAGCCCGAGCGGCGCCAGGTGCCCGGCGTCGATGCAAGCCCGCGCCTCGGGTAGGCTCTCGCGCACGGTCAGCTCGGCAACCCCGCGTTTGACCAGGGGTATCCGGTCCGGCAAGACCATCCACTCGTAGTAGCGAGCCCCCAACGCGGCGCCGTGCAACCCGCGGAGACTGGCAAGCAGCCGATCAACCAGGTACGCGAACGCCGGAGAGCCCGGCGCTGGGTTGGTTGCGCTCGCCGGGGGCTCCAGGTGACGCTCGAAGAGGTCGCGCACGGTGAAGACCATCCCTCCGCAGAGGCCGCCGCTCGCATCCCCCAGACCGATGGTCGCCGAGATGGCGCCCACCCTGACTTGGACGGTCTTGGCCGGCACCGACGGCCAATTGTTCGGGTAATGGAGGCCATGAAGGCTCGGAAGGAACCCGGCAACAGCGCCGCCCATACTCCACCTCGCTGGCGATCTTCGCGTTTCGTCGACTCTTGCGCGCAGAGCGGCGGCCGTCAAGCGCTTGCCTTGCTCCGCTCGGCGCAAGGCCAGGAGCCGAATGGCGGTGTGCAGGACCTAGGGAACGTCACTGGAGAGCCGACGGCGGGCGACGAACACGTATTCCCGGCTGTCGTCGGCAAAGGGCTCGCGGGCGAAGCCGCCGTAGAGCGCCTCCAGCTCGAGACCTGCGATGTCCAGGAGCCCGAGCCACTCGTTCCTGGTTGCCCACCACAGGGAGCTCCTCGCGCCGTCGTCGCGGACAATGTCGATCCGGTTGTCGCCCACCCAGTACCAGATCGTGTGCGGTACCGGCTCCTGCTGGTGCTCGCCGTCCAGGCGCGCGGCGATCCGATGGTCGAAGGCAAAGGCGTTCCAGGCGAACCGCCCGTCCGGCAGGAGCGAGGCGGCGACGCGCTCGAAGGTGCGGCGGCGGTCGGCCCAGGTCGGCAGGTGCAGGAGCGCGCGGAACGGGCAGTAGATCAGCGCCGCCGGCTGGTCGAGGACCAGGTCGCGCATGTCGCCCTCGCGCAGGTCCAGCTCCACGCCCGCCTCGGCCGCACGGGCACGGGCTTGGGCGAGCATCGCCGGGGAGGCGTCAATGCCGATCACTGGCTGGCCGGTCGCGCGGGCGACGGGGATGGCGACCCGCCCGTTCCCGATCGCGAGCTCGACCAGCGGGCCGTCCGTCTCGCGTGCGAGCTCGACGTAGAAGGAGACGTCGGCCGTCATGTGCGCCGACCATTCCTCGTAGTGGTTCGCGAATGCCTCGTCCCAGCTCATCGGCCCATGCTCCCATGCCACGGAGCACTTGGGACGAGCGGAGCCTCAGGTGAGGCGGGTTCTTCCGTGCGGCGTCGCCGCGCCTGAGCGTCCGCGATATCGCGTTGCCCGTGCGTGGGGATGGCCACCTACTACGACACCGCCGATACGCACTTCCGGGTGACCAGGGGCCGCGGCCTCGCCGGCGCCGAGCCGCCCGGCTACCTGCCGCATCATGGCCGCGCTGGCGGTGGGCACCCCGTGGCTTGCGCTGAGCGGGAACCGCTGGCCCGAATACTTCTACAACGCGGTCCGGCGATCCATGGTGCCACCGGGTCAGGTGAGCCAGGCCGCGCATCGTTCGGCGACCATGATGGTCGGGAGGTTGGCGCCGGCTGCCGGGGTCGTCGGCATGATCGAGGCGTCCACCACCCAGAGCCCGTCCAGGCCGTGCACGCGGCCTCCAGCGTCGACCACCGCCAGGGGATCGCCGGCCCGGCCCATCCGGCACGTCCCGACCGGGTGGAAGTAGACGTCGACGCCCGCGCGCACCGCCTCCTCCAGCCCAGGCCCCTCCTGGGCTACCGCCACGCCCGGGAAGCGTTCCTCACCGAGCAGGTCGGCGAGCGGGCTGGTGCGGGCCAGGCGCCGGGCGACGCGGACCCCGGCGGCCAGGCTGGCGAGGTCATCGGGATGGGTGAGCAGGCCGACCTCGATGATCGGAGCGGCGGCCGGGTCGGTGGCCCGCAGCCGCAGACGGCCCCGCGAGCGGGGCTTGAGCAGTCCGACCAGCAGCCAGGCGATGGCAGGGTCGTCGGGTGCCTCGCCCGCCCGGTGCCCCGAGATGATGTGCATGCCCACACCGGCGGCGCTGGGCAGGTCGGCGAGTGTGAGCATGGCCCCAAACCATGGCGCCGCGGGTCGTGCGGGCAGGTCGGTGTGGAACACCACCCCGACGTTGGCATGCTCGATGAGGTTGGCACCCACACCGGGCCGGTGGGCGACCACGGGGATGCCCAAGGCGGCCAGGTCAGCGGCCGGTCCGACGCCTGAGCGAAGCAGCACCGCCGGGCTTCCGTAGCTGCCGGCGGCCAGGACCACCCGGTCGGCCCACAGCGTCTCGCCCGGGTCGGCCAGGCGCACCCCCACCACGCGACCGTCCTCCACGACCAGCCGGTCGACCAGCGCGCCGCCGCGGACGGTGAGGTTGGGCCGGCCGCGGGCCTCGGCCAGGTAGGTGAGCGCGGTGCTCTGACGGATCCCGCCGACGGTATTGAGTGGGACCGGGCCGGCTCCAAGCGCCGCTGGCGCATTGTGGTCGCTGACTGGCCGGTAGCCGTCGGCGGCACAGCTGTCCAGGAAGGCCTGGTGCACCGGGCCGAGTTCGCCGGGCCCGGCCCGGCTGATGGGCAGTGGCCCGTCCCGACCGTGCCAGGCGTCGTCGAAGTCCAGGTCGCGCTCCAGGCGGCGGAAGAACGGCAGGACCTCGGCGAACGACCAGCCTGGATTGCCCAGCGCGGCCCACTGGTCGTAGTCGTCTGGCGTGCCGCGCAGCGCGATGGTCGCGTTGACGGCCGAGCTGCCCCCGACCAGGCGGCCCCGGTACAGGTCCAGGGAGCGGCCCAGCGAGCCGGGCTCGCTGCGATAGCCTGGCGATCTCCGGCGGCAGCGAAGCCGTATCGGGGTAGTCAGGGCCCGCCTCCAGCAGCGTGACCGAGCAGTCAGGGTCCTCGCTGAGGCGGGCGGCCAGGACGCATCCGGCCGACCCCGATCCCACGATCACCACCTCACGCAATGTCACCTCCGCGATCCTGACCAGCGTTGCAAGCATCCCACGCCGGCAGCGGCGCCGCGACCGAGACTGTGTTGTCGTCGCCGCCGGTCATGGCACGGTGGCGAGGATGCGGCTGGCCGCTTCGCCGGCGCGCACGTCCACCGTCGGGGACAGCGGCGTGGCGTAGCGCATATCGGTGGCGACCCCGCCTGCCCGCTCGGGCGTGCGGTCCACCAGGACGATCTCCCGGCACATCCCGCCACGCTCGATCAACGACAGCACCGTGGCCGCTCCCACGGCACCCACTCCAACCACACCCACCTTCACCGTTCCCCTCCTTCGTACGATCGGCACCCTAACCTCGTCCGCACCGACCAGAACCTCGGCCGCGCCCTACCAGCCGAGGGTAATCTCCTTGCCGCTCCCTTTCGCCCCGTCCGCGGACGCGACGCGTCGGGCCGGGCTGGCATCTGGGAGAGGCGTCGTGATCCCCGCAGGTCGACGCGAGCTGCTGGAGTTCCTCGAGTAGCGAGCGAGGCCATCGGTTTGTCGGGGGCGCATTCGGATACCTAGGGCGTCGTACGGCTGTTCCGCGCTGTTTTTGCGGGGTGAATTCTGTGTCGGCGGCAGGAGGCGGATCGGTGTTGGCGAAACGGAATTTTCGTGAGGATGGCGACGCGTACGTCACCACAGCGCGTGGTGTGGAGGTGCTGGAGACCCCGCTGTTGAACAAGGGGACGGCGTTCACGCCCACCGAGCGGGTGGCGTTGGGGTTGGACGGGCTGCTGCCGGCGGCAGCCCTCAGCCTGGACGAGCAGGCCGACCGTGCCTACGCGCAGCTGCAGGCGCAGCCCAGCGACCTGCTCAAGAACGTGTTTCTGGAGGGGCTGCACGACCGGAACGAGGTGCTGTACTACCGGGTCCTGGCTGAGCGTCTGCGCGAGCTGCTGCCGATCGTGTACGACCCGACCGTTGGCGAGGCGATCGAGCGGTACAGCCACGAGTACCGCCGCCCGCGCGGGGTCTACCTGTCGATCGACCAGCCCGACCGGATCGAGGCCGCGTTCGGCAACCTCGGGCTCGGCCCCGAGGACGTGGACCTGTTGGTGGCCTCGGATGCGGAGGAGATCCTGGGGATCGGCGACTGGGGTGTCGGCGGGATCGACATCGCGGTGGGCAAGCTGGCGGTGTATACGGCGGCGGCCGGGGTCGACCCGGCCCGGGTGATCCCGGTCTCGCTGGACGTGGGCACTGACAACGAAGGGCTGCTCAACGATCCGTTGTACCTGGGCAACCGCCACAGCCGCGTGCGCGGGCAGCGCTACGACGACTTCATCGACGCCTACGTGAGCGCGGCAACCAAGCTGTTCCCCAGAGCGCTGCTGCACTGGGAGGACTTCGGCCCCAGCAACGGCCGGCGGATCCTGGAGCACTACCGAGACCACGTCTGCACGTTCAACGACGACGTGCAGGGGACCGGCGCGATCGTGCTGGGGGCGGCGCTCGGCGCGGTGCGGGTGGCCGGCACGCCAATGCGCGAGCAGCGGGTCGTGATCTTTGGGGCCGGGACCGCGGGGGTGGGGATCGCCGACCAGCTCCGCGACGCGATGGTCCGTGACGGCCAGGACCGGGACGCCGCCACGCGGCAGATCTGGTGCGTGGACCGGCAGGGCCTGCTCACCGACGACATGGACGACCTGCGCGACTTCCAGGTCGCCTACGCCCGCCCCGGCGCCGAGGTCGCCGGCTGGCGACACGACGGCTCCGCCGGTATTGGCCTGGCCGAGGTCGTCGCCCAGGTCAAGCCGACGATGCTGGTCGGCACGTCGACAGTGCACGGTGCGTTCACCGAGCCGATCGTCCGCGAGATGGCCCGGCATGTGGAGCGGCCGATCATCTTCCCGATCTCCAACCCGACCGAGCGGATCGAGGCCATGCCGGAGCAGCTCATCGGCTGGACCGATGGTCGCGCCCTGATCGCCGTTGGGATTCCCGTGCCGCCGGTCACCTACAACCGCGTCATCTACGCCATCGGGCAGGCCAACAACGCGCTGGTCTACCCGGGCCTGGGGCTGGGCGCCATCGTCGCCCGGGCACGGCAGGTCAGCGACGGGATGCTGGTCGCGGCCGCCGAGGCGGTCGCCGGCCTGGTCGACGTGAGCACCCCGGGTGCCTCGCTGCTGCCACAGGTGGAGAACCTGCGCGCCGCCTCCGCCACGGTCGCCGTCGCCGTGGCCGAGCGCGCCGACCGGGAAGGCCTGGCGCAGGCCAAGCTGACCGACCCCGTCCAGCAGGTGCAGGACGCCATGTGGCAGCCCCTGTACCGGCCCGTCAAGGCGGCGTCGCCATGAGCGCCCCGCACGAGACGCACCAGCAGCCCGGCCCACAGATCCAAAACCTACCCATCGGGATCGAGGCGACCGGCACCCGCAGAGAGACCGACTCCCTCGGCGCGGTCGACGTCCCGGCAGACCATTACTGGGGCGCCCAGACGCAACGTTCGCTGGTGCATTTCGACATCGGCGACGACCGCATGCCCAAGCCCGTCTACCACGCCTACGGCTACGTCAAGAAGGCCGCGGCGATCCTGAACGGCCGCGCGGGCCGCCTGCCCCGCTGGAAGACCGACCTGATCGTCCGCGTCGCCGACGAGGTGATCGCCGGCAAGCTGGACAGCGAATTCCCGCTGTACGTGTGGCAGACCGGCTCGGGGACGCAGTCCAACATGAACCTCAACGAGGTGATCTCCAACCGCGCGATCCAGCTCACCGGCGGCCAGCTCGGCTCCAAGGACCCGGTCCACCCCAACGACGACGTCAACATGGGCCAGTCCTCCAACGACACCTTCCCCACCGCGATGCACATCGCCGCCGCGACCGCCATCACCCAGCAGCTCCTACCCGCGGTCGGCAGGCTCCGCGACGCCGCCGCCCACAAGAGCCAGCAGTGGGCACAGGTGGTCAAGATCGGCCGCACCCACCTCCAGGACGCCACCCCCCCGACGGTCGGGCAGGAGTGGTCGGGCTACGTCGCCCAACTCGACGACGCCGTCGACCACCTCACCGGCACCCTGCCCGGCCTGCACCGGCTGGCCATGGGTGGCACCGCGGTCGGCACCGGGCTGAACGCTCCGCCCGGCTTCGGCGAGCAGGCCGCCACCCTGATCGCCGAGCTGACCGGCCAGCCGTTCGTCACCGCGCCCAACAAGTTCGCCGCCCAAGCCTCCCTGGATGGGCTGGTGCGCGCGTCCGGGGCGCTGCGGGGCCTGGCGGTGGCGCTGTTCAAGTTCGCCAACGACCTGCGCTGGCTGGCCTCCGGGCCACGCGCCGGCCTCGGCGAGCTGCAACTGCCCGCCAACGAGCCCGGCTCCTCGATCATGCCCGGCAAGGTCAACCCCACCCAGGCAGAGGCCATGCTGATGGTCTGCATCCAGGTCATGGGCTCCGACACCGCCGTGGCCATCGCGGGGCAGGAAGGCAACTTCGAACTGAACGCCTTCCGCCCTATCATTATCGACAACCTCCTGCACCCGATCCGGATCCTGGGCGACATGTGCGACCACTTCCGCCGCTTCCTCATCGAAGGTGCCCAGCTCAACCAGGCACAGCTACAACGCAACATCGACCGCTCGGTGATGATGGTCACCGCGCTCTCGCCGGTGATCGGCTACGACCAGGCCTCCAAGATCGCCCACCTGGCCGTCGACCAGGACCTGACCCTCGAGCAGGCTGCCCTCAAGCTCGGCGTCAGCCAGGAACTGTTCGACCGGGTCATCGTCCCCGAACACCTCACCCACCCCGGCAGCGCCGACACCCCAGCAGATGCAGCCAGCCACCACCGGTAATGGCTGCCCGGTCCACAGCCACCAAACAACCCCGACCCCGAACGCCCGGCGATGCGTAGGGCCGGCCCGCCAGACCGGCCCTCCCAAGGCCGGCCCTTGGCGCCGTCGGTCGACAGCTCACTCGGCCTGAAACTGCTCCCCACCGTACTCAGCGTGATCGCCGGCAGCGCCGACGTGATCAGCTTCCTCGGGCTCGGCGGCCTGTTCGTCGCCCACATCACCGGCAACCTGGCCATCCTCGCCGCTCACCTCGTCACCGGTAGCCGCGTGGGCGTCGCGCTGCTGCTGTCGGTGCCGCTGTTCATCCTGGTGCTGGGGCTGACCAGACTGCTGGCGGCCGGCCTGGAAGCCATCGGCCTCGCCACACTCGGGCCGCTGCTCCTGCTGCAGTTCCTGCTGCTGGCCGGGTTTCTGGCACTGGGCGTCGCCGCAGGGCCCCACGTCGACCCCAACGCGGCGACCGCGGTCCTGGCGGGCATGCTCGGCGTGGCGGCGATGGCGGTGCAGAACGCCCTGGTGCAGCTCTCGCTCCGGGACGCGCCGGCCACCGCGGTGATGACCACCAACATCACCCGCTTCACGATGGACGTCGGCGAGGTCCTGCTGCGGCGCGACCGGGCTGATACCGCCCAGGCCCGCCGCCGAGCGGCGCACACCTGGCCGGCGATCCTCGGCTTCACCGCTGGCGCCGCCCTTGGTGCCGCCTGCTATGCCGTCGGCGGCCTGTGGTCCCTGGCGCTGCCCGCCGGCCTGGCCCTGCTCGCCCTCGCCATCAGCCTGGGAAGCGGGCCCACCCTGCGAACGGCATGACCTGGCTCCGGGCGTGTCAGCCCGGCTTGGGGAGCGGGTTCAGCCTGGCTTGGGGAGCGCGGCGGGCAGGGTGGCCCAGTTGGGTACGCCCAGCCCGCTGGCGGGGTCGTAGCCGACGCCTGCCTGGCAGCAGCCGACCCCGGCGAGGTCGTTGCTGCCCTGGGTGACGTCGAAGAAGGCCGATGGCTGCGACGCGGCCTTGTAGAACCAGCCGTTGGCCAGCCCGACCCGGGGACGGCCGGCCTGGCGCTCCGAGGCGTTCACCAGCGCGGTGGCCGCGGCGACAAACGGGGTCGAGCCGCTGGTCCCACCGACGGTCTGCAGCGTGGAGCTGATCACGTCGGGCCAGCCGGGCACGACGTCGGCCAGCGCGCTGACGTCGGGGACCGCGCGGTGGCCGTGGGGGTTGGCGCCGTCCTGGTAGGCCGGCCGCGGCTGCCGGCGGGCCACGCCGCCGCCACCGGCCCCGCTGACGCCGAACACCGAGTCGTTCCACACCGTCTCGGCGACGCGGGTGTTGCCTGGGCCAAGGGTGAGCCGGGTGCCGCCGACCGCGGTCACAAACGGCGACACCGCCGGATACGACAGCGTGGCCCCAGCCACGCTGGTCCCACAGGTGGTCGACCCAGCATCGCCCGCCGCCACCAACGAGGACACCCCGGCCAGCGCCGTCATCGCCAGCACCGCGTTGCTCACCGCGGTGTCGGCGGGCAGGCCCCGGTTCTCGGCCAGCGCGCAGCCGCCGAAGGACAGCGAGATGACGTCGGGGACGCCGCCGCCATCGCCCAGCGCCCGGCTGAACCCGTCAAGGAGCCCGTCCAGGGTGGTCTGCACCAGCCGCACCTGTGGGTGGGGGCCACCGCCGCCACGGTCTGCAGATCCAGGGAGGTCCCGTCGTCGGCATGGGCGATCGCGCTGGCGACGCCGTCGCCCTGGGTCTGGGTCACCCTGGGTGGGGAGTACCCAAAGCACTGCCCCGCCAGCTTGAGGTCGTTGGGGAGCCAGCCGCCCCCAGGTCCAGCACCGTGATC